>Ga0209638_1002121_pt1 | contig 12311 bp, 8 predicted proteins | sample BarGraNGADG00211_FD_184490 | JGI IMG/M metagenome (GOLD analysis project Ga0209638, IMG submission 184490) | Arctic peat soil microbial communities from Barrow, Alaska - Barrow Graham LP Ref core NGADG0002-211 (SPAdes) (version 2) | ecosystem: Environmental > Terrestrial > Soil > Wetlands > Peat... | reverse complement strand
TGTTAATGTTTTGTCTTTTCTTCATGGAAAGCTACATATAGGACGGATGTCCTATTGTCAAGATTAATTTGATTTACTTAAAAATCTTGCCTCTGTCTGAAAAAAGCGTTAATAATTAACGAGAATAAGAATTACCACAAACAGGCTTGTTGCCCATTATTATAGGATAAAAAGATGTGCGGAAGATTTGTACTGATAACTGTAATAAACATAAAAACCATTCCGATATTTATTTAGGAAGATAATAAATGGCAAAAAAACTTGATAATAAAAAAACCGTTGATTTTAAAGAATTGCTGATGTCGGAAGTTATTCAATCGGAGGCATTGATCAATCTTCTGGATAAGAAGGGCTTAATTTCAAAACAAGAACTGTTGGCGGAAATGAAAAGGGTTCAGGCTAAGATGATAAAATCTAAAGCATGATGCGCTTAGGATAAGTATTACTTCCTGAAGTCAATAAAATATCAACCATGATTAAAACACACATTACAAGTGATAATCATGGACCGGATTTTTTTACAATAATTACGACGGTGAAAAGCTAGCGCTACGGGACATTTGATGCTCGTTGGACAAATCTCCCACAAATTACGAAGTTCGCCTTTCGTCCTTATTACCGCATTACCGTGAAATACGAAATGCTATAAATAGGTATTTACTGAAAAATAATGCAATATTTTCCTTTTAAGAAAGAACAAGCTATGCTATTTTTGATACCATAATTATCGTAAAAAACAAAGTTCGTATACTAAATGTTAGCCGCCAGGCTACGCGCGTCAGTTAGCGGCGGAGGAACTATGGATCCTTATAAGCTCTGATTATATCCATACATATCATTGGGTGCGCAATTAAATGTAAGGGGTATGTAAAATGACCAACTACCAATTATCACTGACCGAGACTTCTTGCTTCACTCCCATTTTGGGGAGGATTCGTGAGGAAACTTCCAAGATATTGAAAATTCCTTCTGAGAAATTCTTTACAGACCACTCTGTCGAAGGGCATTCCAGTAGAGTACTTCAGCATCTTCAAGGACTTACGCACGGTTTAAAGGTTCCTTTGTGTGAGGACGAACAATATATATTGATTGCCAGTGCGTATCTTCACGACATTTCCTTGGCATGGCAGAACGAAATGGACTTCCTAACGCTTCGAAAACAGCACCCAAAATTATCTGGCGATCTTATTCGGAGAATTGCGAAAGGAGAACAAATAAAGGGTATACAATGTGACTTTGGTTTACCTCATAGTAGTAGTCCGCATGCAGCTCATACAGAATACATAGCGCGAGTTGTGGAAGGTCATGGGGGTACCACGCCTGATGGTTATTTTGATGAAGTTATATTGAACCATTCGAAGATCCGCGTACGTTTTCTTGCGGATCTTCTGGCTTTTGCAGATGAACTCGACCTAGATCGAGCGCGAGTTGATCCAACTAAACTTGCGCAATCCAAGATGCCAGAAGCGGACATTTTTCATTGGTGGAAGCACTGGTTTGTTATCGGGGTTATGGTAGAGCAATGTGGACATGTTAAAATATCTTATGCTTTCCCTGAAGACATGAAAACGAATAGTGATTTTCCTGATTTGGTACAAAAGTACGTAAGGCTTCGCCTTCAAAACGAGTACGCAAGAGTAGAAACCACGCTTGGTCAAGAGGGTGTTAGTCTTCACCTGCTCCCTATAACTAAAGCCTTTAGTGACGTCGCAGCACCAGGTAAAGAAAGGCCATCCAGTAGTATTATAGAATTTTTCCGTAATGCAGTTATCTCCATGCTTCCGAATACGCAGTTGATGTTGGAGCCGGATGAAGTGTCGAGAAACATTGAATTGGCTTCTCAGTATTTCATGCAAGGCATGTTGCCAGATATAGTCGGTCATCAACTATATGTACGTCGTCGAGATAGCGAAGAATGTTTTGAAGAATTTATTGAACATGCAAGTAAACAACTTTTCCTTCTCGCAGGGCGGCCAGGTACCGGAAAAACCATGTTCATAAGGCGTATGGTTTACAAGTACCCAAGTTTTTCTCTCTTTTATAGATATACCCGAGAAGCTAACCAGGAAGATGACTTACTAAAATATATAGTCGGTCAATATGCATCTATAATTGCAAACAAGCTTCAGGCAAAGAAGCTTCGTGAATTGGACATTCGGAAGCTTGAAGAGATCGCAAAGACCAAGGGAAAGAACGTTATTATACACATTGAAAGTAATCTTTCTCTTAACGACTTGAGCAAATCAAATGGACTATTATATCAATTAGTCATGAACATAAATGAGAGAAATATAAAGATATGCCTTGGCTGCATCGCCGATGTTGGGGAAACTCTTTCTGTCCCCGATGAGGTTGCTAGGATGATTTACCAGCCTCCATCGCGAATGGGTGTTGTGGCTCCGTCTTGTGTGCTAGAAGACTATTCTGAAGAGGAGTTTGCTGATGCATGCCTTCGCTACTTTGGCGAACGAAAAGTCGAACTTACTGAAGCAGATTTAAAGGATGAAGCAAGAGATCGTTTGAAAAACCCGCTATGGCTAGATATATATTCGATGGCACGAGCGGGACACGCTCACTCTGGTAAAATCGAGACAAGCATTCGCTACGTAGAAGTTTGTGAAAGTTTCCTCAAAAACCGAAGCATTAAAGCCGCTAATATAATAAATCTTGCGGAAGGGGAGTGCTTGGTACAGCTCTGCCTGAATAAGATAGCTACAAAAATGATGTCAATGTTCAGTGTACCGTTGGATCGTAACACCGTGGCGCGTATAATTGAAGAGGTTTTTCCCAAAGATAAAGCTAATTCCGAAAGTATTCTGGAAGCAATGAGAATGGCTGGACTAATTAAGGAAGGTTTTGATGGCAAACGCCAAGAAGAAAATGTAAGATTTGCATTTGAGGAAATACGCGAATATCTAGTTGCAAGGCAGTCTGCATTGGAAAAATTGTTCTGGACGTCTGATGCAAATGAAGTGAAAATCCGAACGACGTTTTCTGAGGCACTGCACTTGGGGGAGAAAAATTTTGCCTCCCCCTATGGGACAGGAGTGCTAGAGTTTCTTATACTCCTTTTGGAGCACGCTGTGAGGAAACAGAAACCTGTAGTCTTAGATATTCAACACATCAACAAACAAATAGTTAATCAACTACTGGAGGATCTTATTAATTCGAACATAGAAATAGGTGAGCGGGTGTGCGCAAGAGTTCTAGGAAGGCTTGAAGAATACCCACCTGAACTATCTCGTTTTCTTAACAAGCTGTCAAATAGTCAACATGCGACAGTAAGAAGAGATCTGACATATAGTCTTAGTGCCCTATCTCATGATAGTCAGGAGAAAACATTTAATGCTAGGGAAATCCTTTCTAACCTTCTAGATGATAAAAGTGAGTCAGTAGCATGTTGCGCAGCTGTGGCTCTTATCAAATCGTTTGAAAAAGAATTGATTCCACTTAACTGGGTTGAAAGGTTTAAAAGTATCTGTGAAGCGCCACTAAGGAGAGAACTAGTCACTACAATGACGCGGGAATTCAGTAGAAGAACCTTCCCTAATGCAAAAGAATTTCTTCCTGAAGTCTTGAAGAATCTGTGTATTAAGAATATTTCAGATCCACATATTGCCGCGGCAGTGTGCGACTGCATTGTAAAAACATGGCGGCTATTTCCAGAGGAGGCTCTTGATATAGTATATAGCATTATAAATAGTTTTAGAAATAAGCGACATGAGGACATTGTTATGAGGCAAGCGATACCAACGCTGATCTCTATGGAACCTTGGTTCCCAACGGAAATATATCGGTTTCTTGAAGACAAGGCTAAGATGAATAGAAATGAAATTCTGAAGCGCGAAATAGCACGAAACTATCGCATGCTCTCCGCAGAGAGCCGCGAGAAACTATTAGGAATCCTAGAAGAAGACGAGTCCCCCATTGTAAGAGCATTGGTTTTTACGGCTAGAAATATTTGAGTCGCCCGCACACTCGTGTCCAGTTGACTGATTCCATATTTTGAGTCTATTAATCATGAAACAGATGAATAGTATTAATAATCATCTCTTTGAGACAATATTAGAATTCATAGATATATGAGATCATCTTATGCAGAAATCCGTCGAACCATCGGTTTAACACGGACGCGCTCCGGTTACCCGTCACGTTGCACCTTTCAAGTCGTAATTCACAACGTCAAAGCTTTTCAAAGTCATTTGTTTGTAGATGTTATCGATAACCGCGACAAGACTGAATTGGATATTGTCTATCAAGTCAAATATGGGCCAGGACAAATTACATGAGCGTTTTTGCCTTGCCGTATATGAAAAAGAGCAAGGGGTTCAGAAAACTGTTTTATGATTTTTGATCAACCCTATAAGCAGCTTCGCCTTCTTCAATACCTTTTCTAGCTTTTTCAAAAGCCCATTTTGGAATTAGATGAGATTCTACGTTTAATTTATTTCTTCTGTCATTTAAATTTTTCAAATCATCGACAGCTTTCTTATCGTCAATTCCACTTATCTCAATATCATAAAAAATCCTGCTATCATTTCTTAATGCATTATAATTGTTCCCTGCTTTTTGATGAACAGAGGCTCTCTCATTCGGGTTAATAAAAGTCATAAAAGCAGTCAATCCAGCTACAATTATTGCAAGACTACCGGCAATAATGTTGTGATAATCAAATTGAGATAATGCAGATACTCCAGCAATTGCAGAAAGAACGGCAGAAGTAGCGCCAAGACATAGATGAACATTTACCCAACATTGACCAGCGTAAAGATGGCCTTTTGAAGAATAAAGGCTATCTTCCTCAATTCTTTTTGCTTCGGTTATAATTTTTTCTTTACTTGTCATAGTCATAAATTATCCATAAGCAGGAAAATAATTACCAAATATTTTTCGCCATTCATTAACAGCATCTTCAATATTTCCTTTCTCTACGTATTGTTCAGCTTTTATCGCTCGATTGTATGCAGTTTCAAATCTACTAACAGCCTCCTCTTGCGTTGAAATATTGTTTAGCCCGCTTATTTCACCACCATAAGCAACAGGATCTTTGGCTTTATATTTTATTCGCTCCCTTCCTTTATCAAAAAAATATCGCATACCACTTGAATAATCTGAAATAGTAACATTTTCAAAAATTTCTATTGCCAGTAATTCTAAACGAAAAGAAACAAAAGAATAACCAATATTTCTATTCCAACCTTTAATCATTTTCACAATTGGTACTAAATCGTTATTATGATTTTTATTTTTTTCTGCCATTATTTCAACATGAGTTTTAGGGTTTGTAGCTATCCAAACATTTTGTGTAGAATTTGGAATAAGATAACCACCACCATTTCGATAAAAAGCAGGGACGACATCAACAATAAAATCCGTAAAAGTTATAGTGACAGCTTGACCATTTCTGCTTATTTTTGGAGTTTTCGTGTAAGTTTTTAATAATGCTCGTTTTACTTTATCCAACAAACTCGCTTGCCCGTCTTTCTCATAGTATTTTGAATCAAGCACTATAAAAATATCAATATCAGCTTCTACAAGAGGGGCGATCATTGTTGATCTTGCATATGAACCAGTCAAAAACGAATCCAAAACATCCATTTCGCTCGAAACTGCATCCCGAACATTTTCTTGACGAGTTGAAACAGTGCTTTTTTGAAGCCCTGTGATCTCAAGATTTTCCTTTAATTTTTGAAAAGCTGATAGTATTGTAGTTACCATATAGTGCCTTTACAAAATTATCGCCTAGTTAATTTCAACTACCTTTATTACTTCATCGCCATAATGATTGATCGCTTAAATTCCGTATTTTTCTTTTAGGGTTTGTTTCCAGCCAAATGCTTTCAAAAGAACTTTTTCGTGTTCCTGAAATCTCTTCATCATTTCTTCATTTAATTTTAAGCTTTTAAAAGTGTTCGGATTGTAAATCACAATTTCATTCTCATTACTCATTTTTTCATCTAAATTCCAGTGAGCCAAGGCGTTTCTTAGTTGCTGAACAAATCTTAAAGAGCTTTTTATTTTTGAATATTGTTTCAATTTTTTGAAATATGGAATTTGTTCATAGAGTGAAATCTTTTTATCAAAACTAAAGTGAGATGTTTCTATAATATAATAAAGAAAATCCGAGGCTTGTTGGTTGGTTTTTGGGAAAAAATATGTTCTTAATTTCCAGCCAAGCGCTCTTTCTATTACAGTTGCATCTGAAATAATGATGCCCCTAAATAAGCTTAATTTCTCTCTGATTATTTTTTTATCCATATTAACAGCCTAGTTATTCTAAATTATTTTTTCTCTATAATACTAACAACCCATTCCAACGATGCCTCGCCAAACTTCCTTACGACATTATGCTTTTCTCGGGCATGCTTTTCCGGATTCCGATAATCACAGATATTGTTGAAATGCATCGAGGCATTTTCTCTTGTATTAAAATACTCTTCAAAAATATCCCAATTATAACGAATAACCGTAAAATATTCGCTCATATCAATATAATCAATTTTTTTTCTTGGAGTTGATGACGCGTCCATAAATGGATTCTTTTTTAATTCAATATTCATGCGCTTTTCTATGGTCGCTTTTACATCGCCCGGAATTCGATCTTTCCAATAATTCGCTCCGTAGTTTTTTGAAAGTACTTTATCTATAAAATCCCGTAGTTTTTTTTCAAAGAAATTCAATGCTTGATTTGGATTTTCATCAATTGCATTTTCTAGTTCCGTTTGCGCTCCAATGAGCTGTTTTATTTTCTTAACAATTGCCTCTTCACGCTCTTTGATAAATTCTTTATAATCACTCTCTTTAAAATCTTCTCGCAATAATATAGATACTGCCTTGCGGGATATTAAATGCGTTTCAAGCAATTTATATACATCCTCTTCTTTTTTCGCTTGCTTAAGCATTTCTTTGATATAAACATTTGGCAGACGATCTTTAATTACCTTTTTATTAGTAGTGTCGGATATAGGAGTCCGGTTGAGAATGCTATTAATTGAATCAATCTTGTTTTTGTTCCCCCAAGACTTAGGAACAATATGATGATCTTCCAGTTCAGAATAAAGGGGTGCCTCATAAGAAATAAAATCCAAAGCTCCTCCCCTGATTAATATGCAAAATATAGCTTTGTAAATGGCAGAGCTTTGATTATCCTCACGCCTTAAGTCAAAATTTAGTTTTCTAGCTTCTAAAGCAACTGTTGGAATTGCCTCATCATCCAAAAACCACTTTTTCATTTCCAGAAAATCTTTTGCCATTTGCGATTCGACGGAACTGGAATAATTCTTGGCAAAGATTGAAGACCAATACCAATAACGTAATTTCTCTTCCACGTCTTTCTTTTTGCTATAAATACTTTTTGCCTTTTCAATATTTATGGCCGTAATAATGGGAAGCATTGTTGGATAAGGGAAGAACTTATCCCGGATAACTCCAAAATCAGAATGATTGGTTATTATTTTCAGGGCATTTTTCATTTCTGCAATACTGCTGCGCCAAAGATCCATAAAGTCTTCTTTGGAATCAATCAGCGTTACTTTCTTGAACTTTCCAGCTCCTTCTTTTATGATTTTTGTAGAACTTGGAATGAGGTAATATAGGAATTTAGGGGCGCAATAAACTTGTCTCAAAATAGACATTGTCTGAAGCGCATAGATTTTCCCTTTGTCCGTATCTGGAAGCTTCGAATTGAAACCGGCTATTTCCTTTTCCCACAAAGATTTAAGTTTGATTTCCTTAGGGCGCAACAATGCATTCATTAAATCAAAGATATTCAAATCAAGGCCGGTACTATTAATGCGCTGGAAAATATCACATACCTTGTCCACTTCAATTTCTCGGTCAAGTTCTATATAGCTGATGTAGTATTCATTCAGAATGCTTTCAAATATTTCGTCCAAAGCGTTGCGCTCTGCTTTCGCTCCACCTTTTCCAAGTTTTTTATCCCAATATTCCTCATAATTTTCTAACCAACGACTCCAGGCGTGCGAACGTTTGCCAAATACGTTTAACGGAAATATTTTCCGCTCGAATTGAAGCTCTTCATTTTCTATTAATTCAGAATTTTTGCGATAAGAAGAATTGATATAATCGAAAGCCTCATCATAATTATCCTCTAAAAGTTTATCCAGATAGATCACATAATAATATCTCGATTTTTTTCTTGGGAAATTTTTTTCCGGAGAGAAAAAAGCATAATACAAAGCACTCAATCTTTGCTGTCCGTCCAGAACAATATGCTGAAATTTACCATCATCTTTTGCTCCATAAATCGGCTTGCAACTCAGATATTCAATATTCTTACGGCTTGCTTTCCAAAGAAGAAGAGTCCCTATATAGTAATCTTCAAAAATAGACTTTATCAGTTCAGTAACATCCCTCGGATTCCATTCAAAATCCCTCTGAAAATCAGGGATGCCATAACTGTTATTGCGAAGATCACTAATGATAGATTCAAGATGTTTTTTATCTGGTGTTTCAATATTTTTCATATTTATTTTTATTCCTTGAAAATTAAAATATTTAAACTTCCATCATCAATTCATCCGCCATAAGTTCTGCCTGCTTCAGTACGTTTTCAGTTGCGAGTAATTGCATATCCGGCGGATAGCCGAAGCGATTCAAAATTCTTTTTACATCTCGGCGAAGTCTTGCCCGAACGCTTTCTTTTAAAGTCCAGTCAATTGTTGCGTTCCCTTTTATGCTCTTGAATACTTCAATAGCAATAACCGCTAATTGCTTATCACCCAAAACTTGTTTAGCGCTTTCATTATTGGCTAGTGCATCATAAAAGGCCAGTTCGTCTTCATTTAATTTTAATTCATCGCCTCTTTTGTTTGATTCGCGAATGTTTTTCGCTATCTTTATAAGTTCTTCAATCACCTGGGCAGTGGTCAGTAGATTATTTTGATATTTATTGATAGAATTTTCCAGCATCTCGGAAAGCTTTTTGCTTTGAATAAAATTCTTTCTTATTCTAGTTCTGATTTCATCATTGAGAATTTTCTTGAGTAATTCCAAAGCTATGTTTTTACGTTCCATATGTTTGATTTCTTCCAAGAAGTCATCGGATAGAATTGAAATATCCGGTTTCTTAATACCTGCCGCGTCAAATATATCTATGATTCCATCCGACACAACGGCCTTGTCAACAATCTGTCTTATGGCCGTCTCTATTTCAGCATCAGATTTGCCGCCGCCGGTAGGTTCAAACTTAACTAATCGGGCTTTTACCGCTTGGAAAAATCCTATCTCGTCTTTAATAGCCATTGCTTTAGGATGAGGAACAGACAAAGCAAAAGCTTGTGAAAGCAAACCAACCTGTCTCGTGAAACGGTTTTTGCCATCATCTAAACCCAAAACAAATTCTTGGGCCTCTAGGATAATTATAAGTTTTTCATGAGTGGAAACTTTGAAGAATTTTCGATAGTCAAAAGCGTCAAACATTTGATCTACAATTTCAAATTTTTCAAGAAGCGCATTAACGGCTTCTTCCTGATCCAGCGTCGGAGCGCCTTTGCCGCCACTGGCCGTATAGGTTACTAATGCCGCTTTTAAATCTGAGGCAATACCGATATAGTCAACAATGAGTCCGCCTGGCTTGTCTTTGAATACTCGGTTTACGCGGGCTATCGCCTGCATTAAGGTATGGCCGCGCATAGGCTTGTCAACATACATCGTATGGAGGCATGGCACATCAAAACCAGTGAGCCACATGTCACGCACGATAACCAATTTTAATGGATCAGCAATATCTTTAAATCTTTCTGCGATCGCTTTGCGGTCATGTTTAGTGGTGTTGTGCTTCTGCCATGTTTCCGGATCAGAAGAAGTAGATGTCATAACTACCTTGATACAACCTTTTTTCAAATCTTGATCATCCCAATCAGGACGAAGCTTGATTATTTCAGCATACAATTCAACTGCAATCCTTCGGCTCATGCAGACAATCATTCCTTTGCCTTCAAAAGCTTCTTGTCTCTTTTCAAAGTGGTCAATAATGTCAGCCGCTACAATTTTCAATCTGTCAGTATGACCGACAATGGCCTCAATTTGCGCCCATTTGGCTTTAGCTTTTTCTTTAGCAGTGCTTTCCTCTCCTTCAGTTATAGCTTCTTCTTCCGCATCAATTTTTGCTTTCTCGTCCGGTTTCAAATGAACCTTTGCCAAACGGGACTCATAAAATATCTTGACCGTCGATCCGTCTTCCACGGCTTGTGATATATCGTAGATATCAACATAATTGCCAAAAACTGCCGGAGTAGAAGCGTCTTCTTTTTCAATCGGCGTTCCGGTAAAACCGATAAAAGAAGCATGCGGCAAAGCATCTCTCAAATACTTAGCAAATCCGTAGCGGGTGATTGCTTCTTCTGAATCTCCATTTTTTACGATTCTTGTCTTAGCTCCAAAACCATACTGGCTCCGATGGGCTTCATCGGCAATGACAATAATATTTTTTCTTTCTGAAAGCAGATCATAAGTGTTTGAACCTTCTTCGGGGAAAAATTTTTGAATAGTCGTAAAGACAATACCGCCGCCAGCCACTTTTAAAAGATTTTTTAAATCATCTCTGTTTTGCGCCTGAACCGGTTCTTGCCTTAAAAGCTGTTTGCAGTTGGCAAAAGTATCAAAAAGCTGATCATCCAAATCGTTTCTGTCAGTCAAGACAACAACAGTCGGATTGTTGAGTTCTAAAACTGTTTTACCTGCATAAAAAACCATCGAGAGTGATTTCCCGCTTCCTTGTGTATGCCAGACGACGCCAGCCTTCTGATTTCCATTTTTGCCGGAAGCTATAATGGTTGATTCAATAGCTTTGTTGACGGCGTAATATTGATGATAGGCGGCAATTTTCTTAATGGTTATGATTGAAGTGAGTCCGGTTTTTAAATCTTCTTTTTTGCTTTTTTCAAAAACAATAAAATGGCTGATCAAATCAAGCAGAGTTTCCTTTTTGAGCATTCCTCTAATCAAAGTTTCAAGCTGAGGAACGGTTGCGGTATCGTCAACAAAACCATCCTTTGATTTCCAAGCAATGAAGCGGGAAATGTCGGAAGATATTGTTCCCGTTTTTGCATCCAATCCGTCAGACGCAATCAAAATGCTGTTGTAATAGAATAATGTTGAAATAGCTTTTTTATAATTCTGAAGTTGCGTGAAAGCCTTTTGTACCGTAGCGTTTTCATCGGCTGGGTTCTTAAGTTCAATCACTACCAAAGGTAAGCCATTTACAAACACAACTACATCAGGCCGCTTATTGAGATTGTTTTCAATAACCGTAAATTGATTGCAAACAAGGAATTCATTGTTTTCTATATTATCAAAATCGATAAGGGATACCTTGTCGCCTTTTATTCCATCCTTTCCCATATACTCAACTTCAATGCCGTCAGTCAGCATCAAATGGAAAGCTTCGTTATTATCTATAAGGTTTTGGCTGGGGAGATTAAAAACTTGTTTTAGAGCCTGTTCTCTCGCTTCTTTTGGGACTTTGGGATTTATATTATCAATTGCTTGCTTTAAGCGGTCGCGGAAAATAACAGTGCTGAGGTTTTTGCGCTCGTTCTCCTGATCTTCCGGGGACAAATATTCAAAGCCCTGGCTTTGCAGCAGCTCGATAACGAATTCTTCGATGTGTGATTCAAATATTTTGGTCATATATTATTTTTAACCTATATCATTATTAATAATATTCCTGTCTATCAAATAATGAAACTTCTTCATCACTTATGACTGCTCCTAATTCTTCTAATATTTTCTTATCAATTAGATCATATGAATCTATAATCTTCTTTAAATTAGGCTGTAACCAATCAGAATTCCAGATAACGACATCATTATCAATAACCTTATTGCACAACTTTTCTGAATAATCGAAATCGTTGCTCGTTTTTATAGTTATTCTTTGTAACCAAATTTGCATGATGCCGGTGTTGGGAAGCTTTTTAAACTTATTTATAATTTTCTTTATTATTAATTCCTTTCCTCTTTTTGGAAGAAAATCAGTCAACTTGCTCAAAATAGCAGAAATTATCGGGTAAGTTCTTGGATTTTTATAGGCTATGTCAGTAGCGATACTTATCAATACTTTTATATTAGTTTTAACGTCCTTTTTTTTGGATAGCTTGGAAATTTTATCATAATATCCTTGCAATAATCTTGATACAGTTCCTGAATTAGGATATTTTTGTGCAAAGATTGATATTGAATATAATTCGTTTTGCAAATTTTCATATTTATTTTCATTTACCATCCAAGACAGTTTATCTGGCTTTACTGATGAATGGATAACATCATTTATGCCATGTGTTTTTGAG
>Ga0209638_1002117_pt1 | contig 12326 bp, 5 predicted proteins | sample BarGraNGADG00211_FD_184490 | JGI IMG/M metagenome (GOLD analysis project Ga0209638, IMG submission 184490) | Arctic peat soil microbial communities from Barrow, Alaska - Barrow Graham LP Ref core NGADG0002-211 (SPAdes) (version 2) | ecosystem: Environmental > Terrestrial > Soil > Wetlands > Peat... | reverse complement strand
TATCATGGATTGCTTATTTGTCCTGTGGATGAGATGGGAGGTGAGAGATTCGTCCTCCTTTCTTCACTCGATGTTACTATAGTAAATAATGACAAAAGTTTCAATATTGGTATAAGAAAATATAAGGGCGACTATTTTAGTCCCAAAGGCCATAAATATATTGAGGATTTTGATGCAGATCACATTCCTTCAAGAATTTACAGGGTAGGTGGTGTTATTCTTAAACAGGAAAGACTTCTGGTTCACTATGAAGAGCAGCATCTCGCAAGGTTTACAATTCTTGAAGCTTCGGAACCGATGAAACTGCAGTTCCGTCCTTTCCTTGCTTTCCGGAATATTCATCAGCTTACACATGCAAACATGGCTGCAAATACGAAGGTTAATTTTATAGAAAACGGCATAGAATCAAGGATGTATGAAGGATTTCCTTCGTTAAAAATGCAATTTTCTACAAAAGTTGAGTTTGTACCTGTACCCGATTGGTATCATGGCGTTGAATATCCCGAAGAACAAAAACGTGGTTATGATTATTCAGAAGACCTTTTTACTCCAGGTTTTTTTGAGCTTAAGGCTAAAAAGGGAGACATTATTGTTTTCTCAGCTTCCACGAAGGCGGAAAAGACATCAGGGCTTAAACAAAAGTTTACGAAGAATGAATCAGGTAAAATCCCGCGCGACAGTTTTATTAACTGTTTAAGAAATGCTGCTCAGCAATTTGTTGAAAAAAGGGGAGGAAAAACGCTTATTATTGCAGGTTATCCATGGTTTGGTGCATGGGGAAGGGATACTTTTATTTCGCTGCCTGGGTTGGCTTTGGCGAGGCATGGACTGGTCCTCTACCGAGAAGTTCTGGATACACAGATTAACAAAATGAAGGATGGATTGTTTCCAAATATGGGTAGTACAAGTGACCCGGCATTTAATTCTGTCGACGCGCCTCTCTGGTTTTTTTGGGCTTTACAACAGTATATGGAACATGGCGGCACTGATGCATGGGAAAGATATGGGGACGCTGCAAAATCAGTACTTAATGCTTTTAAAAATGGTACCGCCTTTAATATTCACATGAGAGAAAATGGTCTTATCTATGCCGCTGCACCAGGGAAAGCGCTTACCTGGATGGATGCAATAGTAAATAGTATTCCGGTAACACCAAGGGGAGGATATGCAGTAGAGATCAATGCTCTGTGGTATAATGCCATCTGCCTTTCACTTGAGGAAGGGAAAAAAGCAAATGATAGAAAATTTGTGAAGGAATATGAAAAACTGCCCGACCTGATTAAGAAGTCATTCCTTGATATGTTCTGGGATGAAAAAATTGGATATCTGGCTGATTATGTAAACGATGAGGGAAAGAATGCTTTTATCAGGCCAAATATGGTAATTGCCATCTCACTTCCATATTCAATGCTTGATAAAGAACAGATGAAAAAGGTGCTGGATATAGCAGATCGAGACCTTGTTACAGTAAGAGGACTAAGAAGTCTTTCGCCCAGGAATGAATTGTACCAGGGAATATGTGAGGGGAATCAGGAAGAAAGAGACAATGCCTATCATCAGGGCACAGTTTGGCCATGGCTCTATGGACCCTTCTGCGAAGGATGGCTGAAAGTATACGGGCAACAGGGTGTCCAGAAAGTAAAAAAACTGATTTATGGTCTTGAGGCTGTAATGGGCGAACACGGAATAAGTACTATTTCGGAGATTTATGACGGAGATCCGCCTCATGCACCAAGGGGAGCTATTTCACAGGCCTGGAGCGTTGGTGAGGTGCTAAGGATAATCGACTTGCTTGAAACAAAATTTGCAAATCAATAAGCGAGCTAGGATATGCGCGTGTTAATGTTCGGATGGGAATTTCCGCCTCATATCTCAGGTGGATTAGGCACTGCCAGCTATGGTTTAACAAAAGGCATGGCAAAGCTTGATGATCTTGAAGTGATCTTTGTTGTTCCGAAGGCATGGGGCGATGAGGATCAGAGTATGGTCCGGCTGGTTGGTGCAAACCAGGTTCAGGTAGCATACAAAAAGGTTTTTTATAAAGGATTCAGACGCCCGATTGAGAGAATTGAAGTATCCTCAAAAATTGTACCCTATACCGACCCTGACAATTTTTGGCAACTGGTTAATTCTGAAACTTCAGAACATAATTTTTATGTCATTACCAATGCCAGAGGCAAAGTAGATTTTTCAGGAAGGTACGACACCAACCTGATGGATGAAATATACAAATACTCCATAGTAGCCACATTGATAGCTGATGAAAATGAGTTTGATATAATTCATGCACATGACTGGCTTGCTTATCCTGCAGGAATAGCTGCCATGGAAGTATCGGGTAAGCCTCTTGTCATACATGTTCATGCTACCGACTTTGACCGTAGCGGAGGAAATGTTAACCCCGATGTTTACCTGATTGAGAAGAATGGTATGGATGCAGCATCTAAAATCATTACTGTAAGCAATCTGACAAGAGATATCGTTATAAACAAATACAATATAAATCCTGATAAAGTTGAAACAGTTTATAATGCCGTTGAACCTGTTGAGATTGCCGAAAACCTGATCATCAAAAAAGGTTTTGATGAAAAGGTGGTCACATTTCTCGGCAGGATAACCATGCAGAAGGGTCCTGAATATTTCATTGAGGCAGCATATAAGGTTTTACAGGTGATGGACAATGTAAGATTTGTCATGGCTGGTTCCGGTGATATGATGGAAAAGATGATGCGAAGAGCTGCCGCACTTAAGATAACTGACCGGTTCCATTTTACCGGATTTCTTAAGGGGACGGATGTCTTTACAATGCTTGATATGAGCGATGTTTACATTATGCCTTCGGTATCGGAACCATTTGGTATCTCACCTCTGGAGGCAATGCAGTCAAATGTACCTGTTATTATTAGTAAACAGTCGGGTGTGGCTGAAATACTTACACATGCTGTGAAAACCGATTTCTGGGATATAGATGCGATGGCTGACGCCATCTTTGGTATCCTTAACTATCCTGCCTTGGCCAATATGTTTATTAAAAACGGAAAAGAAGAAGTTATCAGGCTTAAATGGGATAACTCGGCCAGACATGTTCGCGATATTTATCAAAGAGTTATTGACAATAAAATGCATTAAGATATGAGTGTATCAGGGAAAAAGGCGATTTGTTTATATTTTCAAGTCCATCAGCCATTCAGGCTCAAGAGATACAGGTTTTTTGATATTGGGCATGATCATTACTATTATGATGATTTCTCGAATGAAGCCATTATGAGAAAAGTGGCAGAAAAATGTTATATGCCTGCAAATAGTGTTATTCTGGATCTGGTTCAGAAACATAAAGGGAAATTTAAAGTTACTTTTTCCCTCTCAGGGCTGGCAATCAGCCAGTTCAGGCTCTATGCCCCTGAAGTTCTTGATTCTTTCAGGAAGCTCGCTGAAACAGGGATGGTTGAGTTTCTTGCCGAGACCAACTCTCATTCACTGGTATCACTCAGGAGCAGAAGTGAATTTGAACGACAGGTCGCCGATCACAGGGAGATGTTAAAGGAATTTCTTGGAGTTGAAGCCACTTCATTCCGAAATACTGAATTAATTTATTCTGACACAATAGGATCGTGGGTGGCTGATTTGGGGTTCAAATCCATGCTGACTGAGGGTGCAAAGCATGTCCTGGGGTGGAAAAGCCCCAACTTTTTGTATTGTAACTCACTTAATCCGCGTTTGGAAGTTCTGTTAAGAAACTTTGTTCTTAGCGATGACATTGCCTTCAGATTTTCAAACAGGGGCTGGAATTCCTGGCCACTAACTGCTGACAAGTATGCTTCATGGATAAATAAGTTAGCTCCAAAAAGCGAGCTCATAAATATTTTTCTCGATTATGAAACATTCGGGGAACACAACTGGAAGGAGACTGGAATATTTGAATTTCTGAGTCATATGCCTGGTGCAATTCTAAAGAAAACACCTTTCAGATTTATGACTCCGACTGAAGTTGCCGAAACATTACAACCGGTATCCGCTATCAGCATTCCTTCACCTATCTCCTGGGCTGATGAGGAACGTGATATTACTGCGTGGCTGGGAAATGAGTTGCAGGTTGCTGCCCTGGATAAATTATACAGTCTGGCAGGGAAAGTGAACAAATGTGAAGACGAGCTAATAAAAAAAGACTGGGAATATCTCCAGTCGAGCGACCATTTCTATTATATGGCAACCAAATTTTTCTCCGATGGTGCAGTTCATGCCTATTTCAACCCTTATGAAACACCCTATGACGCATTCATGAATTATATGAATGTGCTTAGTGACTTTGAAATCCGATTGCGAATATTATTCCCTGATACAGCTGAACAGGATCAGATTTATAAACTTGGTAATCAGGTTATTGAGAAGGATATGCTTATAGAAAAACAGGTAATCGAAATTCAAAAACTTACTAAGAAAATTGCGAAAATAAAACCTGATGTGAAGCCAGCACTAAAGAAATCTGTCAGGCTCGCAAAAAAGACGATTGCAGAGAAAGCACCCAAAAAGGATAAAAAATCATCTGATAAAAAGCAGAGTATAGTTTCATCTGAAGAAATTGTTTCTAAAATTGCGACCGGAAAATTAAAAGCGAAGGCAAAAAAAACGAAAAAGGCAAGTTCTCTGAAATCCGGGAAGAGAGGTTAAAAAATCAAGAAGTGGAAGACTAAACAAATAATTTCTGAAGATGAAGGTTGAATTTATATTTGAAACCAGTTGGGAAGTTTGCAATAAGGTTGGAGGAATACATACGGTAATCTCAACAAAGGCGCTTAAAATAGTAAAAGAACTTGGAGATAATTATATACTTATCGGACCAGATGTATGGAGGGAGGATGTTAAAAATCCTGAGTTTATAGCGGATGAATCATTGTTCGTTGATTGGAAAGCAAGAGCAGCAATTGAAGGACTAAGAGTTAAAATAGGGCGATGGAATATTTCAGGAAAACCGATTGTATTCCTGATCGACTTTACACCATATTTTGGACAGCAGAATGAGATATTTGCCGGATTCTGGGAAACATACAAACTTGACAGTATTACAGGGCAGTGGGATTATGTTGAGCCTGCGCTCTTCGGATATGCTGCAGGAAAACTGATTGAAAGCTTTTCAACCTTCTATCACGAACATCATAATACTATTGCCCAATTCCATGAATGGATGACCGGAACAGGTATTCTATACCTTAAAAAAAATACTCCGTGGATTGCAACTTCATTCACCACCCATGCGACAGTACTTGGCAGATGTATTGCCGGGAATAATCGTCCTCTTTACAGTAAGATGGAAGAGTATAATCCTTCACAAATTGCGAGAGAGTTCAATGTTGTGGCAAAGCAATCGCTCGAAAAAAATTCTGCAAACGAGGCTGATGTTTTTACAACTGTGAGCGAGATAACTTCAAGAGAATGCAAACACTTCCTCGGTAAGGAAGTTGATTTTGTAACACCAAACGGATTCGAGGATTCTTTTGTCCCTGCCAATGATATTTTTGAAGAAAGAAGACAAGTAGCCAGAGAAAAACTTCTTAGTGTGGCCGAGGCTGTCCTTGGCTATTCGGTTTCAGAGGATTGCGTTTTAGTGGTAAACAGCGGAAGATATGAATTCCGGAATAAAGGAGTGGATATATTGATTGACTCTCTTGGTGAATTGCAGAAAATGGGTGCTGTTGAAAAGGAGTGTATTGCATTCTTACTGATACCTGCCTATCACATGGGTCCCCGGCAGGATATTAAGGAAATCCTCTATAATAATGGTCCGGGAAACGGTGGTGACAAATACCTCACACATAGTTTGCATTATCCCTCCACGGATCCGGTTTTACAGAGAATAGCGACTAATAATCTAGATAATGGTCAAAAATCAAAGGTTAAAATCATATTTGTTCCATGCTATCTGAATGGCAATGATGGCATATTTAATATGCCCTACTTCGATATACTCATCGGATTTGACCTTTCTGTTTTCCCTTCCTATTACGAGCCCTGGGGATATACACCTCTTGAAAGTCAGATGTTTTCTATTCCAACAGTAACAACTTCACTTTCAGGGTTCGGCCTATGGGTCAGAACCTATTTTGAAAATCCCGGTAATGGAATAGCTGTAATTGAAAGGACAGATGATAATGAGGCTGAAGTTGTTTCTGAGATCTGGCACTTTATGGCAAAGTTTATTGCATTGAATGGCGCTGAACTTAAGGAAGCGAGAGAGAAAGCTCATGCGATTTCAAGAATTGCCCTATGGGATAACCTGGTTAAATATTATTTCAGTGCTTATGAACATGCACTTCTGCAAACCAGCGAAAGAAGAGAAGAGCCCAGGGAATTTATAAGGTTCATTGAAACGCCGGGATTACATGTACGCAAACCACACCAGGTTCCTGTCTGGAAAGATATATACGTTCAGAGCGATGTCCCCGAAAAACTGGCTTCATTAAAAGACCTGGCAAATAATCTCTGGTGGTCTTGGAACTCTCAGGCCGAATTACTGTTTAAGAGGATGGATCCATCTCTGTGGGATGAGGTAAAGCATAATCCTAAACTTCTGCTTGAAAAGATTGATTATAAAAGACTTCTGGTACTTGAAGATGATGATGATTTTGTAGCTGAACTGAAAAGGGTTAATGAAATATTCAAAGCCCACAAAGATCGTCCGGATAACCCATCATTACCTTCAATTGCTTATTTCAGTATGGAGTTTGGAATTCACCCCTGTCTGAAAATTTATTCCGGAGGACTTGGTATACTTGCCGGAGATTATCTGAAGGAAGCCAGCGATTCGAACCTAAATATTACCGGTGTGGGTCTGCTTTACAGGTATGGATATTTCAAACAGAAACTCGGACCGAAAGGAGAACAGCTTTCGATATATGAAGCTGAAGAGTTTTCGCATCTTCCTATAAACCCTGTTAAGGATTCTAAAGGTAACCATTTGTATGTTAGCATGGTATGGCCGGGCAGAACAGTGAAAATCAGGGTATGGGAAGCGATGGTCGGAAAAGTCCGGCTGGTGCTTCTTGATACAGATTTTGACGATAATTTGCCGGAAGACAGAACTGTTACTCATTATCTTTACGGCGGAGATAATGAAAACCGGTTGAGACAGGAACTTATCCTTGGTATTGGTGGGATAAGAGCTCTTGTTGCGATGGGTTTGAACCCCGATATCTATCATAGCAATGAAGGTCATTCAGCTTTTATCAGCTTTGAAAGGCTAAGAGGACTTATAAATGATCAACATCTGACATTTTATGAGGCCATTGAAGCAGTCAGGTCGTCGACCCTGTTTACCACACATACGCCTGTCCCGGCCGGACATGATGCATTTGAAGAAGACCTTCTTCGTAAGTATATTTCACATTATCATAGCAGATTAACGATTACCTGGGGTGAACTTATGGCTCTTGGGCAATGTAAAGGGGACATTGATAAAAAATTCAATATGAGTTTTCTGGCTGCAAGAATGTCGCAGGAGGTAAATGGTGTGAGTAAACTGCACGGTGAGGTTAGCCAGGAAATGTTTAATAAACTCTGGCCCGGATACCTTAAAGAGGAACTTTTCATAGGCTATGTGACTAACGGTGTGCATCATCCTACATGGACTGCTCCTGAATGGCAAGAGGTTTACAGGGAATTGACCGGAAACATAAATTTTGATCAGACCGACAGAGACCTCTGGGAAAAACTGTATAGTCTGGAGGATAAAAAGATTTATGAAGTAAAAACCAGACTTAAGAAAAACCTGTTCACAAATATCAGGAAAAGACTCCAATTAGATATGATCGAGAAGCATGTGAGCCCACATACCCTGTTGAGTATTAGCAGCCATCTTGATGAAAAAGCCCTAACTATAGGGTTTGCCAGGAGGTTTGCCACATATAAGAGAGCATCCCTGCTATTCCGCGATCTTGACAGGCTTGCACATATAGTTAATAATCCCGGAAAACCTGTCCAGTTTATTTATGCGGGTAAAGCCCATCCAAATGATGGTGGCGGAAAGGACCTGATAAAAAGGGTGTTTGAAATATCACAGATGACTGAGTTTGCCGGGAAAGTAATATTCCTCGAGGACTATGATATTGAGTTGGCAAAATACCTTACCAGAGGCGTAGATATCTGGCTCAATACACCTACCAGACCTCTTGAAGCTTCAGGAACAAGTGGTGAAAAAGCAGTTATGAATGGGACGATCCATTTCAGTGTTCTTGATGGATGGTGGGTTGAAGGATATAGGGCTTTTGCAGGATGGGCATTACCCAAGAAAAGAACATATGAAAATCAGGAACTCCAGGATGATATTGATGCTGAAACTATTTATAATATGCTTGAATATGAGATAGTTCCGGCTTATTATTCCTTTAACAATAAAGGCATACCTGTTGAGTGGGTAAGCCTTATCAAAAACACAATGGTAAAAATTGCCCCCGAATTTACCATGAAGAGGATGATTGACGACTATTATGAAAAATTTTATTCCAAACTTTTTAAACGAAATAAATATCTTATAGATAATAACTTTGAGAAGGCAAAGGAACTTGCGGCATGGAAAAAGACCATCAAAGATGAGTGGGACAATATTGAAGTTCTAAATTATAGTTTTGAACGGGCGGGAGAAAATGTATACCGGTCAGGCCATGATTACAGGGCAGAAATTGCTCTTGATTTAAAGGAAATTCCGAAGGAAAATGTTGGGGTGGAATTTATTATCACTCATATGAATAAAAATGGTGAACATGTATTTGTTGCAAGTGAAGAGTTTAAATTAATCAGCTGGAAAAGCGGCAAATGTCTATACAGGGCTAGTCTCGTCCCTGAAAAAGCAGGTTCCTTTTTCTATGGAATACGCATTTACCCTAAACACAAAGATCTTCCACATAAACAGGATTTCTACCTTCTTCGCTGGATTGATTAAATATCAGTAGCCTTCCGGACAGCTTCTTTTTTAAATACAAGAGCTGTTCTGGATGGCAAATACAGATAAAGGTATAAAGGAGCATTGATAATGTTCCTTTCTGCTTTTCGTATAGAGATGTAGATTGCTTTTCTGTCTATCCTGTTGAACCCTCCAAACAATGGGTCATCGGTATCAAGCACAACCCTGAATTTACCGCTGACAGGTATTCCATAATCCGTGAAGGAAGTTGTTGGATGAAAGTTAAAAACGAAAAGTAATTCGCCTCTCATATAAGCAATAACCTTATCGGCATTATTTTCATATATCCTTTTAACAGTAAGATCATCGAGTATTTTGAAGTCGGTTTGAAGCTTCAGCATTTTCCTGTCGAATTTAAGCAGGCTGTTATATTTAAGATCTTTATTTTCTGCAAGTTGCCATTGACGCCGGGCATACTTAAAGCTCCAGTTATTTCCTTCACGTGGAAAGTCAATCCATTCCGGATGACCAAATTCATTCCCCATAAAGTTCAGGTATCCTCCTCCTGAAGTGCTGAAGGTGATAAGTCTGATCATTTTGTGCAAAGCTATTCCACGGTCAACCACGATGCTATGATAGGATTTGTTCATGCCTGAATACATTTCGGCATCTATCATTCTGAAAATAAGTGTTTTATCGCCGACCAGGGCTTGATCATGTGATTCACAGTATGAAATTATTTTTTCTTCAGGACGATGTTGAGTCAGCTCATAGAATAATGTTCCCATATCCCAGTTTTCATCAATTGTCTCCTTCACAAGTTTTATCCAGAAATCAGGAACTCCCATTGAAAGTCTGAAATCGAAACCATATCCCATTTTATCAGTATCCGATGCCAGGCCCGGCATACCGCTCATCTCCTCCGCTATGGTTATTGCCTCGGGCTTGAATTTATGTATCAGTTTATTTGCAAGAAACAGGTAGACCAATGCGTCTTCATCCTGATTACCATCGAAGTATTCATTATATGATGTAAAATTCTTTCCTAGTCCATGGTCATAATAAATCATGCTGGTAATTCCATCGAATCTGAATCCGTCAAATTTATATTCTTCAAGCCAGAAACGACAGTTGGATAGCAGGAAATGAATCACATTGTCCTTCCCGTAGTCGAAACATAAAGAATCCCAAGCAATATGATTTCTCCTTTCATTTGAATGGAAATACTGGCCCATTGATCCGTCGAACAGGCCCAATCCTTCATTTACATTTTTAACCGAATGTGAGTGAACCAGGTCCATTATAACTCTAATCCCTGCCACATGAGCTTTATCAACCAGTTCTTTAAGATCTTCAGGTGTTCCGAATCTTGATGAAGCAGCGAAAAAACTTGAGACATGATACCCGAACGATCCATAAAAGGGATGTTCCTGGATAGCCATTAACTGAATAGTATTGTATCCTGATTTGATTATAACCGGAAGAACATTTTCCGTAAATTCCCGGTAAGATCCAATTTTTTCTTCCGGGGTAGCCATCCCGATATGAGCTTCGTAAATCACTGGTGCAGTAATAGAAGGAGAAAAATATTCATGACTCCATTTATAATTTTCTTCAGGTTGCCAAACCTGGGCATTGAATATTTTAGTCTTTTCATCCTGAACCACCCTGTTAGCATATGAAGGAATTCGTTCTCCATTTCCTCCTTCCCAATGAATTGAGAGCTTGTACAGATCTCCATGTTTAAGTGTTTCTCGCGGAATAAACACTTCCCAGTCTCCCATTGGATTGATCCGCTTCATCATGAATTCATTCTTCTCTTTCCAATCGGTGAAAACTCCAATAACAAAAATGCTTTTTGCATTTGGGGCCCATTCCCTGAAGACCCATGAATCTTTGTCATGGTGAAGCCCATAGTAATAATGCCCCATCGCGAAATCACAAAGAGTGCCGTTCCCGACCAGCAGCTTTTCCTTCATCAGACATTTGGTAATGCGTCTGTCGATGACATCCTTAAAGGGATTCAGCCATGGATCGGACATATAGAAACTGTTTGTATTCATAATAACCGGGGAAACATTATATCTTTCTATAAAAATACGAAAACTAAATCATTAATTTGTTTCATTATCATGGGCTTTATTAAATTTGCAGACATAATTTTATTATATGGTTATTCATGAAGGTTATGAAAACCTAAATATAATTTCTCCGGTTGTAACTCTTGGAATTTTTGACGGAGTTCACAGAGGTCATATGGCTCTGCTGAATTGTCTGGTTTCACGAGCCAGGGAAACGGGAGGTGAATCAGTCGTCATAACATTTTCGCCTCATCCAAGGCTTTTACTTGAACAAAATAATATCAGTCTCTCATTCCTGACGACAATGGAAGAGAAAAAAGTCCTCCTCAAAAATGCAAACGTTGACCATCTGATAATAATTGAATTCACTATCGGGTTTAGTAAGATTCTGGCATGTGATTTTGTTAAAGATATACTTGTTGAAAAGATTGGAACAAAGCATCTTATTATAGGATATGATCATCATTTCGGGAGAAAAGGTAAAGGAGATTTTAATACAATTAAGCAATGTTCAGAAAAGCTTGATTTCATCGTTGAACAGGTACAGGAATATCAAACGGAGGAAGGAGCTATCAGCTCGTCATCAATCCGGGAAGCTTTGTTGAAAGGGAAAGTTGATGAAGCGAATAAATGGCTCGGATATTCCTATTCTGTCAGCGGGACAGTTATGGAAGGACGGAAGATAGGGCGCACTATTGGTTTCCCAACTGCAAACATTAAGCCCGATTCTCAATATAAACTAATCCCCGGCAACGGAGTGTACGCTGTTGTTGTTCAGCTTGATGACAACTTGTATCCGGGAATGCTTAGTATCGGTTCCAATCCAACAGTAAATACTGATAACAGGTTCAGGAGCATTGAAGTTCATATTTTAAACTTCGATAAGGACATTTATGGGGAAAAAATTTCAGTTAGTTTCAGGAAAAAGCTGAGGGATGAGAAAAAATTTGACAATCTGGAGCAGTTGACTACGCAAATGGGTCGTGATAAACTGGATACATTGCAATTGTTAACCTGAAAGATACCAAATGATTTTATTAACTTTGACCTCTCAAAAAAGTCTGGATTATGAATGTAACTTTAAATACGATGCAATACCAGGTAAAAGATATTACGCTTGCTGACTTTGGCAGAAAAGAGATAGAAATTGCAGAAAAAGAGATGCCGGGATTGCTGGCAATTAGGAAGAAATACTCTTCTGAGAAACCTTTAAAAGGTGCACGGATAACAGGTTCGTTGCATATGACAATTCAAACTGCAGTGCTTATTGAGACTCTCGATGAACTTGGAGCCGAAGTCAGGTGGGCCAGCTGTAATATTTTCTCAACTCAGGATCATGCCGCTGCTGCAAT
>Ga0209638_1002116_pt1 | contig 12327 bp, 13 predicted proteins | sample BarGraNGADG00211_FD_184490 | JGI IMG/M metagenome (GOLD analysis project Ga0209638, IMG submission 184490) | Arctic peat soil microbial communities from Barrow, Alaska - Barrow Graham LP Ref core NGADG0002-211 (SPAdes) (version 2) | ecosystem: Environmental > Terrestrial > Soil > Wetlands > Peat... | reverse complement strand
CGTCCTCCTTTTAAAGGAAGGCTTCCTCGCAGAAGCGCAAAATCTAACTATTATGGTTTATAATATTGCATAGTTCTCAAATTCAGTCAATCAATGACTTCAGGATGGTTACCCTATACACTTGGGCGGGGAAATAGCTATCAAAACGCAGAATCTTTCACTCGGAAGTCAGTCGGGAAAAACGATAATGGATATTGCAGCCTTGTCTGTTAGCGAGGCGTCGCATCCGGCAGGCCGCCGTCGACGGGAATGGTCGCACCGGTTGTTGGCGTCTGATGGGTCACAAAGAAAACCACAGCCCGCGCGACATGCTCGGCGGTGACCCGCGCCTTCAGCAGATTTCGCTGGCGATAATACTCTTCAAGACCCTTTTCATCAAGACCGCGGGCCTTCATGCGGTCCGGCCCGACCTGCGCCCACAGGCCCGATCTCTTTTCCCCATGCGAAAACACGGCATCGGGCGACACCATGTTCACGCGCACGCCCATATCCGCGAACTCGATGCTGGCAATGCGGCACAACTGGTGGGACGCGGCCTTTGTCGCGCTGTAGGCTCCGAATTTCGCGCCGGGCGCAAACACATTCTTTGTCGAAACCAGGACGACGTCGCCGGCGGTGTCTTGCAGTTTGAAGAGCTTCCCCGCCTGGGCAAGCATCAGAAGGGTTCCTTCGATATTGACGCGCTCCAGTTTTCGAAATTCGTCAAGATCCATTTCCGTGAGCGCAGAGACATGCGCCAGGCCGGCATTGATGACGACGATATCGATCCCGCCGAATGCCTCGACCGTTTTTTCAAATGCAGTCGATACCGATGCGCCGTCGGTCACATCGAGAGGCACAACGAGTGTCCGGTCCCCATACAGGTTTTTCAGCGTGAACGCCATGGCGTCCAGATTCTCGCCTGCAAGATCCGTCGCGGCAACATGGCAGCCCTGTCGGAGCAATTCTTCGCAGATGCCCGACCCGATCGCGCCGGCCGCTCCCGTGACGATCGCCACATGGCCCCGCAGCGGCTTTTGACCTTTGCAGGCGACCTTTGTCCGCTGAAACGCCCTGAATTCCATATCGAACAGATGCTCTTCCGTCAATCCGAGGTATGTTCCGCCCGTTTCGCTGATCGTGCGCTTGACGATGAGCGCCTGCTCCGTGATATCGCGGGTGATGCGCGCCATGCCCAGGTCCGGTCCTGCGCACACGGCGCCCAGGCCGGGCAGCAGGACGACCCTCGGCAGAAGGTCGAAACCGGAGGCGTCGAATTCCGGGAGACGCGATGAGAATTTCTTAAGATAGGCGTCATAGCGGGCGCTGAACGATTCGATCTCCCGGGCCAAATGTCGGCCGAGGAGAGCGATGTCTTCATAATCGGGGTTTTCGATGAACAGCGGATACGCCTTTGTCCGCACGAGATAATCCGGCGTCAGCGGCGCTGTGCAGGCAAGCGCTTTGCCCTGGGGAGAGTCAAGAATATCGAGAGTCTCTCTGGAGATGAGCGGCGCGAGGACCGTTTTTTCATGCGGGTTGTCCGGGTCGTCGGAGGCCGGCGAAAGCAGGCCCCGGAGCAGCGGCGCGATTTTCGTATAACACTTCCGGGCGGTTTCAAGGGGTGTCGCCGTGTTCAGCGGGAAGATTCGCCGCCGGGACTTCCGCAGGTATTCTTCCGCCCTGCCGACCATTTCTATCGTATTGTCGTACGCCTGTTTCGGACCCGTCCCCCATGTGATCAGGCCGTGATGCATCACCACGATCGCCCGGAGATCTTTTCTGCCGTCGAGCTCATCGGCGACCGCACGACCAAGCGCCAGACCTGCATTGATGTACGGCACAACCCCGGCATCGCCTCCCAATGCGGCGACGATCGTTTCTTCACCCCCGGCCCGATTGGTCAGCGCCAGGATGGCCGTCGGATGCGTATGCACAATGCTTCTTTGGTCGAGGAAGGCATGCATCAACGTCTCGATCGAAGGCAGCGCATCGCCGGGCTTGAGCATGTGCGTGCGGAATTCGTCGGCCATGATTTCATCGGTCAGGGACGAAACGGTGCGCAGTTTCTTGAGATACGCATGGTCGAGACAGACAAAATCTGAGGGGAGAACCGCCTCCAGCGCAACACCCGACGCCTTGACAAAAAGCGCCGCAACATCATCGCCGGCAACGGTTTTGACCACCCCTTTGAGCGACGTGTTTCCGCCGCCATGCATGGCCAGATCCGGCCGGCTTCCCACCAGGCGCGTTGCATAGGCCAGCAGCGCGATGTCGTTTCCGCTTTCGGGGCCGTGGCTCTTTACGAAATCATCCGCTTCCGCTTCAATCCAGCCGTTGTTCATGATGGTGGCTTCCCCGTCGTGCATTATGCCTGTTGCTGTTTCAGGTCGCGGAACATCTCATACGCCTGCTCAGGTCTCATGTTTTCATGAACCACCTTGCGAACGGCTCTGATCATGGCCACCGGCGCTTCGGACTGGAAAATGTTCCTCCCCATGTCCACACCCGCCGCCCCCTGGTTGATCGCCTCATAGGCCATCTGCAGCGCGTCGAGTTCGGGGAGTTTCTTGCCGCCGGCGATGACGATGGGAACGGGACAGGCGGCGGTAACCGTCTCAAAATCGGGCACGAAATAGGTCTTGACAAACGCGGCGCCGAGCTCGGCGCACATGCGCGTGGCAAGCCGGATGTACTTGGTGTCGCGGACCAGTTCCTTGCCGACCGCCGTTACACCCAGAACCGGCATGCCGACCCGGTTGCCCATGTCGATCAGACGCGTAAGGTTGATCACCGACTGCGTTTCGAATTCGCCGCCGATGAACACCTGTGTCGCAACGGCGCATGCGTTCAGGCGAACCGCATCGTCCATATCCATGGCGATATGTTCGTTGGAGAGTTCCTTCAGAATGCTCGGTCCGCCGCTGGCGCGAAGCACGGTGGCCCGGTTGAGGGAGGGCGGGATCACAGACCGCAGGATCCCGCGCGTAAGCATGAGCGCATCGGCATAGGGCGCGAGCGGCAGGATGGTGATATCCGGCCGTTCCAGACCGGTCGTCGGTCCCTGGAAATAGCCATGGTCAAAGGCGAGCATCACGGTCTTGCCGGACGTTGCATCAAAAATGCGGGCAAGCCGGTTTTTCATCCCCCAGTCATAGGAATTCGACCCTTTCAGGAAGAAGAGTTCGCTCTTTTGAGGCACGTCAACATAAAAACTTTTTTCTACCTTTCCGGTATCCGCTTCAGGCATGAAATCCTCCTTTAAGATCTTGAAATAAATGCGATATCAGACTAACCCCTTGCCACGTCCACATTTTTTTAACGAGCCCGGGCAGCATGAGTATAACGGGGAGGCGCTTGCCCGTCAATCATATTCGCCGACAATGAACGTTTCCGTTCTTGACAATATATTCCAATTCATTAAGATAAGGCAAACGACTGATCCCGCTCGGCGCATTGCGGGAGAGAGGAGGATTGAAATGCCGACATACGAGTATGAATGCAAAGGCTGCAATAAGAAATTTTCCGTAATTCTGAGCATTTCGGAGCATGAAACGACCAAGGTTTCCTGTCCGAAGTGCAAAGGAAAGAGGGTCAAACAGAGCCTCTCCACCTTCACCACCAAGACCAGCCGGAAAAGCTGAGAGTTTCTCTCCCGTCAGGTCATCCAGTGGGGGCGATCGGCCATCCAGCCCTCCACGGTTTCCGACAGCCATTTCTCGATCCCCCGGGCAAGATAGAATTTCGGGAGGAGAAGGTCGTCCGTCGGTGAAATCATTTCCTCGTCGATGGCCGTCCGGGCCAGCGCCGTATAGGGATAAATGCGGATGCCGGAGGTGACTTTCAGCTGATCGAGGGGGAGCGAGTCGGCAAACGTCAGGCTCTCCAAAATGGACTCCCGGGTTTCCCCGGGACCGCCCAGCATCAGGAACCCCAACTGCCGGATGCCATGTCGTGCGAGGATCTCCGCCATCCGCCGGACCTCCCGAAGGTCGAATTTCTTGTTCATGTTACGGAGTATCCGTTCGGAGCCGCTTTCGAAGCCGAGGCTGACTTCCTCGCAGCCGGAATCCGCCATGAGCGCAATCAATTCCTCGTCGACCTTTCCGGGGTAGAGGATGCACCGCCAGCAGATATCCAAGCCGCGGTTGATGATTTTTCTGCAGATTTCCTTTGCATAGTCGGAAGGAACGTTGAAGGTATTGTCCACGAAAAAAATCTTCCGAAAACCATCTCCAACGCGGCGGGCCAACTCCGCGACGACGACCTCCGGGGATCTTTTCCGAATCGTGCGCCCCTCGATGGTCGCCGTGGAACAGTAACTGCAGTCCATCGGGCAACCCCGTCTCGTCTGAAATGGAAGCCACAGTCCCCGGTCCCGGGAGACGAGGAATTCATTGGCCCGGGAAATGGGCAGGGAATCCAGATTTATTGCATACTGCCTTTCGCCCTGAAGACCGAGACCCCTGATGTACAGGCCGGGCGTTCCCGAGAGGTCGGCTTTGCGCGCAAGCCGATCGACCAGGGTGGGAAAGGCGACCTCTCCCTCCCCCTGGATTCCCATGTCGGCCTCCAGATAGTTCAGCGCGCTCTCCGGAAAGATGCTGTAGCCCGCTCCCCCCAGGACGATGGGGGCGGCGGAAAGGCAACGGCAATTTTGGACGACGCACCTGACCTCATCGAGGAGAAACCGGCCATCCTTGGCCTGGTCGTCGATGTTCCGGATCGAAATCCCGATCACATCGGGGCCGAAAGAGGCGATGGCTGTCCGGATCAGAGACTCCGAATCGCCTTCCGCCATCAGATCCAGAACCATCGCCTCGTGGCCTCCGCTTTGCGTCGCCGCGGCCACGCAACTCAACCCCAGAGGGAGGGGAAGGAGGTTGATTTTTTCCGTATTGGCAGAGATCAGGAGTACCTTCATCGGATCGCTTGTCCTCGATATCTGTTTATTGCCGTCATCGTTGATGCCAGTTCCATAGGAAGATCAAAAAGTCCTGGTAAGGCAACGTAAGCCCCCAGAAGCGTTAGGTTATCTCCTTTCCACGGAGCATGGGTTCTCGCAATGTCCCCTCAGTCCCCGTACACGATGGCTACAGGCCTCACCCATCCGGCTGAAGCCCTTTTAACCTTGATGGGAAAACAGCAGACGGTGAAACCGAAGGGCCGCCCGATGGCGGAGAGGTTGGTCAATTTTTCCATGTGACAGTAGCCAATCTCGATCCCGGCGAAATGGGCCTCCCATATGACCCGGGGATCACCAGTCTCCTGAAACTCCTTGGCCAGGAAGGGCAGGGGGCGGTCCCAGCTCCAGGCATCGATTCCCACGACCTTTACCCCCCGCTCGGTAAGGTAAAGGGTGCTCTCGCGGTCCATACCGGCCCCCTTAACGAGGTACTGGGGAGTTCCCCAGGCCGCATCGGCGCCCGTCTGGACAAGAACGATATCGAACGGCCGAATCTCGTAGCCGATCCTCTTGAGCTCGCCCTCCACATCATTCGCGGTGATCCGCTCGCCGTCGGCCTTGTGACGGAAATCGAGGAGAACGCCGTGGCCAAAACACCAGTCGAGCGGGATCTCGTCGATCGTCAATGAAGGTTTTCCCCCATCCATCGTGGGGTGGTAGTGGTAGGGTGCATCCAGGTGTGTTCCGCTGTGGGTGGTCAGGGTAAGGAACTCGAGGGCCCATCCCAGACTTCCGGGAAGCTGCTCCTTTTTGATCCCGGGGAAGAATGCCTCCATCTGCTCGGCGCCCTGGGTATGATCGATGTAATCGATTTTAGGAATCATCATGGGGGGATCGCTGGGCAGTTCTGGTTCGATGGAGAGGCTAAGGTCGATGATATGTCTAACTTTCATACCTTTCTCCTTGCTGCTTTGAGCTGTTGTTTAGAAAGAAATGAAACGACCGATGGACGAAACCTCTAAATGATATGCTTCTGTAATGCAAGCGAAAATATGACGGGTATGGCCGCATCGCCTCTACGTCGCGCTAACGTTTTATACGGAGGCGACCGATCGGGTTCCTGTTTCACCACCTCTCCCGTAACATTCGAGTGTAATGCAGGGTCCCAGTTGCGGCTTGTAATGGGCGGCGGTTTGGTTTATATAACAGACGTCTGCTGCGGCTGTTTCGATTTCAATAATTCGAAATGTTTGAATAATTTAACATCACGGGATGACGACTTTTTACGAGGCCGTTGGGAATGAAGACGGCGCACCGATGAACGGAAAATATTAGAAAGGAGGCGCCATGCGGGTAAGGGTATCGGCGGTATTCGAAAGGGAAGGGGAGATCCTCTGTATGAAGTACATCTACGGCGGCAAGGAGGTCTTTGCGCTGCCGGGCGGCGGTGTGGATCAGGACCGCCCCCTCCAGGAGGCGATCGTGAACGAGTGGCGGGATGAACTCGGCGTCAAGCTCGACACCGGTGCTGTCATCATGATCGGCGAGGCGCCCGCCACAAAACGGCATCCCCAGACCCTGCACATCATCTTCGAGGCCCTCGAGATCCGCGGGACCCCCAAGATCCGACCGGACAACACCCGCTCCATCGACATTGCCTGGGTGCCGATTGAAGAATTGGGGGGAACGCCTCTTTATCCGGATGTGGGAAGGAAGCTCTTCGACTGCCTGACGATCGAGCCCCGGAGATCCCTCGAGTTCATCGGGAATTGCATGGAAAGGGGTTTCTGGTGAACGGATGAAACGGTTGGAGAGGGAAGTCCGAACCGCCCGACTCATGATCGACCTCTACTGCCGGCGCCATCACGGCGTAAAGGAGCCCTGCGCGAACTGCCGGGAGCTGGCCGCCTACGCTGAACGGCGGATCGGGAAGTGCCCCTTCGGGGAAGAGAAGCCGGCCTGCGGCCGCTGTCCGATCCACTGTTACAAGCCGGAGATGAAGGCGCGGATCCGTGAGGTGATGCGGTTCGCGGGGCCGAGGATGACCTGGCGGCATCCGCTCCTGGCCATCCGCCATCTTTTCGGCCGGTGGGGTGGGCGGCGCGGAACGTGATTCATTTAATCATCCTTGACGGCTTCGTAAAAAGCCCGGATGCTGCGTTGCGCTTCATCCTTCGTCATTGCGGCGTACGCCAAAGTACGCCTCATTCCTCAGGATTCGCGCGCCTTGCCTGCGGCCTTTTTACGAAGCCGTCTCATTTTCATGACTTTTAAGACTTTTTACGAGGTTGTCACCCTTTGGGCGAATCATCGTCACGCTGGGTCCCGCCGGTGCACGAAGATGACTTGGAAAGGGAGGACGTTTCCGCAGGAAAGACAAAGCGGACGGCCCGTTCGTAGAGCAGATAGTCCCATGCCCAGTTGATGAGCACCATGATCCGGTTGCGGAAACCGATCAGATTAAAGAGGTGGATGACGAGCCAGAGGAGCCAGGCGAAGAAACCGGTGTATGTGCTGGAACCGATGGCCGCTCCCGCGTTATTGCGGCCAATGGTGATCATCGAGCCCCGATCGCGATAACGAAAAGGCTGCGGCAGTTGTCCGTCCATTTGTCGCAAGATGTTTTTTGCGGCAGCCATACCGGATTGGATAGCCACCTGCGCCACCATCGGCAGGACGCGACCGTTCTCTTTGATCGAAGCCAGATCCCCAGCCACGTAGATTTCCGGGTGGCCGGGCACTTGCAGCGTCGGCAGGACGGAAACACGTCCGTTCCTTTCCGTGGGGAGTCCGGACAGACCGGCGATGGGTTCGCCCTTTACACCGGCGGTCCACACAATGGTCCGGGTTTCAATCTTATCCAGGCCGCCCAGAATCACACGGTCCGGGGTTACTTCCGCGACATGCGCCCCCAATCGCACCTCAACGCCCATCTTGTTGAGCCTCTCAAGCGTGTAAAGGCGCACGGACTCCGGCATGGCGGCGATCAGATTGTCCGCCGCCTCCAGCAGAATGATCCGGACGGCGCTAAAATCGATCGTCCGGTAGTCCTGGACAAGCGGACCATGGACAAGTTCGCTCAGCGCGCCCGCATACTCCACACCCGTGGCGCCGCCGCCCACGATGACAAATGTGAGAAGGCTTCCGCGTCTGGCCGCGTCCGTCTCCCGGGCAGCCTTTTCAAAACAGCAGATGATGTGGTTTTTCAGGACGACGGCCTCTTCGAGGGTCTTCAGAAAATAGGCATGGGCTTCCACCCCCGGCACGCCGAACGAATGGGATATGCTTCCCGTGGCCAGAATCAGGTAATCGTAAGAAATCGCCTCGCTATCGGTCTCGATCATTCGGTTTTTCAGATCAATCCGCCGGGCATGGGCCAAAGCAAAGTCGATGTTGGGATCTCTCCAGAGGATGCTGCGCACGGGATAGGCGATATCCTCCGCTTCCAATTCGGCTGCGGCCACCTGGTAGAGGAGAGCAAGGAAGGTGTGGTAATTGTTCCGATCGACAACAAGGACATCGGCCGGTTTCTTCGCCAGGTTCCGGGCGGCCCAGAGTCCGCCAAAGCCCGCACCGATAATGGCTACTCTCGGCCTTGCGCCATGGCTCATTGGCCCTTTGGAACCTGATTTCGTATCGGCATCGGGCAACATATAAAAACCTTTTCGTTTTTCAACTTTGCCTGTGGGGTATCCTACACGCAACGAATCTTGATTGCCAATCGAAATTTTGCACGGAGCTCTTCAAGAAAAGTCCTTTCAAGAATCAACCCTGTCATGATAGAATGCACCCAGAAGTGTTTGTATGAGGTTTTGTTCTCAGCCTCATGCAGTGCATCAATAATGATAGCGGCATAAAGAAAGGAACGGGCGTGAAAAAGGAAAATGTAATTCTTTTCAGCGGTGGCGCTGAAGGGGCTGAAGCGGAATTTGGTGCGAATGCGGAGCGTTTTGGGATTGAGGAGGTGAACTTCACGTTTGAGGGACACGCCCGGGGACGCCAGAGGGGTGTGCGCATCCTGAATCACGAAGAGCTGAAAAATGGCGACGTTAGCCTGGAATACGTTTCGAAATTGATGAATCGTCGCTATACGGAAAGCCCTACATTGCGCAAAGTCCTCCAGAGTATCTGGTATCAGATCAACAATGGGCAGGGGATTTACGTGGTCGGGGAAATCCTGGCGGACAAGACCGTGAAAGGCGGTACGGGATGGGGCGCGGAGTTCGCCAAAATCTGCAACAAGCCGCTGTTCGTGTTCGATCAAAAGCGCAATGCCTGGTTCCGGTGGAGTCAGTCGGACTGGGTTGAACGGGAGAGAGGGAACGAACCGGTCATTAGCCAACCGCATTTCGCGGGGACGGGGACGAGATTTCTCCAGGAGAACGGCAAAAAGGCCATTGCGGAGTTGTTCGAGCGAACATTCTCATGACCGACAAACGTCCGGTTCCATACCGGGATGGCTGAACGGTCCATCAATCCGAAGCCGGAGACGGCGAGAGGCGGGCTTGCCGTCCGATTTCAGACCGTTTCATGGGTTGCGTCATTCCTTCGCGTCCATGCCGGCTTCTTCCGGGCAAGTCTATATGCACACCCTCCAAAAGCTCCTTACCCACAAGCCCCCCCTCATGACGCAACGCAACGCCCACAGGCCCCTTGACGCGCACATACTCAACCAGGTCCGGGAGTATTTCCGAATCGGCATGGCCTATTCAAGCAACACCCTGGAAGGGAATTCGTTGACCGAGACGGAAACGAAGATCGTCATCGAGGACGGGATCACCATCGGGGGAAAGTCCGTCCGGGATCACCTGGAAGCCCTGGGCCATTCGGAAGCCTATGACCTGCTTTTCCGGCTGGCAAAGAGCCACACCAAAAATAATTGCTCCTTCATGAGCGGAAGGTCACCCTATCGCCTCTATCGCGGCTGAGACCACCTGTGAATGTTAATATTCTTAACACGTAACGTCTTCTTAATTGACTGATTTTTATAGCTTTAAAGGGGCGCTAAAAATCTTGATGAGGGAGTGTAAATAATTTTAACACTTTTGCACGACAGTCCGTTTACCGGAATATCTCAATAAACTTTCGCTTAGACGTATAAATATTTGCTAATATTGTATATATTTAGTCGCCGGCCGAATAGGGTTCGGGTTTTTTGTTATGGCATAGTTACTGCTATATAATAGGCAAAGAAGAAAATACAAAATGGGAGGAGGAAATGGTTATGAAACTTACATTTTTAATGATCATCATTCTGTTAGCCTTGATCATGCCCTTGTTGTGGATTACAGGAACGTTCACATCTATCATTTATTTCTGTCGACATAGGGCAGGTACAACACGCAAAGAGCGGACTGTCGCCCTTAATCTCCAACTGGGACTCACCATGGCTGATGGTGGTGATCCGATGGATGAAGAGAAAAAAGAGTCAGCAGCGGTTAAGCGGGTCAGCATGACCGAAACGTCGCAAGGCTCCCCAGAGCAGATTACACGGAAACCTATCAGCGATAAAATGTTTTGGTGGGGGGGATATTATTAGCCTCCCTCTGGGGTTTGCGATGGAGGGTAGCACAATGGAATATTTCACATATGCAGATGTCTCTGTGACAAGCAGAATAGAATATCTGATGGCAATGGGTGTTAAGGTATATTACCATCAGGGCCCTTCAACGTATCCCTCAATACATTGAGGTTCCACCAAATATTGAGGCCACACGAATCATTTCATACTTTTCTGCTGTCCTCTCCGATTAGTCTAATCCCCTATTATTAAAAGATGAATCGAATCTTCTTATTTTCCTCCGCCTATTGGCAGGACATTTGCTATTACATTTGCATGATCATGATCATCTCACCCCAAAACGAGTTCTTATCATTGACGGTATTATCACTTCCGGCTGGCATGGTGATGCAATAACCGGCAGTGTATTATCCTACTGCCAGCTAGTCTGGAGATGTTATAGCCGGCACTGGGAATGATCAATCAGGAAGGAGGCTCAAATGTTGTAGACGATTGCTGTGGTACTGGTAATTTTGTGGCTGCTGGGGTTGGTGACCGGCTACACGATGGGTAATTTTATTCACATCCTGCTGGTCATTGCCATCATTGTCGTGCTGGTCAGCGTAATTGGGGGGCGGAAACCAGTATGAAAAAGAGAAATATCGTTATCCCCCTTTTAGTGCTTCTTATGCTGATTGCCACCTTGGCAGCCTCTACAACGACGCGCACACAGGAAAGTAAAGGTGAATACGTTGACGATTCCGTCATCAGGAACAAGGTAAAAGCCCTGCTTGGAGCAGATGATTTTTTCAAGTCATTCGAGATCAGTGTCAAAACTTACCAGGGCACGGTTCAACTGAGCGGCTTCGTTAATTCTCAAAAGGCCGTCGATAAAGCGGGTGAAATCGTAAGGAGCGTCAAAGGGGTAAAATCCATAAAAATGATCTGATTGTGAAATAGGCGACCGCTATCCTTATCCCGGATGGAGCATGGCGGCCGCCGTTGACCCGAATCCTGGATTTCTGAGAGACCCGTTCAGGAAAGAGAGGAAAAGACCATGAATCAGAAGACATCAGGATCAGGGATGGCAGCAGCTTCAGGCTCGCATAGAGGTCTTTTTGGACCAGTCTATTAGGAGCGATGTGGAGAGCATCGAAGACAGGCCGCGCCTTCTCTCCCAACTGCTGGTGATGCCGTACGAACGTCATCAGAACGAACTCCAGGAGTAGGATGGCAATCAGCGACAACTTCAGCCGAAAGGAGGATGAACATGAATGAAGATATTCTGAAAGGGAAATGGCTGGAGATCAAAGGAAGGGCTAAGGAGAAGTTGGCCAAACTCACTGATAACGATCTTGGCGAGTTCGAAGGAAAAAGCGAGAAACTTTTGGGGCTTTTACAGAAGAAATATGGATACATTAGGGACAAAGCCGAGCCGGAATATAAAGATAGTGTCGAATTGGCAGAAATTGTCAGCAGTATACGCAAAATAATGACAAGAAAGAAAGATATTATGACAATTGCATTTATTGCTCGCTACGGGCGGCCTTTGTTAGCTAATAACCAAGAAAGTCAAATAGCAGGAAAAGAGAAAAAACATAGGGACGACACTGATCGTTATTCTTATTCTCGTCTTAGTCGGCGCACTACCCATCTGGCCTCACAGTAAAAGCTGGGGATACTATCCCAGTGGTGGACTTGGATTGGTTCTTCTGATTGTGATCATCCTGCTGCTGATGGGGCGGATCTGAAGTGAGTTTGGTGCACGAGAAATCACTATGAATTTGCCTAACAAAGGAGAATCTTTTTGAAGACATCTCAATCTGCTCAAAACGTAACAACTGAGTCTGGATGAGTGAAAATCAGCAACTAAAGGAGGCAATATTTTATGAAAATCATGAAGACCTTGTTTTTCCAGAGTTTAGTATTAACATCAGTATTA
>Ga0209638_1002115_pt1 | contig 12328 bp, 11 predicted proteins | sample BarGraNGADG00211_FD_184490 | JGI IMG/M metagenome (GOLD analysis project Ga0209638, IMG submission 184490) | Arctic peat soil microbial communities from Barrow, Alaska - Barrow Graham LP Ref core NGADG0002-211 (SPAdes) (version 2) | ecosystem: Environmental > Terrestrial > Soil > Wetlands > Peat... | reverse complement strand
GGAGCATCCCCATACGCGTTGGGAGACGGCCGGGGGATGGTGTGTTCGGGAGTGGCCGCGGCTCATGCCTCCAGAAGTAGTTTGACGTGCTCGTTGGACGTCCGGAACGGTTGAAGTGCAGCCGCTAGCTCTGAGCGAGGGCGACGGCCTCGGCTGTCAGTTTTGTGATACCGGCGAAGTCGCCAGCCTTGATCTGGTCGCGGGGAACCATCCACGAGCCGCCGACAGCGGCGACCGCGGCGACGGCCAGGTACTCGGCCAGGTTCTTGGGCCCGACACCGCCGGTGGGCACGAAGCGGACGTTGCCGAAGGGCGCAGCCAGAGCCTTGATCGCGGCAGCGCCGCCGGAGGTCCCGGCCGGGAAGAACTTCAGGGTGCTCAGCCCGAGCTCGAGTGCTGCCTGGACCTCGGTCGCAGTGACGGCACCGGGAAGCACGAGCACGCCGTGCTCCTGGCAACGTTCCACGACTGCACGGGACAGGCCTGGCGAGACTACGAAGCGGGCACCGGCGCCCACGGCCTGGTCGACCTGCGCCACGGTGAGCACGGTGCCGGCACCGACCAGGATGTCGCCGCGTGCGGCCATCGCGCGGATCGAGTCCTGGGCAGCAGCGGTGCGGAAGGTTACCTCCGCGACTGGCAGGCCGCCGGCGACCAGGGCGCCGGCCAGGGAGTCGGCGTCGGCGGCATCGTCGAGGACGACCACCGGCACGAGACGTGCGGCGCTCAGGGCGGGCAGGACATCGGTGAGGGGATCCGTTGCTGCTACGACATTCATGAGGAGATCCGTTTCAGTAGGGGAAAGACTGAACTGACATGTGTTTCCGTAGGGACTGGTATGAGGCCGGGAGCCGGCTGGTCACGGGCCGGCCCGTCGGTCATCGGGCCATCCAGCCCCCGTCGACGGCGAGGACCTGGCCGTGAACGTATGCCGCAGCCGGAGAGGCAAGGAACACCACGACGTTGCCGATGTCCTCCGGCTCTCCCCAGCGACCTGCCGGGATCCGCGTCGAGATCTGCTCCAGACGGACCGGGTCGGCCAGCAGGGCGGTGTTCATCTCGGTGGCCATGTAGCCGGGCGCGACCGCGTTGACGTTCACGCCCCGGCTCGACCACTCGTTGCACAGCGCCTTGGTCAGCTGCGCGACGGCGCCCTTGCTCGCGGCGTACGCGGGCACGGTCGTCCCGCCCTGGAAGCTGAGCAGCGATGCGAGATTGACGATCTTGCCTTCACCGCGCTCCAGCATTGGCCGGCCGAACTGCTGGCAGAGCTGGAACACCGCACGCAGGTTGACGTCCAATACCGAGTCCCACGCCGCCAGCGGGAAGTTGACGGCGGGGTAACGGTCCTGGGTACCGGCGTTGTTCACCAGGATGTCCACCCGGCGGGCGGACAGCACCTGATCGGCCGCCGCAGCGATCGCGTCGGAGTTCGCCAGGTCGAGAGCGACGAAGTCCACCTGGCGCCCCAGCTCGGCAGCGTGCTTGGTCAGCGCGACCGGCAGCGGGCTACGACCAAAGACGATCACATCCGCGCCAGCCTCCAACAGCGCATCCGAGATGCCCAGCCCCAGGCCACGACCACCACCGGTCACCACAGCCGTCTTGCCGCGCAGGTCGAAGGGGGTGCTCATCGTGGTCATCTCATACTCCTGTCGCGACGGCTGCAGAGCCGGCGGCGTTGCGGTTGCTGTGTTCTGGTGCCCCGAGGACCTCGGGGTTGACGATGTTGCGCGGGACGCGCCCGGCGCAGACCTCGATGACGTTGGCGACGGTGCGGCGTTTGAGGTCGATGTAGGACTCCTCCGTGTACCAGGCCAGGTGCGGGGTGAGCACGACGGAGTCGAAGGTGGTCAGCGGGTGTTCGACGGGTAGGGGCTCGGACTCGTGAACGTCCAGGCCGGCTCCGCGAATGCCGCCGGAACCCAGCGCCTCGACGAGTGCCTCCGTGTTCACGACGCCTCCGCGGCTGGTGTTGACCAGGATCGCGTCGCCGCGCATCAGCGCAAGCTGCTCAGCGCCGATCATGCCCCTGGTGACATCGGTCAACGGCGTATGCAGGGAGATCACCTGCGAGCGCACGAGCAGTTCCTGCAGGCGCACCGAGGCGAACCCGTGGAAAGTCGTCGCTCCCGGCTCCGCGGCAATGTCGTAGCCAATCACCTGATAACCCAGCCCGGCAGCCTTACGTGCCGTTGCCGTGCCGATCCGTCCCATGCCGATCACCCCGAAGACCTGTCCGCGGGTCTGGTACAGCGGGCGCACGGCTGTCAGGTCGAACGAACCGGCCCGCACGCTGCGGTCCAGGCGCGGGATGCCTCGGGCGCAGGCCAATGCCAAGCCGATGGCGTGGTCGGAGACGGACTCGGTGCAGTAGTCCGGCACATTGCAGACCCCGATCCCGCGTGCTGTCGCCGCAGTCACGTCGACCGAGTCCACGCCCACGCCGTACCGCCCGATCGCCTGTAGCCCTGGCAGGGCATCCATCACCTCGGCGGTGATCTGCGCGTACTGGACCAGGATGGCGTCAGCGCCAAAGGCGTTCGCGACCAGCTCGGTCGCGGTGCGAGACTGCGTCAGCACAAGCTCGACGCCGATCGGGTCGGTGACCTCGTGCTCGGGAGCGAACGAGTCGTGGTCGCAGTCGGTGATGACGATCCTCATCGCGCCAGCCACCCACCGTCGACGGCCAGTATTCCTTCGAGGCTGAACAGCGCCTCCGCGTAGGGGGCCGGTGTGGTGGTGCTCCTCATCTGTGCGTGCTCCTTGTCTGTGATGCTGGTGATGCCGGTTGCAGGCGAGAGCCGAACACGGCTGAGGAACTGCACAGGACGGCGGCCGGGCAGCCCCGCTGACCAAGGGCGGCGGAACTTCTGTCGGCGGTCTGGTCGGCCAATCCGACGGCAATTCTATCCGTACGACACCGTGCTCGATGAGCAGGGTCAAGATGCTGATCCCGCAATTTTGCCCCGTCCAGCTCTGCCCGGTGGGCGAGCTCATCCGGAGCCGGGCGAGACCCCACTCACCACATCCGATACAAATGAACAACGACAACGACATAGCAGTCGAAGGGCTGAACCGTGAATACAGCAATCGAAAAGGCGTCCACCGCTCTGATCGCGATCCTTCGTGGCTTGACGAACGCGGAGGCGGCGGGTATCGGCCAGTGCCTCTATGAGGCCGGGTTCCGCACACTCGAAGTTCCGCTGAACTCCCCGGATCCTCTGCGCACCATCAGCACCCTGCAGGCCGCGCTACCTGCCGACTGTGTGGTTGGCGCGGGAACGGTGATCACGGTTGACCAGGTCCGCCAGTGCCACGAAGCCGGGGCTCAGATCATCGTCTCGCCGAACACGAACACCGCTGTCATTGCGGAGACTGTGCGGCTTGGAATGGATAGCTTCCCCGGGGCCGCGACCCCCAGCGAGGTATTCGCGGCCATCGGCGCAGGAGCTCGGTCCGTCAAGATCTTCCCCGCGGAGCAGGTGGGGATTGCCGGGCTCAAGGCATGGACCGCTGTCATTCCTGCAGAGATCGGGCTCATTCCTGTTGGCGGCGTGGATGCTACCAATATCGGAGCCTGGCTTCACGCCGGAGCCACCGGTTTCGGGATCGGCTCGTCCTTGTTCAAGGCGGGCATCACCGTCGACGAACTATCCCAGCGAGCGGTCTGGATGACCACAGCCCTGGAAGAAGCTCTCACATCGAAAGAGGACAAAGCGTGAAGATCACCAAGCTCACCACCTACCCGGTCCCGCCACGCTGGCTCTTTCTCAAGATCGAGACCGATGAGGGCATCGTCGGCTGGGGCGAACCCGTGATCGAAGGACGGGCCGCCACCGTGGCCGCCGCCGTCGCGGAGCTGTCCGAGTATGTGATCGGCAAGGACCCGCGCAATATCGAGGACATCTGGACGGTCCTGTACCGCGGCGGGTTCTACCGCGGCGGCCCGATCTTGATGAGTGCGATCGCCGGCATCGACCAGGCGCTGTGGGATATCAAGGGCAAGGCGCTCGGGGTGCCGGTCCACGAGCTGCTCGGCGGCAAGGTGCGCGACAAGATCCGGGTCTACTCCTGGATCGGCGGTGACCGTCCCGCCGAGACCGCCGCAGCCGCCAAGGCCGCCGTCGACCGCGGATTCACCGCGGTGAAGATGAACGGCACCGAGGAGATGCAGTACATCGACACCTGGGAGAAGGTGGAGCGCTCCATCGCCAACGTCTCCGCGGTCAGGGACGCAGTCGGGCAGAACATCGGCATCGGCGTCGACTTCCACGGACGGGTGCACAAGCCGATGGCCAAGGTCCTCATCAAGGAGCTCGAGCCCTACAAGCTGATGTTCATCGAAGAGCCCGTCCTGAGCGAGAACTTCGACAGCCTGCTGAGCACGATGCGGAACACCCCAACCCCCATCGCACTCGGCGAGCGGCTGTTCTCGCGCTGGGACTTCAAGACCATCCTGGCCAGCGGGGCCGTGGACATCATCCAGCCCGACCCCTCCCATTCCGGCGGCATCACAGAGACCCGCAAGATTGCCTTCATGGCCGAGGCCTACGACGTCGCCCTCGCGCTGCACTGCCCTCTTGGCCCGATCGCCCTGGCCACCTGCCTTCAGATCGATGCGGGCTGCTACAACGCCTTCATCCAGGAGCAGAGCCTCGGCATCCACTACAACAAGACCAACGACGTCCTGGACTACCTGTCGAACCCGACGGTGTTCGCCTACCAAGACGGCATGGTCACCATCCCAGCCGGCCCGGGACTGGGGATCGACGTCAACGAGGACTACGTGGTCGAACGCGCCCAGGAGGGCCACCACTGGCGCAACCCCATCTGGCGCCACGCCGACGGATCATTCGCCGAATGGTGACCTCGGCGAGGTTGACCCTCATCGGCGCCCTCCTGACGCGACCTGCGACAGTGGGCGCATGACGTCAACGATTGAGGAGACCCCAGCGCAGGCGGCCCGGCACGCGGCACGGGCGGGAGGGCCGGAGGGGGTGCTGGCACCCGACGAAGTGGTCGCCTTCATCCGTGAGCAGCTCGACGCCAAGGACCTTGACGGCCGAAGCGTGTGCCTCGTCGTCCCCGACGGGACTCGCACCTGTCCCCTTCCGTTCCTGCTCGCAGCGGTGCACGGCGCCCTGCACGGCCGGGTCTCGCGGCTCACCACTGTCATCGCGCTTGGCACCCATGCCGCGATGGGCGAGGAGCGGCTTGCCGCTCACCTCGGGTATGCGGTGGGGGGGCTCGCGGAGACGTACCCCGGCATGACAGTGATCAACCACGAGTGGTGGGACCCATCGACGTTCGCCGACCTCGGCACCATACCGGCCTCTCGGTTAGAGGAGCTGTCCGAGGGCCGGCTCAGCCAGGACGTGCGGGTACTCGTCAACAAGGCCGTGGTCGAGCACGACGTCGCCCTCGTCCTCGGCCCGGTCCTGCCGCACGAGGTCGTCGGAATCTCGGGCGGCAACAAGTATTTCTTTCCTGGCGTCGCCGGGCAGGACATCATCGACGTCTCCCACTGGCTCGGCGCTCTCATCACGTCGGCTGAGATCATCGGCACGACGGCCGTCACCCCGGTCAGGGCCCTCATCAACGAGTGCGCCTCCCTGATCCCCGCGGAGAAGCTCGCCTTCTGCTTTGTCGGGAGATCCGGCAGCCCCGACCTTCATTCGATCAGCTTCGGCGACACGATCGCGTCATGGGCCAGCGCGGCCGAGGTGTGCGCCGCGACCCACGTCACGTATCTCGATGCCCCCGTCCACCGGGTCCTCTCGCTCGTGCCGGAGATGTACGAGGACATCTGGACGGGTGCCAAAGGCTTCTACAAGCTCGAGCCGGTCGTTGCCGACGGCGGGGAGGTCATTCTCTTCGCGCCGCACATCAACGAGTTCTCGGCGATGCATCCGGAGATCGCCGAGATCGGCTACCACTGCCGCGACTACTTCGTGAAGCAGTGGGACGCATTCAGCCATATTCACCTGGGGGTGCTCGCCCACTCGACCCACCTACGCGGAGCCGGCACCTACGACGCCCAGACCGGGCAGGAACAGCTTCGTGTCCGGGTCACCCTGGCGACAGGAATCCCCGAAGCGGCCTGTCGGGCCGCCAACCTCGGCTATCTCGACCCGAGCTCGATCGACATCTCAGCCGCCGAGGCCGATCCGGACATCCTCGTCGTCCCACGAGCCGGCGAGGTCCTCTTCCGGCTGCGCTGACCCGGCTCAAAGAGCTTGACCGGAGGTTCAGCTGGTCACATAGGTCAAAGCGGGCGCTGTCGAGGCCTTGTCGCGCCCGCCGTTCTGTCAAACACAAGTCCTAGGAGAAAACTGTGACCACCCCCCACCATGCAACAGCGCAGATCGGCGTCACTGGTCTCGCGGTGATGGGCAGCAACCTCGCCCGCAACCTCGCCCGCCACGGCTACACCGTCGCTGTGCACAACCGCACGGCCAGTCGCACGACCAGCCTCGTCGAGCAGCACGGCTCTGAGGGAACCTTCATCCCCGCCGAGTCGATCGAGGACTTCGTCGACTCCCTCGAGCGGCCCAGACGGATCATCATCATGGTCAAGGCCGGCGCGGGGACCGACGCCGTCATCGACGAGCTTGCCGCGCTCCTGGAGCCGGGTGACATCGTCGTCGACGGGGGCAACGCCCACTTCGAGGACACCCGCCGTCGGGAGAAGCGACTGCGCGAGCAGGGGCTGCACTTCGTGGGCGCCGGCATCTCCGGTGGGGAGGTCGGGGCCCTCGAGGGTCCGGCCATCATGCCAGGCGGCTCCAAGGAGTCGTATGCCGCGCTCGGCCCGATCCTTGAGTCGATCGCCGCGCAGGTGGACGGCGAGGGCTGCTGCGCGTGGATGGGCCCCGATGGCGCGGGCCACTTCGTCAAGATGGTCCACAACGGCATCGAGTACGCCGACATGCAGTTCATCGCCGAGGCCTACGACGTCCTCTCAGCCACTGGCCTCTCAGCAGGGGAGGCGGCCGCGGTCTTCCGGGAATGGAACTCCGGGGAACTCGACTCCTACCTTGTCGAGATCACCGCCGATGTCCTCGCCCAGACGGACTCGGCGACCGGTCGGCCGCTGATCGACCTCATCGTCGACGAGGCCGAGCAGAAGGGTACCGGCCGCTGGACGGTCCAGACGGCGCTGGAGCTGGGAGTGCCTGTCTCGGCGATCGCCGAGTCGGTGTTCGCCCGCTCCGGCTCCGGAGACACGGCTGTCCGGGACGCCGCCCGTGGCGTCCTCACCGGTCCGAAGCGCACCATCGCGGCGGCAGACCGGCAGCGGCTCGTCGACGACGTGCGGCACGCCCTGTGGTCGTCCAAGGTCGTCGCCTACGCCCAGGGACTCGAACAGATCCGCAAGGCGAGTGAGGAGTACGGCTGGGACATCGACATCGCGACCGTGGCCCGGATCTGGCGCGGTGGATGCATCATCCGCGCCCGGTTGCTCGCCCAGATCAGCGGCGAGTATGCGGCGCAGCAGCTCGCGACCCTCCTCGTGGCCCCCAGCATCGCCTCCGGCCTGGCGGAGCGCCAGGAAGGCTGGCGACGGGTCGTTGCGACAGCGACGACGGCGGGGGTCCCGGTGCCCGGCTTCTCAAGTGCGCTCGCCTACTACGACACCGTGCGGGCCGACCGGCTCCCGGCCGCTCTCATTCAGGGGCTTCGGGATAACTTCGGCGCACACACATACCACCGGGTCGACAAGGATGGCGCGTTCCACACGCTATGGTCCGGCGACGGCAGCGAAGTCGCAGTTCCGTGAGATAGAGGTCCTACCTTTAGTTAGGCTAGGTATACCTACGTCGGAGACGTTCGGCGGGCTCATGTCGTTGGAGCGCCTCGTGTTGGCGCCGGCGTACTGTCCCCGCCGGGCGCGTACGACGGCGCAATGGCGCCCCCGAGTGGAGACACCTTCTGGGCACTGAATTGCTCCGATTAGCACGCGACCCCGTGCGTGGAGCTGCCGAGGCTGAGCCCCAGGGGAGTCATTACGGTTCGAGCAGCGGCGCCTGCTTCGCCCTCCCGGGAACGGCTATTTGACAGAATCCTTTGCTTCTGCGAGCATCTCGCACATGGGTAGAGGTTCTACCTCTGGCAAAGGGGCTAGGTGTGCGCAAGGTCGGGACGTCTGGCCTCTCGGCTGCCGACACGGCAATGGGCCTCATCCGGGAGCGCATCGCCGATAACGAGTTCCCGCCCAACTCCAGGCTGCCCCGCGAGACCGAGCTGGCAGCTTCGCTCGGGGTCTCCCGGAACGCGCTGCGCGAGGCGATCCGCGCTCTGGGGCTCGTAGGGGTGCTCGAGAGCAAGCACGGGTCTGGCACCTTCGTGACATCTCTGGAGCCTCGCGACCTGCTGCGCGGCCTCGACTACAGCAACGGCCTACTGAGCTTTGACTCCGCCATCGCCCTCGCCGAGTTCCGCCGGGTGACTGAACCGGCTGCGTGCGCTATGGCGTGTGAGCGGTCTACGCCGCAGCAGAGGACCGGTATCCGAGACCTGTTGGACGCTATGCAGCAGGTCAATGACCCGACGGAGTACGCACGGCTGGATCCCCAGTTCCACCAGGCGATCGTCGAGGCTAGCGGGAACTCGGTACTTATTGCTGTGAGCTCAGCCCTCACCCACGGCTCGGGTTGGATCAAGATGTGGCACGCAGTGACGAGTGACGTCATCCCCGAGCGCACGCGCCAGGAGCACAGGTATCTCGTGACTGCGATCGAGACTGGCGACCGGGAGCTGGCGTTAGCGATCGCGAACGCGCACATCGCCAAGACGCAGTCCGTGATCACGAGGGCGTTCACGGCGGGTGAGGGTCGGTGAGCGCGCCGCGTCTGGAGCTGTTGCTGCGGCGGTTCCCCGCCGAGGACCCCGATCCGGTAGTCCCCGACGGCTTGGCCGTGGACGGCGAGGGTCCATGAACACCAGATAGCCAGGTCAGCACCTGGCGACACGGCCAGGCACGCATCACCCTCAGGGAGCCTCCGAACGACTTCCTCGACTCCAGCAAAGAACTACTCAAAGGACATGTCCATGATGGATCAACAGGAAATCCGACATCTGTCGGATAGAGCAACAAAAGTTCTGATGAACAAGCCCCAGACAGGCGCCAGCAACAAGGGCGGCTGGCTGATGATTGCGACCATCCTCATCGAGGCATGGGACCTGTACTCCATCTCGTTTCTTCTCATCTTCATCAAGAAGGAGTTCACCCCCAATCCCTGGGAGCTCGGCTTCGTGGCAGGAGCCGTGCAGGCCGGCGCCCTCGTCGGCGCGGTCTTCGGCGGCTACATCGCAGACAAGTTCGGGCGCCGCAAGGTGTTCCTCACGACGATGGTGCTGTTCATCGTGCTGGCTGTTGCACAGGCCTTCGCCTGGAGCATCCTCAGCCTGATCATCATCCGATTCCTGATCGGTCTCCCGCTAGGTAGCGACATCGCCAACGGATACGCCTACATCATGGAGTCGATGTCCAAGGGCAAGCGGGAGGTCATGGGCAGCCGCTGGCAGTTCATGTTCGGCCTCGGCGAGGTCGTCTGCATCCTCATTGTCACCGCCATGTACGCCACCGGCATGGGTCATGGCATTCTCTGGCGCATCGGACTCGCCATGGGCGCCATCCCCGCCATCTTCCTTCTCCTCGCGCGACTCGACCTGCCGGAGACCCCGCTCTCCCTCATCCAGCGCGGCCGGTTCGTCCAGGCGAAGGAGGTCTCCCTGCGGCTCTTCAACGACCCGCTCGACATGCTCCCCGCGGAGAACGTGGAGATCGAGAAGCCGAAGACCGGCGATTTCCTCAAGGTCATCTGGGCGGACCCGATCAAGAAGCGTGCCTCCATCTTTGGCTGGATCTCCAACGCCTGCCAAGGTGCGGAGTTCACGGCGTGGGCCTTCTACCTGCCCGTCATCCTGTCCGTCGCCGGCGTCGGTGTGAGCAAAGGCGGCGGCTTGGTCGGCACCAACCTGGTGACCGCCGGCATCTTCTGCCTGGCGACCATCTCCGGTTTCGTCGCCCCGATCATGCTCCCGAAGATCGGTCACAGGGGCGTGTCGATGTGGGGATTCGGTATGGCTGGCATCGGACTGATCTGTGGTGCCTTCGCGTTGCAGAACGAGTGGAAGGTCATGATCGTTCTGTTCGCCTGCGTTCTCATGTGGGGCCACTACTGGGACGCCTCCAATGGAATGACCATCTGCTCGCTCGTCGCTCCCGCCCGGTTCAAGGCCACTGCGTCAGGTTTCGGGTACATCTTCGTCAAGGCAGCTTCGTTCTTCGGCGCCTTCGCGTTCCCGGTCCTCAGCGCGGCGTGGGGGACCTTCTGGGCGACGATGTCTGTCGCACTCCTGTCCCTGACCGGTTTCCTGGCGGCAAAGTTCATCCTGCCCGAGGTCTACGGCCACGTTGAGACCGAAGGAACCACCACGCCCACCTCCACCCCCATCCCCACCCTGGCGGGACCGACCGTCTGATCCCCTCGGTGTGAAATCCGTATGAGCAGGTCGCCACAGCTGTAGCGACCGACGAAAGGCCCGGGGCGGTCCGCGACCGTCTCGGGCCTTTCGTCAGGACTTGGTTCCCCGAGCCAATCCGCCACATTCCCAAAGGACAGAGTCCATGAAGATCCTGGTTACGCCCACCTCAATCCGAAAGGCGCAGAACAGCGACCTCATCGCACGGCTGGAGAACGTCTGCGACGAGATCGTCTACAACCCCCATGGCCGGCCTCTCCAGGCAGACGAGCTTCCCGATCTGCTTGCCGACTGCGCAGGTTACATCGCGGGTCTGGACTTCATCACGGCCGACGTCATCCGGGCCTGCCCCAAACTGAAGATCATCTCCCGCTACGGTACGGGCCTCGACCGGGTCGATCTCGCCGCGGCGAGGGACGCCGGGATCCTGGTAACCAACACGCCTGGGGCGAACTCGACCGCAGTCGCCGAGCTCGCGATGGGTCTGATCCTGAGCCTCGCGCGCAGGATCCCCTCCCTGGACCGCAGCACGCGGTCCGGCGACTGGGTCCACTCCAACGGCGTGGAGATCTCGGGGGGCACCCTCGGTATCGTCGGCCTGGGCGCGATTGGGAAGAAGCTTTCGGCCATGGCCCACGGCTTCGGGATGACGGTCCTCGCCTACGACCCCTACGCAGACCTGGACTACGCCGCCAGAAACGACCTCACGCTCGTACCGTTTGAGACGCTGCTTGCCGAGTCGGACGCCATCAGCCTTCACCTGCCACTGACGGAGTCCACCCGACACGTGATCGGCGCGCAGCAGTTCCACCTGATGAAGGACTCCGTCCTGCTGGTCAACGCGTCACGCGGCGGCCTGATCGACGAGGTCGCGGCCCTAGCCGCGATCCGGGCCGGCACCGTGGGCGGGATCGGCTTGGACGCTTTCGAGGCGGAGCCACCCGCCGCCGACAACGAGCTCTTCGCCTTCGACAACGTGGTGGTCACCCCGCACACCGGAGCGCATACCGCACAGGCCACTCGGCGGATGGCGGAGATGGCCGTCGCCAGCCTCATCGACGGGTTGATGTCCGGATCGCCCTCGAATCTCTGCTCCGCCTAGGCACGGGGCCAAACAGAATGGGCGCATCCCGCATGCTCTGCCTTGTCCTGGAATCCAGCACAGCATCCGCCAAGGCGATGCTGTATGACTTGACGTCGGGCGACTACCGGGTTCAGATCGAGCCCTACCCGGCCATGGGCAACAACGGCGCGCAGGACCCCGATGTCGTCCTCGACGCGTTGTGCCGGGTCGGCCGGATGATCTGCGAGGACGAGAAGGACATCGCCTTCATCGCGCTCAGCTCGACCTGGCACAGCACAATGTTGTGCGACCGAGACATGCACCCGGCCACGCCCGTCTACCAGTGGTCCTACACCGGTGCCGCAGACATCTGCCGCAGCCTTCGCAAGGATGACGCTTTCGTCGACCGGTACTACCGTCGTACCGGGTGCATGGTGAATGCGGCTTACCCGTACTTCAAGCTCCTCCACCTCAAAGACCGCGGCGTCGACCCGGCCACGCACATCGTCTCCGACCAGGGCTCCTACAACTTCCACCGGCTGACCGGCCAGTTCGCCACGACGGAGTGCGTTGCGTCGGGCACCGGGCTGCTGGACATCACGCTCAAGCAGTTCGACCCAGAGCTGATGGACGATCTCGACATCACGCTGGACAACCTCGGCCAGCTCGTACCCTACGACAACTCGTTCCCCCTGAACCGCACCGGCGCCGACCTGCTCGACCTGCCGTCAGGAATCCCGGTACTGCCGGCGAACGCGGACGGCGGCTTGACCC
>Ga0209638_1002114_pt1 | contig 12328 bp, 10 predicted proteins | sample BarGraNGADG00211_FD_184490 | JGI IMG/M metagenome (GOLD analysis project Ga0209638, IMG submission 184490) | Arctic peat soil microbial communities from Barrow, Alaska - Barrow Graham LP Ref core NGADG0002-211 (SPAdes) (version 2) | ecosystem: Environmental > Terrestrial > Soil > Wetlands > Peat... | reverse complement strand
CGGGTCGGACATGGAGAACTGGGGTATATGGGTCATATGCTGAACACCGCCCGCCAGTATCATATCCGCCCAGCCCATATTAATTGTGGCCACGGCAAAAGCGATCGTTTGCAGCCCCGATGAGCAGAAACGGTCCACGGTACAACCCGGCACGCTGTAAGGCAGACCCGCCATCAAACCCCCTAAGCGGCCGATGTTGGAACCCATGTCTTTCATCAAAGAGGTTCCACCCCAGATGACATCGTCAATCTGATCTTTCGCGCCCTCAATACCCGCACGGCGGATGACTTCATTCATGACCAGCGCGGACATATCATCGGCCCGCAGATTGCTAAACCACGAATTTTTCCCGGCCTTTGCAATGCCTGTGCGGGCACTTTCTATAAGGTAAATTTCTTTCATATATTTTTATTCTCCTGATTATAGTCTTTTTACTAAGTAATATCAGCATCGACTGCTTTTAGGGTCGCTACTTTCTTTGCGGCAATCAGTGCCTGATCCATCAGACACATCGCCACATAAACCTGAGCAAAAACAAATGCGTAAAGCGTGATCAACTGCCGTTTGGTTGCAAAATTAGCCCACCCAGCAATTATAGGTCTTTTTAACATCATCAAGCGTATGATGACTCTGGGCCAGATTCTTCATTTCCTTCTCAAATCCGGCGGCATTTTTATCGGCATCGATGAATTCTTTTCGGAACCGCGCTTGGATTATCGCGTATCGCCCGCCGACAAGAGCAACATGGCTATGTATCTCTTCGGCGGTTTTGAAGGCTGCCTCTATCCGGTGCGGAAATCCGATTCGGACCATGAACGTAAGCTGGCGGAGAGGTACGGGGTGTAAAGTCAGCGGCCATCCTCATGCATAGATATTTTTGGCGGGACACCATGAATCACCACCGTGCGTAACAGAACCACCTCAAGGAGAAGATAACGGGCAGGGACCTGCTGCGCCAATTGCCTGCGTATTCTACCGAGTCAGCATATAATATACTCTGTTAGATCTTCCTTGTCTTGCCCTCCCAATACTTCTGTCGGAGCTCGCGCTTAAGCACTTTACCAGCCGTCGATTTTGGGAAACTATCCATAAATTCTATTGACCTTGGTTTCTTATAACTAGCCAGGCAATTCTTGCAGTAATCAATCAATTCCCGCTCACTTACGTCGGCACCACTTTTTTTAATGACCAATCCCTTGACGGCTTCTCCCCACTTATCATCAGGCACGCCAATCACCACTGCCTGCGCCACGCAAGGATGGGAAAACAATACGTCTTCCACCTCTTTGGCATAAATATTTTCCCCCCCCGAGATGATCATTTCTTTCTTCCGATCAACAACGTAGAGATATCCCAGGGCGTCCATTCTCCCCATATCACCCGTAGCCAGCCACCCATCTTTCAAGACTTCTTTCGTCAATTCAGGTTGATTCCAGTATCCTTTCATGACGTTTTCCCCTTTGACCACAATTTCACCGATAGACCCTGTCTCAACTTCCTGCCCCTTTTCGTCCACAATTTTTATTTTAACCCCCATAACGGCCCTACCTGCAGAAGCCATCCTTTGTTCTCCTTCGGCATTTCCCTCTAGAACGTGATCTTCAGGTTTCAGAATGGCTATCGGGACAAAGGACTCCGTCATCCCATAGGTTTGTGAAAGATTGCAGTTCATCAACTTTATCATTCTCTTAAGAGGTTCAACCGCAATGGGCGCCGTCCCATAATAAACGGCCTTTAAACTTCTCAGATCATACTTTTTAAAGTTTGGATTTTCCAGGAGCGACATGATGAGCGTTGGAACAAGCACCAGATCGGTTATCTTATGTTTTTCAACAGTCCCCAGTATCGCATCTATACTGCCACCTGAACTCGTGAAGACATTGGTAGCTCCCAAAAAAGCAAATGCAAACATGCTATTTGCACCGCCTGCATGGAAAACCGGCGGCACATTGAGAAAAATATCAGCAGTACTCAAGCCTCTTTCCAGCGCCGTGTTGTAGCAACTCGTAATGACATTGCGATGAGTGGTCATCACTCCTTTGGGTTTTCCGGTTGTACCTCCAGTATACCCTAAAATGGCAACATCTTCTTCGCTGGTCTCCGAGATCGGCTCATCTGTAGAGGCCGCAGAAAGAATCTCTTCATAGTTCTTTGCACCGGGAATAGACCCACCGATACAGACACAATGCTCAACGGTTGTGGCACTCCTTTTCATTGCTTCTATTGCAGGAGCATATTCTTTACCGAAAAAAATAATTTTTGCTCCTGAATCTTTCATCACATATGTAAGCTCGTCCGGATTAAATCTATAGTTAAGAGGGACCACAGGCGCCCCAATCTTGGCACCTGCGAAATAAAGCTCGATGTATTGATGGCAATTGTTGTTAAGGACAGCTATTCTGTCTCCTTTAATTGCACCCATCGCCGATATTGCATTTCCCAAACAGTTTACCCGCACATTGAACTGGGCAAAAGAATATTCTATGTTCCCATCGATCACTGCAGTTTTGTTCGGATAAAATCTGGCGTTTCTTACAGGAATGTCACTGACTAACATATTTCTCTCCTAGCAATTTATGAGTTTTTAAAGGATTACATATCCGCTCAGCCTGATAGAGATTAGCCTTTCCCGGACTCTTGAATCCGGGAAAGGCGATGCAGTGTAGGATCAAGAAAATTGCCGCTACAAGTCTGCGGATGTGTTTCTTGATGCTAACCTCTTATATCCATTTTTTCCTTCGCTTATAATGTTTGATATCCCGATAATTTTTTTTCTCACCTAAAGCTGACAGACCAAGATAAAATTCTTTAATATCCGCATTTTCTCTCAGGTTTTCCGCCGACCCGGATAAAACAATCCTACCATTTTCGATGATGTATCCATAATCAGCGATCGAAAGAGCTACGCGCGCATTTTGCTCGACAAGCAACACGGATGTGTTTTCATTCATGTTGATCTTACGAATGATATCGAAAATGCCTTGCACTAATATGGGAGCTAAACCACGGGATGGTTCATCCAGAAGAATAAGTTTTGGCTGAGCCATCAAACCCCTTCCTATACAGAGCATTTGTCTTTCTCCGCCGGACAGATAACCACTGGTGGCGTTCCGGAGGTCAGCCAGTTGTGGAAAGTACTCATAGACCATCTGCAGATTCTTCTTGATCGTCGCGCGGGCAGCAATAATTGCCGCTCCGACGGTCAAGTTTTCTTCCACGGTTAATTGCTCTAAGGCTGGCGCGCCTTCCAAAACCTGGATAATACCTTTTCTCGCAATATCTTCGGGTTTGTATTTATCGAGTCTTTCCCCATTATATTCGACATATCCATCAGTCACTTCACCTTCTTCAGCTTTCAGCAACCCGGATATGGCCTTGAGAGTAGTCGTTTTCCCTGATCCATTTGCTCCTAAGAGTGTTGTGATAGCCCCAGGCTTCACTTCCAAGGTTACACCTTTCAGCATCAGGATTACTTTTGCATATCTCACTTCGATATTATTTAATTTTAGCATGTTTTGCCTGCGTTGCCATTCATGGCGCCCATAATTAATGTATTCAAATTCATTCTTAAATGATAAACTCTTGCATCGGGGCGATTTACTTGGACTTCTTTTCCATTTCCGCCTTGAGTCTCAAGTGAGCAGGGGCCGCCATCCAGCCTGTCACATTGGATAAGCTGCCATCATCATTAAATTTACATATTTTCAGCCACTTGCATCCTCGCAGATCATCCCTCGTGTAGCTTATATTCTTAAATAGGCCCTGAGCCGTAAAGTTCTTCACCTCCATGTATCCCTCGAATATCGCAGGACCATCTAATTTTTCATATCCAACTTTGCGCAAAGCATTTCTCACAGCTTCGGCCCACACCATGCATGCTCCGAGACTGCCGCTATATGAGTAGGGAGGAATATCTCCACGATTTTTATAAAGTTGATACGCGAGTTTGATTCCCGGGACATCCTTTTCCCACCAGGCGGCGCGAGACTGGAACCCCATGTAGCCCGCATATGCCTCCTTTGGAACCGACCTCATAATGGTTTCAGAATTAAAAATGAAAGTGACCTGAGGAATTTTGATACCAAGTTTTAGACGATCTTTTAGAACTACTTTTGCCTGATCCGGCATCAGGGTATCGAAAATAAAATCGGCCTTACTGTTACGTATGCGAAGGAGCATATCACTGGTATCCACAGGCAGCAATGGACAGTATTCCACCGCCACAACCTTAATACCTTTCTTCTCACAATACCACTTAGCCGCCTCAGGGGCCCGACCGGAAGCATAATCCCCCAGCAAAAGTGCCAGGCGAGGCTGCTCTTTCTTTTTCCAATTCGCGGCGATCCAATCGGCCAGGGTGCAAAGGGTATCATCATAAGGTGGTTGCGTGGCAATTACCCAAGCGGGCGGAAAAAGGGCAGGGCCATGTCCGGTTATCATCAATACGGGTATTTTGTCTTTCGCGAACTGCCCCCTCATCGCTTCAATCCCGCCGGAAAGAGCATCGAACGACAGGGTCGTTTGCTTGTCATCTCTCACCCGTGCATAGGCAGACCTGATCTGCGGAAGTGCATATTTCGTATCGACGATTTCTATGTCCGTAGGATGTCCATCGATCCCACCGTTTTTACTCAACCACTTAAAATAATCTTCTGCCGCCCATCCTTCGACTGCGCATTGGGCATGAGCTGGACCAGTCAAGTCGGTTACCATGACAAATTTAATCGGTTTTTTTGTTTGAGCAGAACAAATCGTTATACCTCCAATTAGTATGAACTGTACAATAACCACGCAAAGAACCAATTTCATCCATTTCTTCATTTTATCCTCCTTTAAAAATTAAATTGTTTTTCTAAAAGTATTTTCCAATAAACACTGTAATGTTACCGTATCGACGGGCGCTTAATAAGAAAACGGCCACCGGCTCCAGAACGATTTCATGATGTCCCACATATGAGCCAATCCTCTCGGCTGGTAAACGAGAAAAACCAGGATGGTAAGACCAAACAACATTTCCATCATCGAGGCTGTCACCTGTGCCCCTAATTGTGGGATCACTATACTGATTAATGGTGAAGCGACAAGGACTACTTCATCGAGGACGGTAAAGAAAATAGCGCCCAGAAATGGCGCCAACGTCGTTCCCATCCCCCCGACAATGAGCATGCCCAGCTGCCATACTGAACCCGAAAAGGTAAAATCATCCGGAGAGATGACCTTTGAGTAGACAGACAAGAGAGAACCAGCAATCCCGCAGTAAAAACAACCAATAAAAAAGGCAAGCAGCTTATGGCGATACAAGTTTATGCCCATCGCCTCTGCCGCTATTTCGTTATTGTGAATGGCAAGAAAGGCCCTCCCCACATTACTGCGGATTATGTTGCGAAAAATAAAAGCCATCAGAAATGTGACGATCATCAATAAGCAGTATATTTGTTTCTCGGATTCGAAGACATACCCCGCCAAGCTTACTGGCGGCACATCCAGGGAAATCGCCCCGCCAGTCACTTTCTCAAAGGGGGTTTTGATGAGATAAATGATGATAAACTGAGCCGCAATAGTCGTAAGAGACAAGTACAACCCCTTGACCTTCAAAGAGGGAAGTCCGAATAAAATTCCCATGACCCCGGCAGTAAGACCGGCGCAGGGGAGACAGAGCCAGAAGGGCAATCCCAACTGTCCTGCCAGAATGGCCGAGGTATATGCGCCAATAGCCATAAAGCCCGTATTGCCCACGGATATCTGGCCGCAATACCCGGTCAGGATGTTCAAACCCATTAGAGCAACCGAGGTCGTTGCGATGGTACAAAGCATGTTCACCCAGAATTGTCCGGCCACCCAAGGGACGCACAGGAGGCCAAGCATGAAGATGCATAAAACTACTCTTTGAGACCGAGTGCGAAGGATCATCATATCCTGCACATAAGACGTATTAAAGACTCCAGAGGGGAAACTCATTTTTCACACCCTTTCGATTTTTTGCAGGCCGAATAGACCATAAGGTTTGAAGCAGACCACAACAACCATAACGATGAAAGGCATAACTTCTTTTAGGTTATATCCTATATAATACCCTGTCAACGTTTCGGCTAATCCGATAATTAAGCCCCCCACGACTGCACCTTTCAAGGATTCCATCCCCCCCACAAGACCGGCAACACAGGCAATTAACCCTATTTGAGCCAGCCCGAAATCGATCCCTCGGTAGTAGCCGAATAGAAATCCCGCGATGGTACACACAATGGCCGCTAATGCCCAAGATTGCGCAATTACTCGTGTGACTCGGATGCCCATGCTCCGGGCAACATACTGGTTTTCTGCGACAGCCCGCATATGCAAACCAATCCGCGTATAATGAAATAGAAGGCTCAGGGCAATGACCAGCAGCAGTACAAGAAAGAAATTCAAAAGAATAAGACTCGAAAAGGGGATCCCTAAAACATAGATGGTCTTTTCAGCGATAACCTCGGGGAATCTGATGCCGATGTAGCTTGACCATAACATAAGGGTAAGTCCTTTAAAAAAAACTGCAAGCGCTAAAGTTGCCATTATCATTGCCAGAATCGGCTGTCCAATCATCCGCCGGAAGGGAAATCGCTCTATGTTGTAGCCAACGACACCCATAATGGCTAAAGAGAGTAGAAATCCGGGCAAAAGGGGCATTTTAAAGAGGCTCAAAAAACTCCATGTAACGAAAGCTCCTACCATCACCAATTCCCCTTGCGCAAAATTGAAAATTTTTGAAGATTTATAGATGATTACAAATCCTAAAGCCACCAAGCTATAGACAATACCTACCGACAGACCCGTAAAAAGAAGTTGTATAAAGGTGATCATAACTCGTCCTTATCTACTAACCATATTCTGATGCTTGTCTTCGCTACTGCATCCGTCCCTTCACTATATTTAGCCAAAACTTCCATCTCCACTTTTCTTGCTTTTCCTTGAAAAGCACTGACTAAATCCGCATACCGCTCCTCGATGAATTGTCGTTTCAGCAAACCAGTACAAGTCAATTCGCCCTCCTCTCCGTTAAACTTCTTATGAAGCACGGCAAATTTTTTAACCCGTTTTCCCGTAGAGATTTCCTGATTGAGGCGTTGAATATCCCCTCGGATAAGACTGGCCACTTCCTCTTTCTGCGAGAGGTCTGCCAATGTCTCGTACTTGATTTTATGACCCTCAGCCCATCGGCACACACTTTCAAAATCAATGTTTACGATTACGGCAAGCAAACCATCCTCTCTTCCCAGGACAATGGCATCCTTTACGTAAGGACTGAAGCGCAGACGACCTTCTATACGCCCGTGAATGAGCTGAGTTTCTTTGCTCAGGTGGCCTATAACGGACAGCAAACCGAGTTGCACTAGCTGACCCTGCGTGTCGACAAAACCTACATCACCTGTACGAACCCAGCCATCTTGCAAGGGTTCTGGTATTCTTTCCGAAGATTCACAATAACCACTGAAGGTGGCGGGACTTTTAACCAGGATCTCACCCTGATCTGAAATTTTGACGATTGTTGCTTCACCGATATTTCCAACTGTTCCGGAGCGGATCTTCCCGGGCTGGTGACCAGCTATGAATCCTGCTTCCGTGCTAACGTAGACCTGTCTCAGATCGATTCCGAGAGCCGTCCAAAATCGAAAACAGTCAATACTAATGGGGGAACCCGTCGTCACTGCGATCTTACATTTTTTCAGACCAATGTCTTCGCAAATCGGATGAAAAACAATTTGATTCCCCACAGCGAGCAGGACACGCATGATTAAGCTCGGTCGATGATCATTTTCAATCCAGTTAACCCGTTTGTAGCCTATCCCCATAAAATACCGGTAGAGGCTTCTGCTCAACGAACCAGCATTGATCATCTTCAACCGGATCAGCCTAGCTAAAACTTCCAATTGGCGCGATTCAAAGAATATGATATCGGGAGCAATTTCCCGCTGATCTTCCATTGTTGTGTTATAATCTTCCGGAAAATTCAGGATCGTCCCTGCCAGCAAATGCGCGGCAGTAACCAGCATCCCCTCCCCAGCCCAAGCGGTAGGCAGATAAGAAAAACAATTATCGTGTTTACCGGTATCACTGGATTCTAAGAAGGCCTTCCCTGAGTTGATTAATGATTTGTGGGTAAGCATCGCTCCCTTGGGGGGACCTGCTGTTCCCAGCGTGTAATAAATCACTGCACAATCATCGCCTCTGCCGTTCATTACATTTTCTTCAAAAACACCATTATGCGCAGCATCGTAATTTCTTCCCAATTCCAGAACTTCTCCAAAACTTTTGAGGCACTCATCGGAATAACTTTTCAGCCCTTGGGAATCCCAATAGATGATCTGATGCAAATCATTAACTTCATTTTTTATTTCCATGAATTTATCCACCTGTTCCTGATCATGAGCCACAACAAATTTACAGGGCAATTGTTTCAAAATACGCCTTATTTCTGCCGGACCCGTGTTCGCATAGAGCGCCACAACGGTAGCTCCCGCTGCCTGAGCGGCAAGTTCCGCCCAAAACCATTCCGGTTCCCTCTCCCCAATAATAGCCAGCTTATCCCCCCGCTGAAAACCAAGCTGTAGCAGGCCTAGCGAGAAATTTTTTACTGAATGGAAGCAGTCCTCCCAAGTATACTCCTTCCAGATGCCAAAATGTTTTTTCCTCATTGCCACTAAATTCGGCCATTTTTGAGCATTGCGCAGAAGAAGTTTCGGAAAAGTATCTTGTTCGATGTTCATCATTTGACTTCCCAGCCTATGTTTAAGTCATTCTCCCAAATACGCACGAATAACATCCGGATTGCTCTGAACTTCATTCGGCAGTCCATCGGCGATTTTGGTACCAAAATTTAAAACAATGACTCGATCCGCTATATCCATGACAACTCCGATATCGTGTTCAATCAGGATGATTGGAATCTTTTTCTCATCATAAATGTCGAGAACGAATCTGACCATATCTCCCTTTTCTTCTGCATTCATCCCCGCCATGGGCTCATCGAGCAGCAGAAGCTTCGGCTCTATTGCCAATGCCCTTCCCAACTCTATCCTCTTTCTCATTCCATAGGTAAGGGTTCCTACAGCTTTCTTTCGCAAATGCTTGATTTCTAAGAAATCGATGATCGCCTCCACATACTCCCGGTGGCGGGCTTCCTCGCTACGTGCCCAGCCAAAATGGACAGCAGCAGCAAGGCTGCCTGTTGAGAAACGTAAATGTCGGGCGGCAAGAAGATTCTCCAATGTGGTCAAACTGTTAAACAGTTCAATATTCTGAAACGTCCTAGCTATCCCCAATCGCGCCCTTTCGGTGATAGGTGATGTTGTAATCTCCTGCCCATTAAAATGGATAGAACCAGTCTGGGGATGATAGAATCCGTTAATGCAGTTGAGAAGGGAAGTTTTTCCTGCACCATTAGGGCCGATAATGGCCACTATTTCATTTTTCTGGACACTCATCGTGACTTCCTGCAATACTTGCAGTTTGCCGAATGACAGACTGATGTTGTCGACGTTAAAGTTGACGTCCTGCGACGCTTCGATATTTAACTTATTGTCCACAGAAAGAAACTCCTTCAGTTGTCGAAAAAACCGGCGTAGCCTGACCCTTGACTACATCGACTACAATTTATTCACGGGGCAACAGATGGCCTGTCCCAAAGGATGATCAGTTAGCCGGGGTCGTTTTTCAGTTGCCAGTACGATTCTACCAATATCCTGATCAGGAAGAAAACATTACGAATTTGACCATTCAGCATCTATATCGATGCATAAAATGGAATGATTTTCTGTAAATCAGGGTAAAATGGCCTCTGCTTCACCGACAGCCACTTTTTCTCCATTTTGGTTCTGGGCAAAGATCTCGACCACAACGAAATTTTTTCCGGCGCCATGAAAATGTTTTTCTGTTACCGTGCCGCCTGCCGTAATAACATCCCCGGGCAGGACCGGTTTAATATACTTTGCATCAATTTTTGTCACCATCCCGCCTGCAGGACACACCCAATCCGTGATAACGGTTGCCATGAAGGACATCGTCATCTGGCCATGGCCGATATTCGATTTTCCTCCGGGGAGATTCATTCTCTTTTTCCACTCGGGGTCAAGATGGATTGGATTATAATCAAAAGAACCCACTGCAAATCTGTTGATAACGTCTCGATCTATGTGCCTAACAACATTCGGAAGCTGGGTCCCCAGCTCCACGCTGTCAAAATTCAAGTTCATTTTTCCACCTCCTGAAGATTTTATTATGTCATATTCTCAATTTAGTTTACTACTCCCGGCCAGCTTCAATATACTTGAGCATCTCAGCACGGGTGGGCGGTACAATCAGGGTAGGCCAGCGCCTTGTCTTCAAGGTTCCGTGCTGGTTTATGAAATCCTGACGATACTCCAGGTAATATTTCCCTCGCTTGATCCATTTGTCCGTTGATTTAAGTTTCAGAGTAATAATATCCCCAACCCGAAAAGGTTCGAATATCAGGTTCCGTTGTCCCGGATTGTAGGCTCCAGGCGTCCGGATCCAGTTGGAAGCTCCGATATCCGTACAATAAAAACCAATGGCTGTGTAAAATACGGGATGTGCGATGAGCCCGCCCCAGCGCGTTTTTTTGGCATATTCTTCATCGTTGAACAGGGGATTGGGATCCATAACGGCCCGGGAAAACGCTATGATATCTTCTGCCTTTACTTCAAATTTTCTACTGGCTTCATATTCTTCTCCGATTTTTACTTCATCCCAAATCTCATATTGTTCAGCGTTTGCGAAAAAGTCCCTTTCAAAATCCTTCTGCTTACTCGTCGTTACGAATTTGTCCAGATGTTGATATTTCATTTCTGACCCCCTATTATTTTATTGAATTCTTCGGAAAAAATTATCCCCTTTTCACCCGGTCACGTTGTTTATTTGGCGCAAGCCAGAAAATAAAAAATGTTTGGCTCTTCCCGGGATTCATCGTTTAACTATGCTGCTGCTTCAATATCCCGTGCATTATAATCCAAATATTCTGATCGATAATATCATTAAGATCCAATCCCTTCCCTTCTTTGTACCAGTACCCCAACCAATGACTCATGGAAATGAAAAGAAAGCTGATAACATTCACATTTATCTCTTTTTCCAGATCTGGAATCCCCTGCAATTCATGTCTCAGCAACCGAAAAATGGCCTGTTCTCTTCTAAAGAGTTCTTTCTTATACTTTCCGGATAATTGATGTCTTTCACGAAGAACGATCTGTCGCTTAGCCTTGTCAATGTTTATATGTTGGGCATACTCCATAATCAGTCTTTTAAATGTATCCTGGGGTGTTAAGACCTTCTCTTTGCTTTCTTTGATACTGCGTTTCAATTTTTCCAAAAAAATATCCGAGTTTCTAATGAGGATATAAGCGAGAATGTCATTTTTTGACTTGAAATAGTGATAAACCCCGGCCTTACTGATCCCGGCCCCCGTGGCTATATCTTGCAGAGAGGCCACTTGGTATCCTTTTTCGCTAAATACCTTTGTAGCTACTTTCGATATAAAATCTCTCCTATCTTCCATACTTACTTTTAGCAAAATACCCTCATTCCTTACGGCCTCTTCACTATGGCCTTGTTTCTACTTACCTGCTGGACGTTTTATTTACTTGCCGGCAGGTAAGTACATTAAGTTAATTTTTCTGTCAAGCTTTTTTTGGATTTGTTGGGTATTGGATAAGACCTTCCAAGGGGTCGAAGTTTAGGGGGCTGTTTTTGCTTGTCAAGGGATATTTTGCATCGAAAAGCGGGGGCTGGCGATGCGGTTGGAAAAGGAAGGTGGAGCAGCGGCCGCTCTTTGAGAAATCAGCTCACCTTTTGGTCGAGTCACCCGTCAAGAGGACATTTTTGAGCACAATTCAGGCACGCCTCTTTTTCACGATGCGTTATGATTGCTTGTGCCCTTCAGGGTAGATGTATTCATCCCATACCCTGAAGGGCACGAGTGAGTAGTCGGGGTCGGCGTAGAAGTCATCAGCATGTGTTTGGAGATAGAGGTCGACAGCTGCGTATTCTCGGATTGGCGGGTTATGGATTTTCGGCGGCGGCCTGGACCTGACGAGCCAGATTCCCAAATGTTCAAGTATAGCCCGGATCACTTGGCGGTCATCTATCGCACTGATGATCCGCATGGACCCCTGACATCCCCGCCTTCGCGGGGACAAGCTTCGAGAGGCATCAATGCTGACTGATATCGTAGAGCATAAATAAGGTGAAATAGTAGGATTTATAATCTGGCAGAAAAAGCAACTGGCGGATCAAAATGTTTCCATCCATCTCCAGACGGAGCTTACGGAAAGCATTGTCA
>Ga0209638_1002113_pt1 | contig 12330 bp, 12 predicted proteins | sample BarGraNGADG00211_FD_184490 | JGI IMG/M metagenome (GOLD analysis project Ga0209638, IMG submission 184490) | Arctic peat soil microbial communities from Barrow, Alaska - Barrow Graham LP Ref core NGADG0002-211 (SPAdes) (version 2) | ecosystem: Environmental > Terrestrial > Soil > Wetlands > Peat... | reverse complement strand
CCTAAGCTGAGCCGCCGGACCAGGACATCCGCTATTGCCGCATTTCGCGCGGTCGTCACGTAGGACCGCGCCATCGCCCAGGTGTTCGTAACGGGATCGGCTTGTGAGAACTGATTTTGGATGCCTGGTTTGACGTCCAGCGTGCGCCCATGAACGGCGATGAAAGGTGGATCGGTCTCTCCGACGGCTAGCAATGCGAAAGCTTGGCGGCGGGTACTCGGCAGCGCTGGCGATCAATCCGGTTACTAGTCCGACTCGTCTTCTGAAGGCTTCGGGGATTCCTTGCTCGCCGCATCAAGTGCGTCTTTTGCGTTCTTGACCGCGGACTCTACGTCTCCCACCGATAGCCAGTCGCTTCCAGACGTATCTGGTTCGACGCCCGCGATTCGAAGTCGTTCAGCGAGAGCGTTGCGCTTTGCCGGACTTCCGTCATACCTGACCACGTGCCTCCCCGCGCTGTCGCTGAAGCTCTTGACCGGGCCGATTTCAACGATGACGGTGCGATGCCGTCCGATAGCGTCAGCGATTCCTGCCTCGTAGTACACATTCGGCCGCGCCTGTCCCAGTTGCTCACGCTCGTCAGAACCATCTTCGTCTCGCAGGAGATCTTTACGGAGCTGGACGAGATCGTCAGGAGTCAGCAGGACAACAGCCACGTCTGCCATTCGCAATCCTTCCTCAACGACATCGCCGACATATGGGGTGGGCAATCCGGTCTTAGCCACTGCGTGCTCCCATTCGACAATGCGCAAACCGAGCGCTCTGAGGATGTATTTGACGGCAGAAGCCGCTTCATTGTCTCGACCTGCAACAAGGAAGACGCCCTTCCGGTCGCGACCGATCAAGTCAACTATTCCTCCCTCAACCTCTTGGGAAGTTGTGCCTTGGGCATCCGTAACCGAGGGTCTCTTCTGCTCTCCGGGAGGTCCAGTGATGAACTGGTCCGTGACGTTGGTCGCCCGTGCGGCGGCTCGCCAGGTATAGCTGGGCCCGCCAATGACAGCCACATTTGAACGCGCATCCCCGTCTCTCAGAATCGGGATGATCTGACTGGTCGGGACATCGCTGGTGCTTATCCGGAGGCGCTCCACCTGGTCGATCGGAATGCTCTTGCCATTGACCGTGATCGGCGTTCCAGAGCGATACGGAGCGAGGAATTGCCTTTCAAGAGTCTCCTCGTCAACGTCTACCTTGATTTCGTCATGGCGCTGGCCCTTCACCGAGAGCCGTACGTGGTAATACACCTAATCGACACCTCCATTTTGAGTAGTCATCCTCGCAGGTCCAAATGGTGGAAGCCGGAGCGTGACCAAGTAGTAGGGGTCTGGCCGCTAAGGACTGACGGCGAGTGCTCGATGACCATCCCGAGTCCGACACGACCGTCGAATAGCTTTGGCGCCCTGTGATTTGGCCGAGATCGTCACCACAGGGGGCAAGCGGGACACGCCGGCGGAACTTCGCCCTGACAGATCGCCGAGTATGCGCTCTAACCGCCGGTCGGTTTGTTGCTGCACTTGACCGAGCTGATCATCCGGTCCCGTGTATCCCGACGCTCGCGTTCTGCATGCGAGACGACGCACCGCCTATTCGGGCGGGTTGTTCTGTGGTCGGGTGCGGCGGGCGTGGCCGGACGTCGAAGACCTCTTGGAGGAAGGTGCCTCCGCGTTCGGTGACGTGCACGGCGCGAGTAGGTGATTCCCGCTCGAGCGATCTGTTGCCCACGAGAAGCTCGAATACCGCAGCGCCAAGTGCCCCAGCGAGATGGTGGCGGCGCTCGGTCCAGTCAAGACAGGGTCGCGCCAATGGTCGACGCCCTCGCCGTAGCTTTGCCACCTCAATGCCGAGGTCGGCGAAGAACTCGGTTCCGGCTGGTGGGACGACAAGGGTGTTCGCGTCGGCGCAGAGCAAGCCCTTGTCGACGAGACGGTCAAAGAGATCGACCGCGAGGGCTCCCGCGAGGTGGTCATAGCAGGTCCTGGCCGCCCACAGCTTGCTGCGACGTCGCTCGTCGCGCAACGTGGACACTGGCCGAGCGGGGGCGAGGGCGAGCATCGCTTCGAGGACCTCGGCGACCGCAGAATCAGCGAGACGGTAGTAGCGGTGACGGCCTTGGCGTTCGACGGCGAGAGCGTTGCCCTCGACGAGGCGAGCGAGGTGGGGACTGGCGGCCGATGGAGACAATCCGGCGGTGCGAGCAAGTTCGCCGGCGGTGAGCGCCTCGCCGCCAAGCAGGGCGAGGGCCATATCCGCCCGAGCCCGCTCCGCGAACAAGGAGGCCACGACCGAGACGTCGGCGTCAACCGGCATGCCAGAGCTTACATCAACAGTTCAGCCCGTCCTGAATGGTTCTGGCCGTAGCCTACGTCCCATGAGCGCTGAACCGAGCACGATCCACCCTTCCCAAGCCTTCAGGACTGAGGCTGACGCCTTGGCCGAGGCCCTGGACACCACCTCGCTGGACGCGCTGAGCGCGTGCTCGGGGTGGACGGCCCATGAGGTCGCCGCCCATCTGGCTGCAGCTGGAGTGGAGATAGCCCTGAACTTAGAAGCCTACGGAGAAGGCAGGCCCGTGCCTCCAACTCGAGGGTTCGAGGAGCGCGAGAAGCCCTATCGGGCTATGGGCGAGAAGGCGCTGCGAGCCGAGCTTCCTCGCTCGATGGAGCGAATGACGGAAGCCCTCGACGCTGTGTTGATGGCTGAACCTGACGCGGTGGTGCCCTGGACCGGTAGGCAGATGGGCGTGGCGACCTTCGTCACGCACGTGCGCAGCGAGTTCGCTATCCATAGATGGGACCTGGTCGGCGACGACGACACCAGTACCAAGCTGCTCGCCCAGCCCGAACTCACGGTCCACGCCGTCACGGTGCTCGGCAAGGCGCTCGTCGCGCGTGGTGCTTCCTCGGCCGCGGCTGGCTTCTCAGCGGTCATCGCTACGCCAGGAACTCGAGATGTCGTGGCCCTCGTCGACGCCGACGGGCCCCGCTTGGTCCGCAGCGAGGAGACATCCGAGCCGGCGGTCGTCGGTGACCCCGCCGCCCGGCTGTTGTTCCTGTGGGGCCGCCGCCCCAGCGACCCCCGCCGTCTCACCGCCCCAGGCGGGCCCCAAGTACTCGCACGGCTCGAAGCACTGCTCGCTGGCTATTGAAAGCGACTGGGTCCCTTCGAACGTGCCCCTATCGAAGGCCGCCGAGTGGGGCTCGCGATGCGTCCCGTGATCCCCTTGCGGGGCCGGGCCCAAGGCTGATTCGGACCGATCCGATGCTTCATTCACCGTTCCGCTTACGGACGATCACCGCCACCGACTGCCGAACCCACCGTTGTCATCAGAACTGACGTCGAACGCCGTCACTAGGCTCTCGCTGTTCGTAGCTGAAGGACGGGCCCGCTGGCAGGTGTCGAGCAGGCGCCAGCTGCGTCTATCTAGGCATCTGGCGCCATACGCGTTGCGGGACCAGGCGCATGACTAATGCCGCAGGACGTAGAACGCGGGGTATCCAGACCGGCCCGGCTCTGGTTTGCAGACCCTTCACCACGGCGGCGGCGACCTGGTCAGGCGTGCTGGAAAGAAGCGGGACCGGCGACATGCCTTCAGTCATCCGGCCGACAACGAAGCCCGAGCGAACCAGCAGGAGGTGAACTCCACTGCCGTGTAGGGCATCTGCAAGCCCGCTGGCGAATCCATCCAAGCCAGCCTTTGCCGAACCGTAGACGTAGTTTGCTCGTCGCACTCGAACGCCAGCGATCGAGTTGAACACAACGATCTGACCGGCGCCTTGAACACGCAACAAATTCGCCAAGATCGTGAGGGCATTGATCTGTGCCACGTAGTCGGTGTGCACGATTGCAACCGCATGGGCGGGATCCTGTTCAGCCAGAGCCTGATTGCCCAGCACTCCGAAGGCGAGCACGGCAACCCCGATTGGTCCGTGCTCGGCGACGATCTTTTCAAACCAGGAATGGTGAGCGGTGGTGTTGTCGGCGTCGAATTCGACGCCATGTACGGCGCTCGCCCCAGCGGCTGTGATCCGCGCTATCTCCTCGGTCAAGTCATCGCTGCGGCGAGCCGCGAGGATAACGACCCTGCCAGACGCGAGCCGCTCTACTGTTTCGAGCCCAATCTCGCTGCGACCTCCAAGCAACAAAACAGTTCCGCCTGCGATGCCTCGCGTCCGCAATCCCATTCGTTCAGCTTGTCATTCAGCGCTGTGGACTTGCCATGAGGATCGGCCTAGGGGAAGTTGGGCGCCAGCTTGCGCTTTCGTAGACTCGAAATATGGATCGGGAAATCGTTGTGGTGTCAGGGGCGCCGGGATCCGGCAAAACTACCCTCGCCGCAGTCTTGGCTCCTGCCCTACAAATGCCCCGCATCGGCAAGGATCTCATCAAGGAAAGCCTCTGGGACACCCTCGATCCACCGAAAGGGGACCGTCAATGGTCGCGTCAACTTGGTGGAGCGGCGATGGAAGTCTTGTGGACATTGGCCGCGCTCAGTCCTCGCGTACTCATCGAAGCCAACTTCCGACCACATAGTGACTACGAAAGAGGAAAGCTGGCGAGCCTCTCCGAGTCGAGTCGAATCGTAGAAGTGTACTGCTGGTGCCCATCCGATGTGGCGAGACAGAGATTCGAGAGTCGCGGCACTGACCCCACTCATCACCCGGCTCACGTGGACTCCACGCTTGACCCCGAACTGCTCGCGGAGTTCGACCAGCCCATGGGGCTAGGAAGCCTCATACGAGTGGATACAACTCTCCCCGTAGATGTCACTGCGCTCGCGAAGATGATCTTGGCGCAATTCGCGCCATCCCGTCCGTAACTCGATCCGCTTCCGGCGATCGCTTGGCCATTGGGCCTTGGGCAAGTGGCGACTAACCATCAGGGTGCCTCTACGCCGCGGGGTGAAATGCTTGGGACATGACTGATCTGTTCCCACCCGCAGAACCCTGTGAGTCCGGATCATTGGATGTTGGCGACGGGCAGACCCTCTACTGGGAGACCGTGGGCAGCGCCACAGGACAGCCTGTCGTGTACCTCCACGGCGGGCCGGGCAGTGGCAGTTCGCCTGGAGCGAGGTGCTACTTCGATCCAGGCGCCTACCGAGCGGTCCTGTTCGACCAGCGCGGTTGTGGTCGAAGCCGTCCCCTTGTCAGCGAGTCCGGCGTGGATCTGTCCACCAACACCACGGCGTACCTCGTGACCGACATTGAGCGGCTCCGTATTCATCTGGGCATCGACCGCTGGATTGTCGTCGGTATCTCATGGGGTGTGACGCTGGCATTTGTCTACGCCCAGGCGCACCCCGATCGGGTCTCGGCGATGGTACTGGGGGCGGTCACCTCGGGTAGCCGTCGGGAGATCGACTGGATCACCCGAGACATGGGTCGGGTGTTCCCACGCGAGTGGGAAGCGTTCACTGGACTCGTCCCGTCAGAGGAACGCAATGGGGACCTCTCGGCTGCCTATGCCCGGTTGCTGGCCGACCCCGACGCCAGCGTACGGGAGGACGCGGCGCGGGCATGGTGCAAGTGGGAGGACACCCATGTCTCATTGATGCCGGGCTGGGAGCCGGACTTGCGCTACGAGGACGCCACGTTCCGTATGGTCTTCGCTCGCTTGGTCACGCACTACTGGAGTCACGCCTGCTTCCTCGAGGAGGGGCAGGTACTCGCCGGTATGGATCGCCTGGCCCACATCCCGGCCGTGCTGATCCATGGTCGTTACGACGTATCCGGACCTTTGGATACGGCTTGGACCCTGCACCGGCGTTGGCCAGGCAGCCGCCTGGTCGTCCTCGACGATGCCGGGCACGGCGGAGGCAGCTTCGCCAACGAGATCGTTTCCGCATTGAACTCCGTCGCTCGCGTGATTTGAATCGTCCCCGCAGCCCGATCCCCTTGTGGGGACGGCTGGGTGTGGGCTTGCGCTGCCGAGAGGGTGTCAGTTACCGGTACGGCTATGGGTCTAGCGCCTTCCGCCTTGACGAGTTGCGGTTGTAGAACGCCCCGTCGCTGGCAACAGCATGGGTTGCGTCAGTGGGCCTGCCCGGAACGTACGGGTTGGTCGAACGGCAGCTTCAGAAGGGCATTCTCGACCACTTCGCTCAGCGCGGGGTGAATCCAGTATTGGGCCCGGGCGAGATCGGCGACCCGTTGGCCGTGGGAAACCGCTTGGATCAGCGGGGTGATGAGCAGCGAGGCTTGGTAGCCGAGGATGTGCGCCCCCAGGAGCGTGCCAGTTTCGGGGTCGGCGTAGAGCTTGCAGAAACCGCCGTGGTCCTGAATGGCCCACCCATACGCGGTGTCACCGTACTCCTGGGTGGCTTCTACGAACTGTCTATCTTCGAGGTCCTGGGATCGGGCGCCGACCGAGGCGACCTGCGGATCGCTGAAGACCGCCGAGGGCACCCAGTCGTGTGGAAGGGGACGGAGATCGTGAGGATGAGCCAGGTTGTGGGCGACCGTTCGGGCTTCGGCATTCGCTACGTGCTTGAGCTCGAACGGAGAGCTGCAGTCACCCAGCGCCCAGATACCCGGAGCCGCCTGCCCGAAGTTGTCGACGACGACATGCCCGTCGTCGCTAAGGGACACCCCGGCCACGTCCAGACCGAGGTCGTCGGTGTTCGGCCGACGTCCGGTTGCGACGAGTAACAATTCCCCGGTAACTCGCGTGCCGTCTTCGAGGACGACCACCACGTCGTCCCCGTCCGTCCGGACGTCGGTAACCGTGGCGTCGAGATGCACGTCCCACCGTTTGGCGTTCTGCTCGGTGAACCGCCTCGAGATTTCGGCATCGAGCGCCTCCACCAAGGTGGCGGCCCTCTCCACGATGTGGATATCGACTCCGAAGCTAGAAAAGACGTGCGCCAACTCGACGGCGATGTAGCCGCCGCCGAGAATGACCATGCTGGCCGGCAGGGCGTCGAGACGCAAGATGGTGTCCGAGGTGTGAAATTCGATCCCCGCGTTCTTCACCACCGGTGGGATTGCTGGGCGGCCGCCGGTCGCGATCACGATCTGCTCCGCCTCGATGCGAGTGTTGTCGTCTATGACCAGTTCATGGGGACCGGCGAACCTTGCGCGGCCTTCGAAAACGGTGCAGTTCGTCGACTCCGCACGCTCCTTGCGCCCAGCGTGAGAGGTCTCGTCGACTCGAGTGATGATCCGGTCCCGGATGGCTGGCCAGTCGACCCGCTCGAGCGTTGCGGCCAGGCCGAACTGCGACGCCCCACGGACCTGCATCGCCAGGTCCGCCGTGTAGACGAACATCTTTGTCGGGATGCAGCCCCGATTGATACAAGTCCCCCCGAAAGCGCCTGACTCGATAAGGACAACCTTGCCCCCAACGCCGACGTCATCTGGAACCACCACGTTGCCGGAACCGGAGCCGATGACGGCTAGCGCGTATTTTTCCACTACGAGAGCCTACGGCCCAGCCGAGCCAGACCTCAGTCACTCATCCCCAGCCCGAAGGGGGGGTGAGTGGTCCTGACCCGGCAGCGACCTTCGGGGATTCGTTTGGCCCGGCGGCCCTGCAACGCGGCGATGAAGAAGACGCGTGACGTTGATGTTCGAGCGTAACCTTGAGGCGGTCAGCACGACGCCCGACGCACGCGCGGCTAGGTTCCGACCATGACCCAGAACGGTTTCGCCGGAGACGTACGTCGTCAGGCCGGTTGGCTGCCGGCCAGCCAGGACACACTGGAAGACTGGCTCGCCTGCCACCGTCAACGGGTCGAGGCCAAGGGCCAGGACATCGAACTCCACCCTGCGGTGGTGGACTTCCAACGCCTGATCGCCTCCGATCCGGTGGTCGGCATGTACGTGAGCCGGATGATCGCTCAAGTGCCCGAGACCCGCTCTTACAGCAAGCGGCACCTGGAGAACCCGGACCAGATGCTCCGTCTGATCAACGAGGTCCTGACGATGGCACCCGAGTTCGGCGACCAGAACGTGACCCTGCCGCTCGGCGCGATCCTTGACTGGACCATGGGCACCCCGGCCGGCTTCGCGGCGTTCCGCGACCCAAAGGTCAACGCGGCCCTGAAGAAGATCCTCGCGGCGTGGTGCGACTACTTGAACAGCCCCGAGTCGTTGTACGTGCTCAACGACTCACCTTCGGGCTGGACCAGCGATGCCGCCCGACAAGCGATAGGCATCGAGCAGTACGAGCACGACCCGGCGGACCCGCACTGGGGCTTCACATCGTGGAACGACTTCTTTACCCGCCGGTTCCGCGACGGCGCGCGTCCCGTCGCCGCACCCGAGGACGACGACGTCATCGTCGCTGCCTGCGAGTCCACCCCGTTCAGCATCCGCACCGACGTGAAGCGTCGGGATGAGTTCTGGCTAAAGACACAGCCCTACTCGCTGGAGGACATGCTCGCCAACGACGAAGCAGTCGAGGAGTTCGTCGGCGGAACGGTCTACCAGGCGTTCCTCTCCGCGACCAACTACCACCGGTGGCACAGTCCGGTCTCGGGAACCATCGTGCGGGCGCTCCTCGTCGAGGGCACCTACTACTCCGAGGCCGACTCGCTGGGTTCAGACGCGGTAGAACCGACTCACTCCCAGGCCTACCTTGCGCACGTGGCCGCCCGGGCGGTCTTCCTCATCCGGGCCGACAATCCCGCCATCGGCCTGGTCGGTTTCGTGCCGGTTGGCATGTCAGAGGTCAGCTCCTGTCTCATCCACCCGAGCATCGAGCCCGGACACCATGTCGTCAAAGGAGAGGAGCTCGGGCACTTCCAGTTCGGAGGCTCCACCCATTGCCTCGTCTTCGGACCAGGAGTGATCGGCGACTTCGCGATGACCGCGATCCCCCAACCCCACGACCCCGACGCCCCGCTCGTGCTCGTCCGCTCCCGCCTGGCGACTGTCGCTCCGAAGGCTCCCCCCGCGGTCTGACCCGCCCTCCCGGCTAGGGGTTTCCCGGGCGTGGATCGGCTACCGGTGATAGCCCAAGGGTGTTGCGTTGGAGCTCTCGACGTCGCCGTAGTGCGTTCCGCTTTCGGGCACTACGCGGGCCTGGTTGAAGCATCCACCCGTCCTGGTGTTCCAGTGCCATGAGTGGCGGCGGCGCCGCTGCGGTTCCTCGCTCATTCCGCGAGCGGCGAGGCGAGCACGTCTTCCAAGATCGCCACGGTACTATCAGGCGTGGTTGCCGCTGCAATCGAGCAAAGGGCCACGCCGGGAGAAACCAGCTCCCACCAGCTCCCCTCCACGACGAGTACGAGAGCGCAACCGTTGATAACCCCAACATTTACCCCGTGTTCGGCGGCCGTTGCCTCAGCGACGTCTCTGACCAGCTCCCACTTGAACACGTCCCGATTCGAGGGGGGCAGGAAAGGCCGCCGAGCCGAGCTGAACCACTGGCAGCTCTCGACGTACAGGCTCCGTGCGGCATCCTGGAGCTCCGGCTGGCCCGAAAGCGACAACCAGTCAGGTGGATCAGCAACCAGGTTGTGCCGTGCATCGATCTCGCGTAGCCACGCCTCCTTTTCGGCGTCGCGGGGCCCGAGTTGGGTTGTCCCGCGCACCGCCACTGCCTTGCTCCACCAATGCGGCCAGTCCCGAGCCACCTCATGGCGGCCAACAGAGTTGAGCAAGTTCGACCGATCGGGGACGTCACCGGCGAGGTGGGGAGGGATGGCTCTGGCTTCTTCTACGTCCAAACCAAGGGAGTCACGCACGTAGAGCACTGCGTGGAGTACCTCGTCGATGTCGTGGGCGAAGCGCCATGATTCGCTCCCTTCTTGTCGCATCGCTTTCCTCCTTCAGCGCTGACCACGGGCCCGAGTCTCCCACCTCTCGATCATTGGGCACCCCACGGGACAAGTGCAAAGAGCTGCACCTCTTGTCGTTCGTCCCATGGAACTGCTGGTTGGCCCCGTACTATCGCCGCGGAGACCCGGAATAAGGAATGTCCCCTGCTCGAGAACCACGATGGGTCAAGCTGTTCAACTACCGTTCAGCGTCATGCACGAGCATCCTCCGGTAACGGTCAGCTACCGTCACGCCCTTCCCGATGACGCCGAAGAAGTCGTTTCCCTCGTCCAATCGGCTTACCGAGGCAACTCCAGCCGAGAGGGCTGGACCACCGAAGCGGACCTCCTTGAAGGTCAGCGGACTGATGTGAGAGCCGTGCGAGTCGCTATCGAGCAGACTAATAGCTTGGTGCTCCTCGCTACGCTGGAGGGCACCACGGTCGGTTGCTGTCAGCTCGTCGACCACGGATCTGTAACCGATTTTGGCCTGTTCGCCGTCCGCCCTTGCCTTCAAGGCAAGACACTTGGTAGTGCCCTAATTGCCGAGGCGGAGCACATCGCCAGATTGGAGTGGAGTGCCCTGACCATGAGAATGAAGGTGATCCGCCAGCGGGAGGAACTCATCGCTTGGTACCGGCGTCGGGGATATCAGCCGACCGGAGAGGTCGAGCCCTTCCCCTACGGGGACGGCGAATTTGTGATCCCGCTTCGTGATGACCTTGAATTCGTCGTACTGGAAAAGTGGATCGCACAATGACGGAATTGCTTGTTCCTCATTCGGGCCCTGTGCTCAGGGCGCGTTTCCCTAACCGTGACACCCGGTTGGTCTAAGTAGGGATTCTTGTCGAGCTGGGTCTAATCGAGGAACGATCATCGATACTCAGGAAGCCGACCCGTCAGCGTTCAAGGCGGTCGTCACGGGAGGATCCCGGAGCCGATCATCATACGCGAGTCGCAAAAGGCCACCGCTCCCTAGCTAACCCGAGTCACTCAAAACCATTCGGGCTTTACGCTCCGAAGGTAGCCCTCAACTTGCTCGAGCGGTCGGTTTTGGCGGAGGCCCTCCTCGACGACCGCGTCGGGGATGTTCAGGTCCGACAAGAGGACCAGGATCAGGAGCCACTGCATAGAGGCGGTGACACCGATCGTCGTCCTCCATTCCCTTTCGAGGTCGACCATCGACGGGTCGCGATGTGCAATGGAGTTTCGACCGTCCCTCACCCAGTTGCGCCATCGCACCGGATCTCCGACAGCCGCAGCAAACCGCGGGCCGCCGAGCGCAACTACTGCGTCTACGCGTTGGGCGAACGTTCTGTCTGGTCCGGGAAACTTGTGGCGGTGATAGCCCTCGATCGCCGATGCTCCGTCCAGGAACCGGTTCGATATGTTCCGCGAGCCATCCCACAGACTCGCAACAAGGTCGGAAACGGGCCCAATCTCGGAATGAAGCGTCCACCACGCCGGCACGACTTCGTCGAATGGGACACTTCCGAGGTTGAAGAGAAACCGGAAATATACCTTCGGCGTGGCATCAGCTCGAGCCTCGACGGCAGAGAGCACCTCGCTGGCGGGGGTGAGCCTTCCGGAGCCTTCCGGCATGACGGTGAGCTCGAGCACCGCGCTGCGGGCGCCGCTCGCCAGCTCGACGAGATACCTCAGGGGACGGACATAGTCGTGCTCGACAGCAGCGAGATCGAGGGGGGTGTCAAGAGCGAAATCCACGTGCTCTTCGCTCCACATCCTCATTTCCGAGAAATCACCACTCGTATGTCCGAAGGAGCGCCCGAGGGTCACCTTCGCCCCAGGTACGGTCGCGTCCAAGTTTTCCGGAGGGGTGTAGACGCCCTTGTGCCTCCATGTCCCGTGCTCATCATCCACCTCATTCTCGGAGGACCAGGGCCTGCGATTGGCCCATTCATTGAGACTGACGAGACGAACCGATGCGTGTGTGAAGAGAGTCGACTGATCGAGGTGCGAGCCGAAGATGACTGTCCTCGCCGACAAGGTCGCCCGGTGAGGAGGCGAGAGGAGCGTCGACTCGACGTGTTCCGGGACGAGATCAAGAAGGCTCACCGCGGTCGTGCCCACCTGACCATGCAAGCGAGTTGGGAACTCACCCGTACCGGCAACTTTGTCCCATGGTCCTAGCCAGCCCATCAGCACAATGCGCCACGTATCCTCATGGAGCTCCAGGCGCCCACCGACAATGGAACTGTCCTCTGGCAGCCACCACCTTCCGTCGAAAGGTGCATCCTCGCGGCGATGGTATCCCGGCATCGGCTATCAGACTACGCATCGGTACGGATGTGAGTCCGCCGCGAGCCGGCTAACTCTCACCTCAAGACTGCCCCCATGGTTCGGTAGGGGCGCATGCAACGATCGCGAGCACCGAGGCGTAGTGACCAGTCAAGGATCCCCTTACGAAGATGTCCGCCTGGCCGAGTGGGTCACGATCATCCAGTTCGGCACGGCATCGTGCCTCAAACAAATAGGGCGACCGGTGCGCCAGATCGCCCATTGTCTGCCAGGCCGCCTCTGGCCATAATCTTGGCCATAAACTCAGGAGA
>Ga0209638_1002112_pt1 | contig 12331 bp, 6 predicted proteins | sample BarGraNGADG00211_FD_184490 | JGI IMG/M metagenome (GOLD analysis project Ga0209638, IMG submission 184490) | Arctic peat soil microbial communities from Barrow, Alaska - Barrow Graham LP Ref core NGADG0002-211 (SPAdes) (version 2) | ecosystem: Environmental > Terrestrial > Soil > Wetlands > Peat... | reverse complement strand
CGGCAGGCTCGGGCTCGGCAGCGGCCTCGGCTTCCCTTTCCTCCTCGGCCCGGCGCGAAATCGAGTGCGCCGGGGGCGGAGTTGCCTGGCTGACCGACGCGGACTCGACCTCGGGGCCGGGCAGCTCGACGATGGCATCGGCCAGCCCGTCGTAGCGGTTCGAGCAGGCCAGATAGATGACCTGGAAGTCGCTCGAGAGCTCGCGCAGAAGGAGCGCCGCGCGGGCCGCGCGGGTATCGTCGAAGGTCACGAACGGATCGTCCAGGATGAGCGGCGGACGGCGCCCCTGGGTCACCAGTCGCACGAGCCCGATACGCGCCGCAAGGTAGATCTGGTCGAGCGTCCCCTTGCTGAGGCGGCTGGACGGCACCCAATCGCCGCGGTCGGGAGCCCAGACCTCGATGTCGAGGGTGCGGTCGTCGATCTCGATTCGCCTGTAGCGACCGCCCGTCAGCCGGGCGATGTCGCGGCCGACGTGCTGCTCGAGGAAGCGGGTGGCCTTGCGCATCGTCATCTGTTCGGCCGTGCCGATAGCGGCTAGCGTGGCCTCGTAAACCCGAACACGCCGCCGCAGCGCCGCGAGCTGCTCGCGCCACGCGACCATTCTCTCCGACTCCCCTGCGACCTGCTCGGAGTCGACCGGATTCGCGTCGACTCGGGCGACGGCCGCCGCCTCTGAATCGCGGGTCCGCTCCAGGCCATCGTGACGGTCGCGAACTTCGGCTTCGAGACGCTCTCTTGCCCGCGCGTCGGTCGCGATCGGCCCCAGAGCGGCCAGTGCCGCGGTCTTCTGTTCGAGCTCCAGCGCGGCCTGGTCGCGCAACAGCTGAACGCTGTCTTCCTTCTGCCCGGCGAGCAGCGCCGAAACCTGGACCTGCAGCGTGGCTATCTCCTGGCGCCGAGCTTGCTCGCCGGTGAGCAGCCGCTCCGCAGCAGATGTGTCGGAGGCACCGAGTTCGCGAAGGATGTTCGCGACGCCCGACTGGGCCACCCTGAGCCCTTCTTCGGTGCTCACCCGTCCCTGGCGACGGAGGGCCCGCTCGCGCTCCTTCATGTCGTTGGCCCGACGGATCTTGAGCGCGGCAGACCGGCGCTCCCAGAAAAAGTAGACCACCGCGGAGGCGATCCCCGCGGCGAGCACGCCCATCGAGATCATGGCCACGTTGCCCGCGGTGGCGCCGGCGGCGAGCAATCCGATGGTCACGAGAACGAACGCACCGGTGGCAAGACCTGAGGTGCGGTATCCCTTCTCGGGCTCGTCCGGCTCGACATCGGGGCCGCGCTCTTCGTGGAGCGTCTCCTGCAGTACGGAGACGCGGCTCTGCAGCGTCCGCATCCGATCGAGCGAGTCACGAAGGTTCGAGATGGACCGTTCCGGCATGCCTTCGAGCTGCCGCAGGCGAGCTTGCGCGTCTGTCGCCTGGCGATACCGCTCGAAACGCTCGGCGATGACGGTGCGGTCGGAGCGGAGTCGCTCGGCCTGGCGCGCGCCCTCTAGCATGTTGCGGCTCTCGGAGAGCAGGGCTTCGGCCCGCACCCGCGCGGAGCGTGCCTGGGCCAGTGCATCGCGGTCGTGTTCGAGCTTCTCCAGCGCCGCTTCGCCGTTCTTGAGGGCAACCTCGGCCCGTGCCACCGCCTCTTCGGCGATCTTGAGCCGGCCCGGATTCTTCTCGCCGCGAGACTTCAGGTTTCGGATGGCGTCCTCGAGCCGGTTCTTGGCCCGAGAGCTGCCCTTGTCTCCGCCGCCGATGCTGGCCTGCAGGCGATCGCGCAGCGCCCCCTCGTCACGATCAAGGTCGTCGAGCTCCTCGTGGCGTATGGAGGCGGTGGAACGGAAGAACTGCTCGCTCGGAATTCCGGTCAGGTCGGCGATGACCTGCTCCGCTTTGGCCGGGTCTGTGTAGGTCTGGCCATTGAAGGCAAGGGCCACCCGGCCACGCTGGCCGCGGTACTCCTTTTCCAGCACGCCCGGATGAGCAACTATGCCGCCCGTGTCTTCGTTTTCCTCCTCGACCAAGAACTCGAGCCTGATGCTCGAACTCTCGTCGTCACCGAGGCCCCAGCTCCTGAGTTCGTCGATCTCCACGCCCTGGGCCGTTGGCTTTCGGAACAACGCCAGCTCCAGCCCGCGCTGGATCGTCGACTTGCCCGCCTCGTTGGGACCGCGAATGATCGTGAATCCGGGAGACAGGGCAATGTCCAGGTCGCGGTGCCGGGCAACCCCGTGCAACTGCAGACGGAGGATTCTCATCGAGTCCAATCCAATTCAAGAGCGTCGCGGCGGTTCACAGCGTCACCTGGCGACCTTCGAGGAGGTGGCGCCCGAGCCGCAGTACTTCGCGCAGCTCGGCGAGTTCCTCCGCCGGAGTGGCCAAGTGGTCGCCCGAACCGTCGATCTCCGCCGGCTGCGCCGGCGCCCCGACCGGGCCGTCGCCGTGCTCGAAACGGGCGGAGGCGGCAACCGCATCGGCAGTCGCATCGGACTCGATCCCGCTCTCGAGCGCGGCGATGTGCGCCTCGATGCCGCGGACGAAGGCACCGAGGACAGTGTCGGGCGGTGCCGCCGGCCCATCGGGTACGCTCGGAATGGAGAGGTCACGGACCCTGAAGCGCAGGAACGACGGCGCCAGAGCGCGCTCGACCTCGTCCAGGTCCAGGTCCAGATCGTCGGGATAGAGCCCGGTGAGCCGCACGTTGAGGGCCAGGTTCGAGTCTGCGCGATGACCCAGCTGGTCGATAAGATCGGGCTGGCTACGGAACCCGCTCACATCAAAGTCGAGGGTCTCGAAGCGAGTCTGACCAACCCGGCGCGGCTCAATCGATACGCGACGCCGGCCGCCTCGATCGTCGCACGAGACGAGGAGAACCTGACCCGCGCCATCCTGGTCGAGTGCCACAGGCTCGGGCGCGCCGGAATAAGCGTAGGTCACGTTGCCGGCCCGACCCTCGATCGCCGAATGCCAGTGACCCAGGGCGAGGTAGTCGAGCCCGGTATGGGCGACCTCCTCTTCCGTGAATACCACTTCGTCGCCATCGGTCTTGCCGGGGATCAGGAGCGAGCCGTGGACCATGCCGATCTTCCACGTCGCGCGCTTGTCCACCGACACGTCGAGGCCGAACAGCGGGCTGCGCGGCGCACGTTTCGTATCGAAGACGCGACCGTGGACGACCGCATCGATCGACGGGAAAACCACGCTCGGCTGGTCTGGCGTCAGCACGGTGATCCAGTCACCGCCCGCCCTGGCCATGGCCGCAAGGTCGTATGAGCGGTAGATCGAGGCGCCGTCATAGACGTCGTGAGTGCCGGGGATGATGACCGTGCGGACCGAGGCACGCGCAACTCGGCCCAGCTCTGCCGCCACTCGCTCCACGGAGCGGCGTGGCTGCGTGTTCGAGTCGAAGAGATCGCCGGCGATGAGCAACAGATCGACGGACTCGACAATGGCGAGGTCGATCGTGGCCTTGAAGGCGGCGAACTGACGCTCGCGCAGAATCGCGGCGCGCTCTCCGAGATCGGTGTGCCGCGCCCCCAGGTGGACATCGGCGGTGTGAAGCAGACGAAGCATCTGGCCTCTGATTCTTCCCCCGGCCACCGCGCTGCAACAAGCCGGCGGCGCGATTGTCGCAGGTTCGAGGACCGCCGGTCAGGCTTGGGGGACTTTCTGCACGTCGAGGATCCGTCAGAGGCTGCCGGAGGCGGCTATCGACAGTGTGAACCTATCTGCGCAGCAGGTGTTCCACCAGGCTGGCTTCTGCGGGTATTGGCGAGAATGCGTGCTATTCTGCCGGCCAGCCGGTGCGTCCCAGGCAGGCTACTGAACAGAAACCCTCGTCCGGATCGGGCTCTGCGCTCCTCGCAGCGCGTGCGGCAGGTATCCGGGCGGGCAGTGATGTTTGGAGTTCCCGGGACCCGTCGGAAACGATTCCAGCGGTTCCCGGAGGAACAAAGTGGCCTACCTCGATCGAACCCTAACGTGTGTCGACTGCAGTGCCGAATTCGTGCACTCAGCCGCCGATCAGGAGTACTACGCGCAGAAGGGGTTCGTCTCCGACCCGAAGCGATGCCCGAGCTGCCGCGCCGCCAGGCGGAGCATCCGAGACGCGGGGGAGAACGGCGGTCACGATCGCGGTTCCAACGGCAGCCCGCGCGAGTATTTCGCGGCCGTCTGCTCACGCTGTGGCAATCAGGCCCAGGTGCCGTTCCGTCCGAACATGGATCGCCCGGTCTACTGCTCCGACTGCTTCCGCGTCGTCCACGCCCAGCCGAGCGCCTGACCCCCGCGGCTTAAAGCAAGAACGGCGGCCACCTTTCGGCGGCCGCCGTTCGATTTAGCGCGAAGTGTCAGATAACCGTCTTGCTGACGAGGTAGTCCTGGTACGCGAACCACGTCATCGCAGCGCCGCCGCCGATGAAGATGATGTCGGCGAGCCACAGCGTGATCGGTGCGCCATCAAGGCCGCCCGCGCGCGTGAACTGCATCAGGAGAACGAGAACGCCGCACACGAGCACGGCGCCGCTGATCCCGAGCAGGATCTGGGCGAACGGCATCGGCCACGTGATGTTCATGCTCGGGGCGACCTTCAGGTAGAGCACCACTACGGCGGCGATAGCGCCTACCAGGCCAAGGATTGCGAACAGGCTGGCATTGCCCGCGCTGAAGTAGCTGATGCTATAGCCGCCAATCGTGGTTCCTAGATACGAGACGCCAGGGCTCGAAGCAGTGGCAATAAACTGCCCGACGATCCAACCGACCAGGACGCCGACTGCCCCGTAGGCCACGAACTTCTGATTGGCGTTCACCTTCGCCCACAGTTCCTTTAGCACTAGTAGAGCCTCCTTCTCTTTTGACCGGACGCCTCGGGGGATGGGTCTCCGGCCACCACGCTCCTTACGGCCTCTATGACGGGTACCTAGGCCGATGAGAACGAACGCAGACTACACCGGCGCCAACATAGTGAACAGATGATTTCGCGCGGCCCGTCCCGCCTCGCGGAAGCGGCGCGGCCCTACCCTGGCAAGGGACGAGCGCAGCGCCATCGCCACGGGGCGTCACGCTGCGGGAAATTCTCCGTCCGAGCGGCCAATCACGCTCAGGAAACGCGCCCTTCGTCCGTTGTCGGCTTGGTGGGGCGGCGCCGCCCTCGTCCGTGAGCGGCCCCCGGATCGGACTCGGTCGCATCGGTCGGGCTACCTGCCGAGACTCCGTCCCACGTGCCGGACCTGCCCGTTTCGGCAGGCGCGACTCGACGCTCGGTAAAGTCCGTGAGCCCGTCCGTTGCGGGGCTGCCGGCCGGCAGCGAAACCACGCGGGCGGACGCAACGCGCGGGGCCTGGAGGCCCTTGCCGGGCATCCGCCGGTCGGCGTGCATCCGCTCTTCCGCACGGTTGATGGCGTACTCGAGATCCGTGGAACCACCGGGGCTCGACCATCCGATGGCCAGACGCAGGGGCACCGCCGACGAAGTCAGCCATGGCTCACAGACGATGCGAATCCGCTCCACGTAATTGATGGCCTGGATCTCATCGGTCTCCGGCAGGAATGCCGCGAAACGGGCGTGTCCAATCCTCGCGACCCAGTCCGACGAGCGGGCTTCGTGACGTAAAGCATCGGCGATGACCGGCAGCAATCGATCGACGGGCTCCTCGCCCAGCCGCTCCGCCAGCCGGCTCAGACCCTCGACCTCGGCCATGACCACCGTGACGGGCCGCCTGTAGCGCAGCAGCCGGGCATTCTCGATCTCGATGATCCGGCTCCAGCTCGCCGGCCCCTCCAGCCCGGTCAACTTGTCCAGCGCAAACGGGGAGACGGCGTCGGCGCGAGGGCCTTCGACGAAACGGGCCAACAGGTTCTCACCATCGCGTCCAGCTGCCGCGCTAGACCCGTTGTCGCGCCCCACTGTGCCGTTCGACCCGAACCCGTACGTATCTTCCCGAGGCCCAATGGCGGCCTGTCGCGAGAGAAGCTCGGCGAGATCGGGCGGCAACGTCGCCGAGCGCGAAGGCCTCGGGGCGGAGTCGGGCGCTGTGGACCTGGCCTCGGCAGGGGGAGATGCCACGGTCGGAGAGGTCCCAGTGGACATCGGCATGCCGCCGACGGAGGGCCGATGTTCGGCCACATACATCGGCCGGCGGCGCACTGGGGGGACGGCGTCGCCTCCGTCGGGCTGACGGAAGGCCTGGGAGATCGACTGCAGGCGGCGGGGCCAGTGGAGCGTTACATGGTCGGCGCGGGAGAGCCACAGAAACAGCGCCATGTTGACCATGACGCTTACGAGAAAGAGGTCCGCAACCAATAACTCCACGGACATGTGATTCGACCCCCGACGGAGCTCCTCGCCACCGAGAGTGTACGGCGCCGAGGTGACCGACGCGGCGCCGAAATCGAAACCGGCACCCGCGCGTTGCCCCAATACACCCCATCCCATGACCCGGGAGGGGCCCAGCGAGGGTTCTGGTAGAATATTGGTCCCCCGACAGCGTCGCGGAGGTCCGGGCGCCCACGGATCCAACTGTCAAAGGTCGCGGCGCGCGACCGACGGGACTACGCATCTGCTAGGGATCGAGGAGGAATAATGGCTCGGCCCATGCGCTCGGTGGTCGCTTCCACCCCTCTGCGTCCTGCTAAGTCGCATCTGATTGAGGAATACAACGCTCGGACGAACATCGTCCGGTGCGATTGCGGCTGGTCGGGCAACGCGGACGACTTCGCGGTCCATCGAAGGGCCGTAGGCGCCGCAAGCCCATCCTGATCGGGAACGCCGGCAGGCGGCACCCCATCCCGCGATGACCTCCCCGGCCCTCCCGGCCTCCCCTGCCGGATCCGACTCCTCGACACGCGAGATCGCCGCATACGACGACCTTCGCTACCGGGATGTGTTCTGGGCTGCCCGTGTTTACGAAGACAGCTGCGATCGCATCGCCCTGCGGGCGCTGCTGCCGCCGACCGGCGGAAGGCTCATCGAAGTTGGGGCCGGGTTCGGTCGCCTCGCGAACGAGTATGCTGGCTACGGCGAGGTCGTCCTGCTCGACTCGTCGGAGGTGCACGTTGCCGCGGCTCGCGAGACGCTCGCCGGCGACGATCGTTTCTCCGTGGTTTTGGGTGATGCCTACGCCCTGCCCTTCCCCGACGGCCATTTCGATGCGGCCGTGTGCATCCGCGTGCTGCACCACTTCGAAGATCCCGGCCCCGCGCTGGCGGAGATCGGGCGCGTCGTTCGCCCCGGCGGCGTCCTCGTGCTCGAGTTCGCGAACAAGCGCAACCTCAAGGCGATCGCCCGCTACTGGCTGAGGCGGCAGGCTTGGTCGCCGTTCGAGCCCGGGCCAGTCGCCTACAAGGCGCTCCATTTCGACCATGCACCGGTCAGCGTCCGACGCTGGCTACGCGGCGCGGGCTTCTCGGTCGTGCGACTTCGGGCGGCTTCACTCTTGAGGATCCCCGGCCTGAGTCGGCGGCTTCCGGTCACAGCTCTGAGTTGGCTGGAGGCGCGACTTCAAGCTCCGCTTGGCGCAGTCACGCCCGGGCCTTCTGTATTCGTGCTGGCCAGGCGATCGGGCGAGTCGGCCAAACGGACAGACTCGGACGCTGGCTGAGGTCTCGCGCTCCCTCTAACGCTCCTTCTTATGGGGACCTTTCTGCACCGGGCGATAGAGGAAGTAGTTGGCGGTGCAGGCGGCCTCGTTGCCTTCATGGACCGCGGCACTGATCTGGTGGTTGTGCGGACTCGTCATGTCGCCTGCCGCGTAGACGCCCGTCACGTTGGTGTGCTGCTCCGAGTCGACGATCACCTGGCCTCGGGCGTCTAAGGCAACGCCCAGTGCGACGGCGACCCGGTTGCGGGCGACCGGAGCCCGCACCGCGAAGACCATCTCGACGGAGATTTGCGTGGCGCATGAGTCGGCCAGGACCAGACCGGAGATCTGGCCGCTCTCGTTCTCATACGCCGCCACGGAGCACCCGTAGACCGGGATGCCGTTTGCGGTCAGGTCCGCCAGTCGCGACTCCGGAACGCTGAAGCCCTCGGAGAGCCCGGCCACCATCGTCACCTTGTCCGTGAAATCGAGCAGGTCGAGCGCGGTCTGGACGGCCTCCTCGTCGAAGCCGACGACCGCCACGTTGCAGCCGATCGATTCGAAACCGTCGCAAGCGATGCACCAGAACAGGCTGACTCCGACACACTCGTCGCGACCCGGAAACTCAGGGAACGGGTCGCGCACGCCGGTCGCCAGGATCACGGTCCGAGCCAATACTTCCGCAGACCCGTCCGCCTCCTGCTCGCCCAGGGATCGACCCAACTCCTGCTCCAGGGCAACGTTGACGTCTGTGCCGGCGCCCCGTCCCGCGTGGTGGTCGACATGCAGCCTGAACAGACCGCCGTCGCCGGTCGCGCCGGTCACTCGCCCGCCCATGAATCGAGCCCCGTAGTTGGCCGCCTGGAGCCGGCCCTGGCGCCGGATCTCCGCAGCCGGAATGCCGGCCGGGAATCCGAGGTAGTTGCGGTTGATCTGACTCCAGAGCGAGCGGCCGTCGCGGTCGTCGATAACCAGAACCTTGCGGCGCATACGGGCCAGGTTGACCGCAGCCGAGAGGCCGGCGGGGCCGCCCCCGACGATTGCGCAGTCGTATACCGCAGCGGACGCCTCGCCCGGCTGGTCGGTTTGGTCTGTGCGATCGGCAGTGCTCATACGACAACCATATTCCCACTACGGCCAAGGGTCGGCTCACCGGCCGAATCATTGGAGCCGCTCCGCGGAGTCCGGTCCGCCCGGGATACGATCTTCCCGCCTCCTCGCCACGGCCGGGTACACTTGGGACAGAAGGAGGCAGGCCCACCGAGACTCCAGCTCCGGCGATCGCGTCCGCAGATACGGCTGTCACAGCCCCCCCGATCCGGACGCGTGAGGAGCGCCTCCGCCTGCTCCGCCCTCTGCTAAGCGAGCGGATCCTCGTGCTCGACGGCGCGACGGGCACGCTGATCCAGCGCTACGGGCTGTCGGAAGCCGACTTCCGAGGTGAACGCTTCCGCGACCATCCGCGCGACGTTCGGGGTGACAACGACCTGTTGGCCCTCACGCGCCCCGACATCGTGCGCGCCGTCCACGACGCTTACCTCGCGGCCGGCGCGGACATCATCACCACCGACACGTTCACCGCCACGCGAATCGCCCAGGCCGACTACGGATTGGAGGAAGTGGCGTACGAGATCCACGTCGAGGCGGCCAGGATCGCCAGGTCCGCCGCGGACGCAGCCGAGGCGCGCGAGCCGGGCAGGCCGCGTTTTGTGGTCGGATCGCTCGGGCCGACGAACAAGACGGCCTCCATTTCGCCCGACGTGGCCGATCCCGGCGCCCGTTCCGTCACGTTCGCGCAGCTGGCCGAAGCGTATGCCGAGGCGGCCCGAGGCCTGCTCCTGGGCGGCGCCGACCTGCTCATGGTCGAGACCGTCTTCGATGTTCTCAACGCCAAGGCTGCGATCTACGCCATCGAAGGGGTCTTCGACGAGCTGGGCTTCCATGTGCCGCTCTGGATCTCGGGCACGATCACCGACGCCAGCGGCCGCACGCTTTCGGGACATACCGTCGAGGCATTCTGGAACGCCATCCGTCACGCGAAGCCGCTGATCGTGGGGCTCAACTGCGCCCTTGGAGCGCGGCAGCTCCGGGCCCACGTCGAGGAGCTGTCCGGACTGGCCGACACATTCGTGGCCGCCCACCCAAACGCGGGCCTGCCCAACGAGTTCGGCGGATACGACGAGACGCCCGAGGCCATGGCCGCGATGCTGCGCGAGTTCGCCGAGGCGGGAATCGTCAACGTCATCGGCGGGTGTTGTGGGACGGGGCCGGGGCACGTTGCGGCACTCGTTGAGGCGGCTCGCGGATGGGCTCCACGTGCCGTCCCGGCACGGCCGTCGGCTCTCCGCCTGGCCGGCCTCGAGGCCCTGAACGTGGGCGAGGGCAGCCTGTTCCTGAACATCGGGGAGCGGACAAACGTGGCGGGGTCGCGCGCCTTTGCTCGCCGCGTCGTCGCGGGCGATTTCGACGGCGCCATCGAGATAGCCCGCCGCCAGGTGGACGCCGGGGCGCAGGCGATCGACGTCAACATGGACGAGGCCCTGCTCGACTCGGAAGCGGCAATGACCCGCTTCCTCAACATGGTGGCCGCGGAACCGGCAATCGCGCGGGTCCCGATCATGGTGGATTCCTCGAAATGGTCGGTCATCGAGGCCGGGCTGCGGTGCATCGGCGGCAAGCCGATCGTGAACTCCATCTCTCTCAAGGAAGGCCCGGAGCAGTTCCTGCGGCAGGGGCGGCTGGCCCACCGTTACGGCGCGGCGGTGGTCGTCATGGCCTTCGACGAGTTGGGCCAGGCCGACACGGTCGATCGAAAGGTCGACATCTGTCGACGCGCCTATGCGCTGCTGACCGAGCAGGCGGGCTTCGCCGCGGACGAGATCGTCTTCGACCCGAACGTCTTCGCCATAGCGACCGGCATCGAAGAGCACGCCGGCTACGCCGTCGCGTACATCGAGGCGGTGAAGCGGATCAAGGCCGAGCTGCCGGGTGTGCGAGTCAGCGGTGGCGTGAGCAACGTCTCGTTCGCGTTCCGCGGCAACGACGTTGTTCGCGAGGCCATCCATGCCGTGTTCCTGTATCACGCCGTCTCCGCCGGCATGGACATGGGCATCGTGAATCCCGGTCAGCTGGTCGTGTATTCCGAGATTCCCGCCGAGCTGCTTGAGCGAGTGGAGGACGTCGTCCTCAATCGCCGGCCCGATGCCACGGAGCGGCTGCTCGAGATCGCGGGCAGGTATTCGGGCGACGGAGTTGCGGCTCGGGTGGAGGCGGATCTGGCGTGGCGCGAATGGCCTGTCGCCGATCGGCTGCGGCACGCCCTGATCGAGGGCATCGATACGTGGGTCGTCGAGGATGCCGAGGCGGCCCGCGTCGCCGCCGCACACCCGATCGACGTGATCGAAGGCCCGCTGATGGCCGGGATGAACGCCGTCGGCGATCTCTTCGGCGCGGGCAAGATGTTCCTGCCCCAGGTGGTCAAGAGCGCCCGCGTAATGAAAAAGGCGGTGGCTCACCTGGTGCCGTATCTCGAGGCCGAGAAGGCGGCGCAGGGGGATCTCCGGCCACGTGGCAAGATCCTCATGGCCACCGTCAAGGGCGACGTCCACGACATCGGCAAGAACATCGTTGGCGTGGTCCTGCAGTGCAACAACTACGAGGTCGTGGACCTGGGTGTCATGGTGCCAGCCGCGCGCATCCTGGAAGAGGCGCGAGCCCAGAACGCGGACGTGGTGGGGCTGTCGGGGCTGATCACTCCCTCGCTCGAGGAGATGGCGCACGTCGCCGCGGAGATGGAACGCGAGGGGTTCCGTGTTCCACTTCTCATCGGCGGGGCGACCACTTCCAGAGCTCATACGGCGGTCAAGATCGCGCCTCGCTATTCGGGGCCCGTGGTCCACGTCGGGGACGCGTCACGCGCCGTCGGCGTCGTTTCGGGTTTGCTGGGCGACGGTGCCGTGGCCTACGCGGCCTCGGTTCGCGACGACCAGGAGCAGACCCGCGTGGAGCGTGCCGGTCGTCGCGAGCGAGTCGCCAGAGTCTCCATCGAAACGGCACGCGAGAACGGCACACCCGTCGACTTCCATCGGGCGGTACCGCGGCCCAGCTTCCTCGGCGTCCGCGCTTTCGACGACTACCCGCTGACCGAGCTTGCGGATCGAATCGATTGGACTCCCTTCTTCGAGGCCTGGGAACTGAAGGGCTCGTTTCCCGCGATCCTGGAGGCGCCCGCGGTCGGGGCGTCGGCGCGCACCTTGTATGAAGACGGCAGGCGGCTGCTGGACAGGATTTGCGGGGAGCGGCTGTTGCGAGCCCGAGCCGTTGTGGGCTTCTGGCCGGCCAACTCGGTTGGCGACGATATCGAACTGTACGCGGACGAAGGGCGCTCGCAGATTCTCGGAGTCGTCCACACCCTGCGCCAGCAGATGGAGAAGCCGCCCGGCCGTCCCAACGTGGCTTTGGCCGACTACGTTGCCCGATTCTCGAGTGGCGTCGCGGACTACCTCGGTGGCTTTGCCGTTTCGGCGGGCACGGGTTCGGCCGAGCTTGTCGCGATCCTGGAGACCGCCAACGACGACTACGGCGCCATCATGGCCAAGGCGCTGGCCGATCGTCTGGCCGAGGCTCTGGCGGAACGGATGCACGAGCTCGTTCGGCGTGAGCTGTGGGGATACGCTCCCAGTGAAGCGCTGGATAACGCCCAGATGATCCGCGAGGAGTATCAAGGCATCAGACCGGCGCCGGGATACCCGGCGTGCCCGG
>Ga0209638_1002111_pt1 | contig 12331 bp, 10 predicted proteins | sample BarGraNGADG00211_FD_184490 | JGI IMG/M metagenome (GOLD analysis project Ga0209638, IMG submission 184490) | Arctic peat soil microbial communities from Barrow, Alaska - Barrow Graham LP Ref core NGADG0002-211 (SPAdes) (version 2) | ecosystem: Environmental > Terrestrial > Soil > Wetlands > Peat... | reverse complement strand
TGCGGCGGTGACCGTACCCTACCGTGATGGGGACTTCACGGGAGCGATCTTCCAGAACATCGTGGGCCAGGAAGACCGGTTGCGCCACCTTTCCGATAATCCCACTTACCATTCCCAACCTCCGGATAGCGCCTAATCCACGCGCTTTCTCACCCGAATCTGGCACTCATGGCCTTGTGGGCACTTGCTGAGGGCCATTCACCTGGTGGCGGCACCCAACGACGCGATAGAACGGCGACCCACACCAGGCTTGCTACTTTCGCTCCACGCAAGCCGGTGGCAGCGCCAGTCTCGGATCGTCGAGAGAGAGTCGATACATGATCTGGTTGTAGTCATAGAGAGGCGTGGGCCGCGCGCCGTCCATAAGCCCGGCGTCGTAGGTTCCCTCGAAGTAAATCAGTCGGCCGCCGTCCTTGTCGAAAAACGGATGGTGCACAACGTTATAGAAGTTGTACTTCTCGTGCCGCACAATCTTCTTGGCGCAGTTCCACGGCCCCTCGGGGGCGAGGGCTTCCGAGTAGTACACGTCGCCCCAGTCGCCGGCGATCATGATCCACCGCTGACGATAGGCATTCCATTCGATAGACCCCATTCCGAAGTTGCCCGGCTGGTTGGTATCAACGTCGACGAACGGGAAACGCGCGTCCTCGACCCGGAGTTTACCCTCCGCGATGAGCTTCCGCTCATCTTTGGCGCCGTCGATAAATGGCGCGCCCGGCTTCCAGGCGCAACCCTTGGCGTCGCAGGCGTAGGCTTCGTAGGCCCCCGCGTCCTGGATGGCGCTCCAGTCGTCGGGCACGCGATAGTTGGGGTACAGGTACCACCACGCGCGCCCGCCCTCCACTACCCGCACGGGATGTGAGGAGCGGTTCCCACGGTCAGGGGGATGCTGCGCCAGGACGCGGAAGACTTGGGCGCTATCGTCGAAAACGGCAACGCCGCGCTCCTCGACCGGTTTTCTTTTGCCGACGCGAGTATACGTCGCCACCAAACGTTCGCGGCCCTCAGGGTCGCGTACGATCATAAGGCCTTCCAGCCATACCAGCCCCGGCCGGTCGAGCGGCAGCATGGGACGGCTGAATCCGTGGGAATCGACGAAGTACTCCAGATCAACGCCGCGGTCCGGATCGAGTCCTCCCGAGCCCTGCAGCCCCGAGGTCGCCCCGGAGGCGTTGAAGTTCGCGGTCGCGAGCCCGGACGTGTCGCCCCAGAACCAGTAAATCCTCCCGCGGTAGGGGATCGCAAGCACAGTGTCCTGGCCCGTGACCTTCCCATTAAGGAGCGGCCGCCGGATGGGCACAGGCACGCCCGCCGCTACGCTGTCCGCGTAAATCCCAGCGCCGGTGATGCGATAAAGCCGCTCGGCAATGTTCTCGCGCACGATGCGGAGTTCCGCGCGTCCGCCCGGTTTTACCGACAAGATCACTCCGGTTTCGTCTTCTACCTTCTGGTCGAACCGGTAGCCATCGGAGCGCACCGAGAAGAACACGCTCTGCCCCATGAGCCATACATCGGAAACGGCCACCACGCCGTTGCTGTCGCTGTACCACACCCGCTCGTTTGTCGCACGCAATTCAACCAACGGTACACCGCGCCCGGTTTGACTATCGACGATTCGGATGACAAATGGCCGATCGGCGGCCAGGCATGCCGCCAACGCAAAGAGCACAATACCGCGCCACATAGCTGTATTATGCGACACGAGGCGCTGACGGAAACTCCCGACTCGTCGGCTGTTCGGAACCTGGGTTCTCAACGCGGGCAAAAACGGGATTGTCGTATTTCCACTTGGGCCAGGGGTTTACCCTCCCGGCCAGTCGGGCACGGGGACGAGAAACTCACTTCACGGCCACCACCCGACATGGCGTTCTCGATGATCAGAAGTGCCTGCCCGAATGCGGTGAATACGAGCGCAAGAAGCGGCAGTCTCAGAAACGGATGCCCATTCCTATCGTGGAACTCTCCCAACCCATACGCGTTCCTTGCGTGGTGAGGAGTTGGAAGAACTCGGCGCGGAAGAAAACGTGCCGGGTGACAGCCACCTTCAATCCGCCTCCAAACAGCGGCCCCTGGTCGCTGCCGCTTCCAGTCCGGCGGTCTTCGATGTATATCTTCTTGCCCGTAGCGGGGTCCGGATTCCACCCGCAAGTAGTGCACAGAAAGGTACCGCTGGTTGTCATGTATCCAAATCCGGCGATCAGGTAGGGCTGCACGCGGGAATGGCTCCAAAAGTGGTAGGTCACGTCGGCGGCCACGAGCGAGGCGTGCCAGCGGTCATAGTCCGTGGCGCCTGGAGCCCCATCTTGACCGCCGGGAACCCCGTCGTATGCGGTGCGCGCCATTCTCACTTCGAGACCCAGTCCGTGTCCGGCGGCCCCCAACGGACGCCACCCGACGCCGCCCGCGAAGCCTGTCCCGTTCCTATTATTGGTGACTATGAGGTTCATCACATGAACGGCCCCGTAGTCGCCGAACGCCTCGACCTTATAGTCCCAGTTGGCGTTCGTCCTGTCCTGGGCGCGTAGCGGTGCCGCGACCCACACGGACCCGAGAGAAATGCCGGCCAGTATTGCAATTTCAGCCCGCAACAAAACGCTCGCGATGCTTGCTGTCTGCATAAGCCGCCTCCTGAACAATCCAAGCGTACCGTAATTCCGAGTTTCAGGCCCCATACAATCGCAATTTCTTTGCCTGGAACTTGTATGCTGGCAAAGCAGGTCTTGAACCTGGGAAGAGGATTCGGATTGGAAACAGCCAAGGATCGTGAAACGGGAATATCGGAAATTGACCGACGAGCCACCCCAACGGCCGGCGCGGCGCGCATGCCCTCCGTCTCCCGCATGGCCGCCGCCAACTCCGGCCCTTGCGTTTGAGTCGGCAAGCGCACCATTTCGCGTCACGCGCTGCCCGTGGCGCTACGTCGAGTACGGCCGCCCGTGCAAGATCGCCGACCTTACGCAGGCGCCGATACGTTTCCAGTGCGCAAGACATTTGAAATAGTGGAGCACGGACGCCGGTGAACCTGAAACGCCCTTGCCGCAGCTCTCTGGGACGATGACGAGGACCGCCTGGAGCCGTTCACGGGAGCGCTTCACGCCGGAGGACATCCGGGCTGTCAACCTCTCGAAGGCTGAGAGTTGAGGGCCTGAAAGCCGCCCCCTGAAAAGCCCCCCTTTTTCGACCCCCTGTGAAATTTTTGTCCCAAAACGTCCAATTCTGCTTCGCCTACTTCGCCTACTCGACTTCTCCTGAGGTGCCACGACTGTCCGGCACGATGACCCGTGGAACTGTTACGGTGGGCGGACTGCAGCGGACGTACCGGACCTACGTGCCGCGGGAACTGGCAAAAGGAGCGCCGCTCGTAGTGGTGATGCACGGCGCGGGCGAAAACGGTGCACGAATCCGGATCGAGACGGGATACGGATTTGAGCGCCTTGCGGACGAACACGGCTTTGCGGTCGTCTATCCGAACGCGTATGAGGGCTACTGGGACGTGTGCAACATTGTAGGTGACGTCAGCGCGAACGGTCTCACCATCGACGACGTTGGTTTCCTGACGGGGATGGTCGACAAGCTTGTCGGCGAAATCGGCGTCGACCCTGGTCGCGTGTTCGCGGCCGGCAGTTCCCGTGGCGGTTTTATGGCGTATCGCCTTGCGCTCGAAGCTCCTTCCCGGTTTCGCGCGGTCGCGGCGGTGTCGGCAAACGTGCCGTCGCCGGAGAATTTCAAGTGCAAGCCCGCGGGCCAAGGCACGTCTTCCGTCATGATCATGAACGGTACGAAGGATCCCCTGGTCCCGTTCGACGGTGGTTCAGTTAGCCTCTTCGGATTGTTCTACAAGATGGGCAAGGTCCGGTCATCGCGGGAGTCGGGCCAGTATTTTGCGGACCTCAACCATATCACCGGCGCACCGGAAAGGAACGAGACCCAGGCGGCCGATGGAGTTCGCGTGGAACAGGTGCTCTGGCGCAACAACTCCAACGTGGAGGTGGAGCTGGTTGCCGTTCACGGCGGTGGACATGGCATCCCTCAGCCGTACCGGCGGCATCCAAGGGGTTTAGGCCCGTCGCCCAAGGAACCGAACGGACCGGCAGTGATCTGGGCCTTCTTCAACCGACAGCGGCCAAAATAGCTAGTCGGAAATCGTCCAGGAGAAGACATGACCTCGACAAGCAAGAACGCTAGAATCGCAGGGTTCCTCTATCTATTACTCGTGATCGCCGGCCCCCTGCGCCTCATGTATATTCCTAGCAAACTGTTCGTGCATGGGAACGCGTCGGCGACGGCCGCCAACATCGCCGCGCACGAGACGCTCTTCCGTCTCGGTATGGTCGGGGACCTGTTCTGCGGAACCATCTTGATCTTCATCGCGCTGGCTCTGTACGGGTTATTCAAGGGAGTGGACCAGAACCTCGCTGTGCTGGTGGTGATCCTGGGGGGTGTCCTGCCGGCCGCCATCGACTTCTTCACCGTGCTGAACGACGCTGCCGCTCTGATCCTCGTTCGCGGCGCCGATTTCCTGTCCGTGTTCGACAAACCTCAGCGCGATGCCCTGGCGATGCTGTTCCTCCGTATGCACGACCAGGAGTTGCTGGCCGCCGAGATCTTCTGGGGTCTATGGCTTATCCCCTTAGCGATCCTTGTGTACAGGTCGCGCTTCCTGCCCCGCTTCCTGGGCGTCTGGCTGATCGTCAACGGCTTGGGGTATCTGGTCAATAGCTTTACGGGCTTACTGCTGCCGCAATACCAGAATGCGGTCGGCACCTTCACCTTCCCCGCTCTCACCGGCGAAGTGGCGTTCGTGCTGTGGCTCCTGATCAGGGGCGCAAAGGAGCGGACCTTGAATCCCCCAGCTTCTTAATCGTTCCTCACAACTGCTTAGCGAGCCGCCAGAACAAGGCAAGCTCGGGAGGCGACATCGCAATCCATCGACACGCGCTGCCGGCCTGCCGCACCGTCAGCCTGTTCGGTATGACGGCTTCTTCGGCATGTGCCGCACAACGGTTGGCGGCAGGACCTTTTGGCGGCGGAATCGTCATACACTGGAGCGATTGCAGGCCTGGATTGGCGACGCTTGCAAGAGGCGCGTTTTCCGAAGCCGCCCCCAGGCGAGGTGCGGAAGGCAATCGCACTGTGAAGCAAAGGAGAAGTATATGACAAGGACTACGATAGGCGCCGGCCTGATCGCTTTCATCTCGTGCATCGCATTTGGCCAGCCGGCGGCCCATCCCCCGGCTTTCGAAGTAGCGTCGGTCAAAGTGGCCGATGGCTCGAATACCACGGTCGCACCGAACGGCGGAATGATGATCCAACGCCGCGTGGGCGGCGACCCGGGCATGATCGACTACAAGAATGTCACCCTTAAGTTCCTGCTGGCGCATGCCTACGGGATGAAGGAGGATCGGATTTCGGGGCCGGAGTGGCTGGGCAGCGCGAGCTATGACATCATGGCCAAGAAACCCGCGGTCGTGCCCGACGATCAGACCATGCTCATGCTGCGGGCCTTGTTGACGGAGCGGTTCAAGCTCACGCTCCACAAGGAAACCAAGACGATGCCGGTGTACGCGCTGACCGTGGCCAAGAGCGGGCCGAAGCTCAAGGAAATCGATCCGGCCATCGTGGCAGCTTCCATGGCCGATGCGGCGGGCGGTGGGTCCCAGCAGCCTCCCACCCCTGGCGGGGGCCGCGGCGGCCCACCTCCGATACCGATCGGCGGCATGAACGTGAACATGAATGGACAGAGCACCCAACTTACGGGCAGGGTCCCCATGTCGGACTTGGTGAACGAGTTGGGCCACTTCGTGGATCGCCCCGTAGTGGATCTGACGGATCTCAAAGGCGCCTACGATATCGACATCGCCTGGGTGCCGGAAGGATCCGACGCGGTGGGGGGACAGGGCAGGGCGTTAGCGATCACCAGCAGCGGCGATGGCGCCCGAACGGCGTCGGAGCGCGTCGTCGACATGCCCACGGGCACGATTTTCCAGGTCTTGCAGGAGAAACTGGGGCTCAAGCTGGAAGCGCGGAGGATCCCCATCGAGATGATCGTGGTGGACCACGCCGAAAAAATTCCGACGGAGAACTGAGTTCCGCGGCGACAATTCGCGTCCAGGTCGGCGGCGCGTGCTGGCGATCCTCGACGAGGAGACGGCCAACAACATCGCCGCGCACGAGACGCTCTTCCGTCTCGGAATTGTCGGAGACCTGTTCTGCGGGACCATCGTGATCTTCGTCGCCCTGGCTCTTTACCGGTTGTTCAAGGGAGTGGACCAGAACCTTGCTGTGCTGGTGGTGATCCTGGGAGGTGTGCTGCCGGCCGCCATCGACTTCTTCAACGTGCTGAACGACGCTGCTGCTCTGATCCTCGTTCGCGGCGCCGATTTCTTGTCCGTGTTCGACAAACCTCAGCGCGATGCCCTGGCAATGCTATTTCTCCGTATGCACGACCAGGAGGAGTTCGCCGCCATGATCTTCTGGGGTCTATGGCTCATTCCGTTAGGGATACTGGTGTTCCGGTCGCGCTTCCTGCCCCGCTTCCTGGGCGTCTGGCTGATCGTCAACGGCTTCGCCTATCTGGCCAAAAGCTTCGCGGGCTTACTATTGCCGCACTACGCGAATGCGGTCGGCAACTACATCTTACCCGCCCTCGCCGGTGAGGTGGCCTTCGTGCTGTGGCTCCTGATCAGGGGCGCAAAGGAGCAGACCGTGAATCCCCCAGCTTCTTAATCGTTCCTCACAACTGCTCTAGCAAGGGAGTCGCAAAGTGTCTTCCGCCTAGAGTCCCCCCAAAGTCCCCCCAAATTCCGGGGAAATTCACTTTTCGCGCCGCTAAGTCTTGTGTTTGCAATGCGAGGCGGCTATAAGCCCTTCGGCTGTTAACCGAAGGGTTGTAGGTTCGAGTCCTACCTGAGGAGCCACTTTAAGTCCTTTAGTTTCAATGTATCCCGTACTGAACACGCCGTTTGCCGCGCCGCGCCCAAGCCATGGCTGAGATTGGGAATTACCCATCCTTACCCGAATTTACCCATCCATGGACGCCGTGGTCCCCCCAGTTTCCCCCCAGTGCTTCGCCGAATGGACGACGAGCAACTGGCCAAGAACGGCGTTCACGGGTGGCGGCTCCCATTTTCAGGTGCATCGTGGACACCAGTGAAATGGACGGCCGGTGTTTTCCCCTGCGGTTTCAGCAGACGTTGCCGAATCAAACGGTCCGTGCCAACGACCAGTCCTCGGCGCATCTCCGCCATGCACCCTAGAATGGCTGCAATCCTGAACGTGTCCCACGGCCTTGTTGTTTGGGTAGTTTTCGTAGACCCAGTACAGCAACTTGGATGATCCCGTGCGATTCATAGCTGGAACCAAAGACTATCGCCTTTTGCTGATCGCCGCAACAGCTAGGTCGCGTAGCTGCGGCCCGGAAGCAGACCAGCAGCGGCAGTGGGTCAGTTTGAAATTCCAAGCTCCGCTAGGGCCAGGTCGATCTTCATACAGCGCTTTTTCTTGAATACCCATTTCATCTTCGCTGAGGCCGAGGTCGCTGGGATTCATCAATCCGCGCTGAATTTCTGCAAGCGCTGTGCACGCCTTTCCGAGAGAGCGGGCAGCAGAAGGATCGTTGGTCGCATGCCTCGCAGCGGCGGGGCATCTTGAGATTGCACTGCTTCTCGTTTGCATGTTGGGTTTGCACTCGCTCGCAATTTCTGGTCTTATGGAGATTCGCAACATCTTGAGCGGGTTCAAAGGTTCTGAGTGGAGTTTCTCGCGATGCTCCCAGGCGAGCCCCGTCCGGACTTGGGCATGGCGCCGTGGAGCGCGTGAGACCGCTAACTCAAAACAGTCCCGTGGGACTGGTGCCGGCGAAGTTGTTGGTGTTCATGGTGTACGTCGTGTGCGAGCCTTCCCGGCCTCCCCAGGCGTAGTAGACCTTCAGCACCGGCAAGCCGCCCGCATTCACCACGATGCCAACGCCGAAACTGTGGTGCGTGTGGGAGAAGTCGAGATCGCCGCGGCTCATGGCCACCTTACCGACGTCGTAGAACCCGAGTATGCCAAGGGGGCCGCGGATGGGACGGGTGTATTCCGCCTGGAAGGTCAGGACATTGGGGGCGCGGAAGCGGTAATCGCGATAACTCCGCAGCACGTCGTTGTTATCGATATCGAGGCCGCCTATCGTGGGCTGAAGATAGAAAGGAACGCTGTTGCCGGCGGCCGCCCAGGATTCAGTCAGGCGGAACGTAGCGCTGATCTCTCCCAGGCTGACATTGCGCGGGGGGCCGGGCCTGGACGCGGGCGGCTTGACTCGCACCCGCGCGCGATAGAGATTCCGCCACGTGGCGTCGATGCGGCGGAAGGAGTAGGGCCGGCTGGAGTGTTCCTCATAGAGCTGAGCGGTGGCATCGAGACTCGTGGAGTAGCCCCACAACATTGCCGCCTGTGGGTACTTCCAGCGGATGCCGGCACTGGGGATCCAATATCCAGTGGAGGATTGGAGCGCGGGAGTGTCGGCGGCAGTGAACTTCTGCTCGATCGAGGGGTGGGACGCTCCGGCGACGGACGAGGGGTCCGCCTGCAATCCTCCCACTCCAAGGTCGAGCGAGAAATTGCCCGGCAGCGGGAATTCCACCCGAGCGCTGGCCATGGTCTTCTGTAACCCGTACAGCGAATCGTTGGCGACCGGGGCCGTATTGCCTAGCCCGAAATAAGTCATCTGCGGTAGTTGGTAGTGTCGAACTTCGAGCACTCCGTGAATTTGCCGGTTGTCCGCGGAATCGTTCGCCGCGCGGACATCAAGCCTGCCACCGGCGACCCAGAATCCGTTGTAAGATCCGCGGGCTTCCACTGCGCCGATGAAGCGCAATGCCGAGGTGGCTCGCTCCAGGTGCAGCGACGCTCCGCCGGCGAAGCCGCTTCCCGGAACGATGCCTCCCACGGAGGGGCGCCATCCGTCGCCGGTAAAGAAGGCGCGTCCGAAATCCACGCCCTTCTGTAGACTGTCCTTGCCGTGGCTCTCCCATAGGTAGCACCAGGTGCGCGCGATTTCGACATCCTCATTGTGCTGCACGTTGGCCAGCCACGCATGCGGCCCGGATTTGGCCCACGCATCGTTCCTCCGCGCGGCCGCGTCTAGGCATTGGTCGGCCGCGGAGAGCGGCAGCGCGAGCAGGGCGAGCAGGCTCAGGCCCCACCTCATGGCCGGACCTCCGGCGTTTCCGCGACGCCCGCATTCTGGTGGATCGCGGTCATGGCTTTCTCCACGAATTGCGACGCATCCCGCTCAGTCACGATGGCGTTCGGATCCATTTGCGCGGCCAGTGCTGGATTGGTGGTTTGCAGGACAGCGTGCACCTCCTGCACTTGGTCGAGGTGCAATTGAGCCGCGTTGGCGGTCATGCGCGCAGCGGTGGCGACGTCGAGTGCCACCGGGTGCGGGGCGAAATCCGGGAGTTCGTCGTTAGGCTTGTCGAGCGTCAGCAGGGGAAGCAGATGGTTCGCCAGTTTTTCGCGATTGGAGATAGCGCTGGGGGTTTCGATGAACTGCGCGGCGGCCGTGGCCGGAATGGAGGCGTGCTCGAAAAGGGTGTGGCAAACCGTGCCCTTCTGTACGTAAGGCGATATGACGATGGCGGGAACGCGCACGCCGTAGCGATCGAAGGTGAACGGCGGCGCGGTGGAGGTGAAGCCGTCCTGGTGGTCCGGCGGAACGGCGGGCGGGATGGCGTGGTCGAAGATGCCGCCGTGCTCGTCCCAGACGATCAGCAAAAGCGTGGAGTGCCACGTGTCCGCATTGAAGCGGATGGCATTATAGACCTGAAGCAGGAAATTGTCGCCAGCCTGTACGTTGTGATCCGGATGCTGATCGGCAGCCAGGGTCTCGCCGTTATCGTAGTAAGGCGGCTCGAGAAACGAGTACTGCGGCAATCGATTATGTTTGCAGTCGTTGAGAAAGTCACCCCATAAGCCGAAGTATCCGTCCTGAGCGTCGAGGAGAAAGGTCAGGCCCATGGTGCCGCTCCACTTGGCGTAGTAGTAGATCCTGGCCTCGCAGCCGGCGGCGTACATACGCTGATAGATGCTCGGATGGGCGCTGAAGTAGATCGGCGACATATCCAGCCGGCCGAAAGAGGTGCCGAAGTGAGCGAAGGCGCGGTTGGGTAGTGTAGGGCCCGGAACAGAGGAGAACCAGCGGTCGCACACCACGTACTGACGCGCGAGTGCGGTGATCACGGGCGTCTGGTCGGGACGGAAGCAGCGCATGATATCGCCGGGCTCGCCGCCGTGCTCTTCATAGCTCTGCGCAAAGCCTGACATGGTGGGTTCTCCCGCCGGCGTTCCGGCGGGGACGCCGTACATCTGCAGGTACACGTCCTCAAAGTCGTGGCCGGGGTCATCGACTAATTGACCCTGATAGGCGGCGCCCTCATCGACCGGGTGCGGCTCGCCCGAAGCGTCGCGATTGCTGTACTGGCCTGGGGCAATGCCGTCAATATCGGGGTGATCCAAAAAGCCCAGTAAGTGATCGAACGAGCGATTCTCCATCATCAGGACGACGATGTGCTCGATCTTTGGGTTTGTTCGCATGTCTCCTCCGGAACCTGACCGAATTGGTTGCTTAGATTGTACCTAAAATCCTGGCGGGGAACGGAATGAACTGACCCCGGCGGCCCGTTGACCCCGGCGCTGGGAGCCTCTGGCGCGACACTGTGCGCGGCGACGATTATCCTGACCGACAATGGTGGAGATGCCAGCCAAGAAAGCTGCTCCAGCCGCACCGGCCATCTACCAGCTCAAGATCACCCTCCAGGAGATCCTCCCGCCGATCTTGCGACTCGTCCGGGTCCCGAGCACGATCCGGCTCTGCTGCCTTCATGATGTGCTCCAAGTCGTGATGGGCTGGACCGATAGCCACCTTCACCAGTTCGAGAAGGACGGCAAGTACTGGGGCGTTCCCGAGCACTACGAAGATGACGATATCGACGTGACCGATGAGAGCCGGACGCCGTTGAGCGCGGTCCTGAAGGCCGAGGGAGATTCCGTGCTCTACGTCTACGACTTCGGCGACGACTGGCGGCATGAGGTCGTCCTGGAGAAGATCTTGCCCGCGGAAGCGATGGCACACGTACAGTCAGTCTGCGTTGCCGGCGAGCGCCACTGCCCGCCTGAGGACGTCGGCGGCGTCTCCGGGTACGAGGAATTCCTGGAGGCGATCTTCGACCCGACCCACGAGGAGTACGATCACTACGTCGAATGGGCCGGAGGGCCGTTCCAGGCTGAGGAGTTCAACGCAATGGCTGTGAACGACGCCTTGTCCCGGATGCGATTCCCTGTGCGGCATCGGCGGTAGACCGACCCTTGAAAGCCTTTCAGAGCCTCCCACGGCCTCGGTCACTTCTGAACGTATCCCAACTCTCCGAGCCGTTTCTTGGCGGTCTCCAACTCCGGCTCGGTGAACAGGCTACTCCAAGGCGACTGAAGACGGCCGGTCCGGCGCGGCCGGCTCCTGGCAACGAGAATCGGCGGCCATCGCACCGCAGCTCCGAAATTCCTCGCGCGGGTTTGCCTTCTGGAGCGCCGTGATCAGGTCCGCGGCGACGTCGCGCAACTAGCGAGATCGACGATATTCTCGCGGCGGATGTAAGATAGGACGAAAGCGCGTGAAGGAGGTTCTGTGCCGTCCAATGCAGGCGAGAAACAGGAACGACACCTCTTCGACTATCTGCGGTTCCAGCGGTTTTGCGTTCAGGTTATCGAACGCGACGAAGAGGTACGACGTTTCTTGGGGATGAAGGGACAACCGAAGTGCGCCGACGCCCTTGGGCTTCATCAGCCTTTAAACGCAGCCGGTCCGAAGCGCATCACCGTGGCCGAGTCCAAGGGAACGGACATAAATTCGGCGGTGGAGCAACTCGGCAATGCCGCCGCAGGCGTCTTCGAGAAGTTCGGGCGCGAGACCAGGGTTGATCTCCTGGTGATGGTACCGGCGCTAGTGGAGCGTTCGAGCGGTCACTTGTCCCCGGGACATGGCTACCGCGTGGACCCGCTGAAAACCGGCCTCAACAAATTCACTCTTCAGGAATCGATGGGGGGAACGCCCTTCCCCGCAAAACCGAGAGTCACATACGCGGAGTGGGCACGATGGTCTTCGCAGGTTAGCGCTCTGCGTATCGTTGTGCTGGTCCTGAAGGGAGCCGCATCCTGAACAGGTGCCGATCCAGCGGCAGATTCCGCGGCGATTCGGCGACGATGCGATGGTAGTACTGGATATCGGTGCGCAATTCGCCGCGGACCTTGTGCTGCACCTCGCGTTGCATGCAGGCGTCGCAGCAGCGAGCGA
>Ga0209638_1002105_pt1 | contig 12347 bp, 17 predicted proteins | sample BarGraNGADG00211_FD_184490 | JGI IMG/M metagenome (GOLD analysis project Ga0209638, IMG submission 184490) | Arctic peat soil microbial communities from Barrow, Alaska - Barrow Graham LP Ref core NGADG0002-211 (SPAdes) (version 2) | ecosystem: Environmental > Terrestrial > Soil > Wetlands > Peat... | reverse complement strand
AAGCCGCTAATTAACTATTGGAAAAAACACAAACGGAAGGGAAAATATGCTAAAAGCTATTGCTTCAAATATATTTTTTGTTGCCTCATTGAGTCTTAGCAAGGAGATAGATAAAGTATTTACGCAACATCAGGAACAAAAACAGGTCATCGTTACTGAAGAGATGTTGCAGAAACTGCCAGATCCGGTAAAACGATATCTTGTGTATAGTGGGGTTGTTGGCAAACCATCGTTCAAAAGGTACGGCTTAAGTAGGTGGGAAAAATTAAAAAAGATGCCAAACAACCCTGGATGAACTTTGAGGCTAAACAATATTATTCCGTAAGCTCGCCCGGTTTTGTGTGGATTGCATATATGAAAGTTTTTGGTTTGCCACTGGTGCGAGTGAGGGATTATTACATGGAGGGCAGGGGCAATATCCTTGCAAAGGCGGTTTCACTATTCACATTTGTGAATTCTGCAGGTAAGGAAATGGATCAGGGAGCAATGATGCATTATCTTAACGAAATGATGTGGTTTCCATCGGCTTTTTTGGGAAAAAATGTTTCTTTCGAATCCATTGATGCTAATTCAGCGAGAGTAACATTGAAAGATATGGGAAAAAGCGTAACAGCTACAATGTATTTTGACGACGAAGGGAAATTGACAAACTTCATAGCGCCGCGTTACCGAGATATGGACAAAAATAAATTTGAATTAGAAAATTGGTCCACTCCAATTAGGGAATATAGTGAATTTGAAGGACTGAAACTCCCTCTAAAAGGAGCAGGTGTCTGGAATTTAAAAGAAGGTGATTTGGAATATATCGATGTAACTATAACCGATTTAAAATACAACCCGGATGAGCCTTATTGAAGAATCAAAGGCAGCCTCCCGTTCATCCTTTCTTTATTTTCGACATCACATTCTGAGTTACCAGTTTTTCATATTTTTTCCAGGTGTTTTCATCAATCTCGGGCATGATTGCGATATGAGCTTCGCTTCTTGAAGGGGTGGTGCAGGAATCGATTGCTTTTTGAATGGCGGCAGTGTCCTTATTTCCGACCAGGTCTATGACTTTTATTTCCCTGAGAAAGCGGGAGATTGCAGTCATTGGGATTTCGTTCAAATAGGGCAAAGGAGAGTCTGAACCGATTATTTTTCTTGCGCCTGCCATTGTGGAAACTCCATTTTCGGCAAGGGAAATCATGGATTGCCCTGCGAGATGGTCATTTTCTTCCCCACAGACAATGAGGCAGTTTATTTTTTGTTTTGCAAACACATTGACGATTACTTTTTCGATCCCGAAATTTTCCGCGGTTACAGAACTCAAAGCAGATTTTTGGCTCTTCGCTATTTTGAGTGGGTAATTTAGAATAAATTTTCTAAATGCGCTCCAACATCTATAATATTGAAAACATTTCTTGTGGGAAATCACATTCAGGATCGATATTTTCTCTATGGTGTGGTAACTTACTAACTGAGCAATTATTTTCAACCCACACAAAACGGCGAAGAAGAATCTTCTTCGCCGCCGACGTTTTCTTGAAGTTACAGCGCCTTAAGTTAGTTAAATGTAAATACTTACGTTCAGAACTATAAAGTAGAAGATCTCTTTCTGTACTGAAAGGTTTCCAAAAGCAGTAAAACGGTTACTGGATGAGAAAATATTTAAATCAAGGCATGCATTTTTGAGAGAACCGATTACTCATTCGCGCAGGTGTTCGGGATTTGGATTCCTTCTCCGGCATCTATTTTCTAATCTGTGATTTCTATTATTTGATCCATTTTGGTGGTCTTTTGTCATCTAAAATCAGCCGTGAAAACTTCATTCGGTCTATTGCAGACCTCCTTCGAAAAGCGGAAATCGAGCTTCCCGACGATGTTGAAAGTGCGCTCAGGAAAGCCGAAACCGCAGAAGAAAGCCAGGTTGCAAAGTCCCAGCTCGAGGCAATCCTGAAAAACTTAGAGATTGCAAAAAAGCATGGGGTTCCCATGTGCCAGGATACAGGCATTATGATCTTTTTTGCGGAGCTTGGGACAGAGTTTCAGCCTGGATTTGACCTGGAGGCTGCTCTCAGGGAAGCGGTTATCCTTGCAACGGCTGAGGTTCCTCTGCGCCCCAATGCCGTAGATCCTCTGACCCGCAAGAACAGCGGAGATAATACAGGAGTCGGAATCCCGGATATCCACTGGAAACTTGTTCCTGGAAATCAGTTAAAAATTACCGCAGCCCCTAAAGGCGCAGGTTCGGAAAACATGAGTGCGTTGCGCATGTTTAACCCTACGGAAACCGGAAACATCAGAAATTTCGTGCTCGAGACCATAGTAAATGCAGGCGGAATGCCCTGCCCACCCCTCACGATAGGAGTTGAGATCGGAGGTTCTTCTGATGCTGCAGCCAGGCTTGCAAAAGAAGCTCTGCTCGAGCCTCTTGATGCCCCTATGAACGGGTTAGAAATAGAGATTCTTGAAACTGTAAACTCTCTCGGAATCGGCTGCATGGGACTTGGAGGCAGCACAACAGCCCTTGCAGTACACGTGAAAACTGCTTACTGCCATACAGCTTCCCTTTCCGTTGCAGTAAATATCCAGTGCTGGGCTAACAGGCATGCTTCAATCGTTTTCGGGGGGGATGAATAATGGAGTATCACCTGCAAACCCCGCTGAAGAAAGAGGATATCGAGAAACTCAATGCCGGAAACGTGGTCTATATCTCCGGAGAGTTACTGACAGCGCGGGACGAAGCCCATGCCAGAATTCTCGAAATGAAAGAAAAAGGAGAAAAACTTCCTTTCTCCCTGGAAGGAGCGGTAATCTATCACTGCGGCCCCCTTATGCAGCAGGCCGAAAGCGGCTGGAAAGTAATATCAGCAGGCCCTACAACCAACGGCAGGATGTCGAAAATGACACCTTCTCTTCTGAAAGCTCATGACGTTCGGGCAATCATAGGAAAAGGCGGGATGAAAGGTGTTGCCTCTGAATTGGAAAACAAATGTGTTTACCTGGCCTACACAGGTGGATGTGCAGCTCTTGCTGCAGAGTTGATTAAAGAAGTAAATACCGTCCACTGGCTAGATCTAGGGATGCCTGAAGCAGTTTGGGTGCTCAGAGTTGAGGAATTTGGGCCTCTTATTGTAGGGATTGACTCAAAAGGAAAAGATATTTTTGCAGAAGTAAGGGAAAGGGCTGAGAAAGTGCTTGAAAAGCTGCAGAAATAAAATTAACTCTCCCAGATAATACAAGCTTTAACTCTCCCAGATAATACAAGCTTTATCAGACTGGTCAATCAGCTGGTCAATCAAGCTAGTCGATCGGGCTGGCTCTTTAAATATTTTCAAGAGCAGTCTGTATCTTTTTGTTTTCATTGGCAGCTGCGGCTAGCAACATGGCTGCGTCGTCTGGATTTTACCTTGTTTATCTCCTTTGTTTGAAGTCTGCCGAATTTGCAGGTTCAAGGACAAAGGGTTTTGCAAGAGCCTTGAAATACTCGAAAAGCTCCAGACCCCACTTAACGGCATCCTCCCCGAAACCTACTATACTACCATTTTCATCCTGAGTGTTTTTTCCGGAAGAAAAGCAGGTGAGGACCATTTTGTCGGTTACAACAACTGTTGGAGGAATAATATTGTTATCCAGCACATATATATCTGAATTCTCTAGGAGAAGCAGATTGTCAAGCTCTTTTTTAAACTTTGATGCATATGTTTCAAAGACAGGCTGAGTCAGTACGACCGATACCTTAGATCCTTTTTTTGCATGCTCTGAACATATATCAGGATAACGAGAATTAGGATATGAGATAACAAGAAGAACTTTTTTGGAATTAGACAAAGCTTCTGTCATTTCCCGATATGCAGAAGAATTATTATCTCCATGATAGCGTCTTGGCATAAGAGTCACAAATTCTTCCATCCGCTTAAAAAAGCCGGGAGGAATTTCCCCTGGTTTAAGGCCTGACCAGTAATCGTAATTATCCTCAAGCAGCCTGAAAGCTTTTACAAGAGGCTCCATTTTTCGGACAATTATTTTCCCGAGAAGGGAAAGGTCATATGCTCTGTCCTCATGGGCCACAAGCCCCATTTCTTTTAACTTTTTAAGCTGGGGCAGGATTGCAACAGAGTTTGTATCAAGTTTATCATTGATCTCTTCGATGGTTAGAGGCCTCTCTTTAAGAAGTAGAAGCAAGTCCGTCCTCTTTTCTGAAGAAAGGAGAATTGTGATCAGAGAAGATCTCATCACATCTACTTTAAAAAGTATAGATATATATTTTTTCATTCTTGATTTGTAAACTTAGTCAATATGCTAGAGTTACTGATTATTTAGGAATTTTTGCTTTAATCGGAAACGACGCTGAATGAATCAGAACCTTTTCCATAATTTTTTAAAAATCGTTTTTATCGTTAGGATTACCGTTTGAGGCACAGGATCGAATACAATCGGCGTTATTGTCTAAAATCAGTACTTCACCAACTGGATCAGAAAATCATCTAGCTTCATTCCGATTTCAAAATACTTTTCTGTTAAATGTTTGAAATCGTAATGGGGATATATGATTTTCTGATCCAGTTGGTGAAGTACTGAAAATGATAATTAGATGTCCAGAAATTTGATGCTCCACCTATTTCTTATCTCAAATGCATAAGTCCTATTTTTAATTAAGCAATATACTAATATAATATAAGGCGGATAAAAACATCCTACTGACAAAATAAGGAATAGAAAACATGGTAGCAAAAATTAATGCACACTCCTGCAAATGTTGTGGAAGCTGTATAGGCGAATGCCCTGCGTCTGCAATTTCCCTCAACGATGATGTTGCATTTGTAGAGGAAGATGAATGCATTGGCTGCGGTATATGTAAAGATACCTGCCCGCATGGGGCAATCACCATTGAGTAACGTTTGAAAAATCGGTCCAAGAAGCTAAAGTGCTGCTTTCTAGCTTACTTAAAGCTCAATTAGCTCACTTAAAGCTTAACAAGCCCTGAGGGGATAGAGGTAAGTTCAGTGATATCCCTAGGGGATAATTTATTTCGAAGTCCTGCCAAATCTTTCAAACTTCACCCTTTTTGTCCTTTTGCTGTGAAGATACCAGGATTTCAGGCGGCAGGAAGATCGAGACGATTATGCCGAATATGCCGAATATTGGTTCCATTGATGAATGGAAGTTAAGGACAAGATTGAAAGAAGAGAATGAAACGGTTCCAGACCAGAAAGGAAAGCCTACAAAAACTCCCACTATGAGATGGATATTTTTCTTATTTCAGGAGTTACAGAGTTTATTACTCCAGAGGAAGAGGAAATTGAGTCTGAAATTTTGAAGATGGAAGAGATACATTGGAAAGTATTGAGTCTTATGGAAGAGAAATGTGAAAATACCTATCTCTGATCATAGAGACCTGCAGAGGCAGCTTATTCATTTTCACACTCCAATCACATTCCGGAGATTCGCCCCGGTAATTGGGCGTATCATGGATGGTTTCAGATGTTGCCACTTATGCCTGGGCTGGCGCTGCGGCGGCTGCGCAGGAAGGCCTTGATGACCTCGTCTATCAGCAGCAAGGCGATGGCGGCGGCGAGGCAGATAAAGTCACTGGCCCCCCACTCAGCGAAGTCAGGCCCAGGATGCACTGCAGGAAGCGGAGCTCGGTCGCCAGGATGGTTATCAACAACGCCATGCTGTAGAGAAGCACCTGGTTTCGATCATGAATAATGTCCCGGTTGAAAGCGGTGGCGGTCTCGCTTCGAGCGCTGAGTCCCCTGGAGATGCTGAGTAAGGCGAAGGCCACAAAGCCCATGGTGGCCGCCGTGTCCATGCCGGCCGCCTCGTAGATCGACTCCAGGTAGACTGTGGCAATCGCCATCAGGATGCCGAAGAAGGCGATGCGCACCCATTGTGAAATTGACAGAAGGGGTTGCTTCAGCGGCCGGGGCTTCTTCTCCATCAGACCTGAGGTCGGCTTGTCGAACCCTAGCACCATAGCCACCGGGACAGAGATCAGGAAGTTCAGAAACAGGACGACGAGCGCCGCAAACGGGATTCCCCCGAGTACGAAGAAGAACGCAGCCAGCAGGTAGCACGTGATGTATGCCACCAGCTGTCCCATCTGGAAGCGGACGAAGTTGAACAGGTTGTTGTAGATGTGCCGGCCATACTCCACCGCCTTGACGATGGTGGCGAAGTTGTCGTCGGTCAGGATCATCACCGCCGCATCCTTGGAGACCTCGGTGCCGGTGATGCCCATGGCCACGCCGATGTCGGCCTTCTTCAACGCCGGGGCATCATTGACGCCGTCGCCGGTCATGGCAACGATGTTGTCCTTCTGCGGGAGCAGTGTCACCAGGATCTTGTCCTCCGGCGTCACTCGGGCCACCTACGCCGATCTGATCCAGTTGTGGCTTCAACTGTTCATCAGGAATGGCGGCGAATTGCGCCCCTGTCAAGGCCTGGCCCTCGATGCCCAGCTCGTGGCCGATGGCGGCGGCGGTCACCGCATGGTCGCCGGTAATCATGCGCACCTGGATGCCGGTGCTGTGGCACTTAGCGATGGCGTCTTTGGCCTCGGCCCGCCGGGGGATCAACGATTCCCACCATCGCCAGGAGGGTCAGATCCTGCACCAGGTCGAGCAGTTTGCCTTTCGGATCGAAGGTGGCCGGATCGAAATCGCGGCGCGCCACCACCATCACGCGCTCACCGGATGCTGCCATACGATCGTTTTCTTGCAATGCCAGTTGACGATTTTCATCGGTGATGGTCAACGGATCTCCGCCCGGCATCCAGTAGTATCCACCACGGGAGATCAACACGTCAGGCGCGCCCTTTACGCAGCAACGTACCACCTGCTTGCCCTGCTCGTCTGTCATGTTATGGAAGGTCGCCATGAACTTGTATTCGGAGTCGAACGATACCTCGGCCACACGCGGGAACATCTCGCGCGCGCTGTCCACACGGATGCCGCCCTTCTCAGCCAACACTATCAGCGCTTCGCCGTCCAGCCGGGCGTCGGCGCACAGAGCCATGGGCAGCATAACCTGATCCAGGTCGATCCTGATCCCGCCTGCGCTTTGTATCTTCCCCTCGGTGCTGTAAGGCGTCGTGCTTTTCTGCCACGGCTGGCCGGCCGGGATGCCCTTGGCCAGTTGCAACTCGCCCTTGGCGCCGTAGCCTTCGCCCGTCACATGGTAGCGGTTCTGGCCGGGGACGGTGAACTCGCGTGCCGTCATCTTGTTGAGCGTCAGCGTGCCGGTCTTGTCGGTGCAGATGGCCGATACCGAGCCCAGCGTCTCCCACCGATGGCAGCCGTTTGACGATGGCGTTCTGGGCCGCAAGCTCCCGCGTACCCATGGAATACATGGTGGTGACTACGGCCGGCAGGCCGGTGGGGATGGCCGCGACAGCCAGCGCCACTCCGGCGATGAAGATGGCATCCAGCTCCTGCCCATTGTTGATCCCCAGTATGACCATCAGGATGAAGGCTAGACCTACAAGTGCTGCAATTATCATCGTCAGTCGATCAAGCTGCTTTTGCAGCGGCGTCTTGTCGGATTCGGTCTTATTGAGCAGGTCAGCGATGTTGCCCATCTCCGTGCCCATGCCGGTGGTGGTGACGATCATCTCGCCGCGGCCGCGGGGTGACCGACGTGTTCATGTAAGCCATGTTGTGGCGGTCACCCAGGGGCACCTCGGCCTTGTCGATGACCTTCCTGTCCTTGGACGATGCAACGCTTTCGCCGGTCAGAGCCGCTTCCTCGATTTCCAGCGTGACCGTCACAAACAGGCGTCCGTCGGCAGGGACGACATCGCCAGCCTCCATCAACACGACATCACCTGGCACCATTTGCGCGATATCAACTTCCTGCGCCTCGCCGTCCCGGCGCACACGAGTGATGCTCTTCATCGTTCCGGCTAGCGCCGCCAGGCTGGCCGCGGCCTTGGATTCCCCGCGCAGGCCCAACATCGCGTTGAAGACGGTCAGACCCACCAGCACCAGCGTGGTTCCCCATTTACCGGTGAATATCTGGTTTATGAACGCCGCCGCCAGCAGGACGATCTGCATCAGGTCTTTGTACTGCCTCAGGAACGCCTGCCAGCCAGGCTCCTTTTTCTTATCCGCCAGGTTTATTCGGGCCATACTGCTGCAAGCGCTGCTGCGCCTCAGCCGCGCTCAAGCCCCTGACAGGATCGACCTGGAGCCGCGTGGCAACTTCCGCCGGAGTAAGCGAGTACCACTTGACATCTGAAGCCGTTTGGGCCGGACCCGGCGATGTGGTTTGATTGGATTGGGGTGGCATGTTTCTTCTCCTTGAGTTCGAAAAGTGTGGAGCTTTGATTCCCTCTGGTTGCGAATAGTCCTGGCTTCCAGGCATGGACTTACTTGTTCTTCTTCTTGCCTTTCTTCTTTACTTTGCCCTTGGTGACTACGCTGCTTGCAGCCGGAGCTTGTGGATCGGCGGCTGCCTTTGTTTCGGCCTTTACTACGACTTTATCCTTCAGACCACCGTCTTCTCTTTCGAGTTCGTCCTTAGCCGCAAGCAAAGCTTGTTTCTGCTGTTCGCTGACGGTAGGATAGGCCAGGTTGAGGTTCTTCATCGTGTTGTAGAGCACGGCTGCCACGGCCAGCCGCGTGAACCACTTGTGATCAGCCGACACGATGTACCAGGGCGCCCACTCAGTACTTGTATGGTTGAACATGTCTTCGTAGGCGGCGATATAATCGTCCCAATGGGCCCTCTCTTTCATGTCGGCTACGGAGAACTTCCAGTTCTTCTCCGGCATCATCGCCCGCTCCAGGAAATGCTCCTTCTGGACCTCTTTGGAAACGTACAGGAAGATCTTGACGACAATGATGCCGTTGTCAACCAGGTACTTCTCGAAGTTGTTGATCTCCTCGAAGCGCCGCCTCCAAATACGCTTATCCTTCAGTGCGGGAGGGAGCTGCTGGCTGGCGAGGAACTCGGGATGCACGCGCACGACCAGGACTTCTTCATAGTAGGAACGGTTGAAAATCCCGATGCGGCCGCGAGAAGGCAGGGTCTTGAAGTTTCGCCACAGATAATCGTGGTCCAGTTCCTCGCTGGAAGGCCCCTTGAAACTGTGGACATCGACCCCCTGTGGGTTGACGCCCGACATGACGTGCTTGATGGCGCCGTCCTTGCCGGCTGCATCGAGGGCCTGAAGGATCATAAGCAGAGCATACTGGTTTTGGGCCCAGAGTTTGTCTTGCATCTCGGCCAGCAATTGGACGCCTTTGGCCAGGGTCTCTTCGGCCTCTTCCTTCGTCACCCATTTGCCGGTGAAGCCTGGATCGTAGTCCTTCTTCAGGTCGATCTTCTTGCCGGGCGGGACCCTCATGATGTCCAGCAATTTTTCAATTCTGGTTTCCATATCTTCAATTCTGCTTGCCATAGTTTGACTCCTGTATTATTCCTTATTTTGAAGGTTCAGGACCAGTCGAATTTTCCAGAGGTCATTTAGGTGTGTTTGAGTGGTGGTTCATGGCACCGACTATGCCGGCTACTACCACGGTAGTCGCCTCCGCGCCCACCCTCTGAATTCCTCTTTAATCCAGGCCAATCGCCGTCAACATTGCCCGCGTGATAAACGGGACAGTACGTGTACCACGCCTGAACACCCGCAGAGGGTTCTTTCCTGGATACATTTAGTTTACTCATGAGTCCTCCCCTTTACTCAATTGCTAATCTTAGCTCAAACACTGCTTCATTCTTTTTTAGAGACCAGGATTTCAGGCGGCAGGAAGATCGAGGCTATTATACCCAGTATTGTGAAAATCACCAACCCCCAGAGGGAAGTTTTTATCCCATGAATACGAGCGATTTCGTTGATCCTCATAATTTCCTGTTCAAGGTCAGGAGGGGCATCTTTCAGGACAGCCTGCAGTTCTTCATTGCTCAAAAAGCGCACATTCTCTTCTACTGCCGATATCACGGAGGGCTTGAGATCCTCTGTAATAACAGTACTGTCATCGATGAGGGTAATGGCTCCTCCTGCCAGATCCGCAATGACGATGGAGCCCATCAGGGCAGTCCCGATAGCCATGCCCAGATTCTGGGAAGTGCTCATAAGGACAGCTGTCTCGCTCGTCCTTTCAGGAACTACCTGGGAGAGGACGAGATTCATTATCTGGGAAGCTATAACTCCTGCACCTATACCTATTAAGGCAAACCCGGTCAGCAGGGCAAGCCCTCTGACCTCCACATTAATGGTTGCAATAGCCAGTAGAAGCCCTGCAACAAGTACGAGTAGCCCAAGCTGGATGATGCGTTTTGGGGCTATGCGGGCAGATAACCGGGATGCTATAAGCGAAGCAATTAAAAGCGGTATTGAGAGGGGGAGGTAGAGAAAGCCTGTCTGCATCGCGTTGAGGCCCAGGGCGATCTGGAAGAAGAGAGCCATGCTGAACAGGAAACCCCCTATAAGAAGGGTCTGAACCATCTGGACAAAAATGCCTGAAGTAACCCCACGATCCCTGAGCACATCGAGCCTTACAAGGGGCATCTTCCCCAGATTAATGACGTAACGTTCCCAGAGGGCAAAGCACAGCAGGATAATGCCTCCTGCTAAAATAAACAATGGAGTAGGAGAGAGGCCGAAAGGGGAAATTTCGATTCCACCTATGGAAAAGGGCTGACGTGCTTTCCACCAGCCATAGATCCCTGCCAGTAATATGCCAAAAACAATAAGCCCCATCCCAAGTGCAGAGAGTATCGAGCCAACTATATCCAGTTTGGGCTTCTCTTCAGTCTCAAGGGGCGCATCCTGAATATACCGGCTTAAGAACAGGACAATGAGCACGACCACTACCTCCCCGGCAAAAGCAAGCCTCCATGTGTACTCAGTTGTCAGCCAGCCTCCTATAATTGGCCCGAGTGCAATTACGCCTGCAACAATTCCCCCTATTATGCCATAAGCAAGGGGGCACGGTCCTTTCTGCTGTAGTTTGAAGTCACGAGCGTCTGGATAGCAGGCATGACAAGGGTTGCCCCAAGCCCTTCAAGGATCGACCAGCCCACGAAGAGTACGACCATTGTTGGGCTGCTTGCAGTCAGGAAAGAACCAGTACCGTAGACGATCAATCCTATCCTGAATGCTTTTTTTCTGCCAATAATATCTCTGATCTTTCCCCCGGTAATCATAAATGATGCCATTAAAAGGGCGTAGAGTGTAATGGCAGCCTGGACAGTGGCAAGATCAGTATCGGAATCTTTTATAAGTGTTGAAATCGAAACATTCATTATCGTCGTATCAATGACGAGCACAAACATTGCAAGCACGAGTGCAGCAAGTACAGTCTTTCTCTCGATGTTACCGCCTCCTAGAAGTGGATAAATATAAGGCGTAATACCTGCAGGAAGAAGCTCCTCCCATCCTGTTTACTGACGGGCACCCCTCGGATTAAAGCAGGAGCAGGAGAGCAGGAATCTTTTTTTGATTACCTTAAGAATCATAATCTATGCCACCTGCATCTTCACTCCTTAATCTTTTCCGAATGCCCCTCTCACCCCCCGGCAACATGATATAGATGAGAATAAGGACGTTCATAATAACTGAAATGTTAACGTCATACCATGAACCGCCTGTAACCAGCAGCACAAAATCCACGCACAGATTGAATACCGTAATAACAGCCAAAAACATCCAGGCCTGTGGATCTACCTGCCAGAGCATCTGAGCCAGCCAAACCCATATATAGGCGAGCAAGCCGTACAACAGGGCATACCATAGGTTGAAAATACGGATGTTCAGAGGCCCTAGAAAGGGTAACAGTCCAAGAAACCGTAGCATTACAATAGCGTTTAAAAATGTCAGCAATACAGCCACAAAGGTCAAAATAGTAACACCAATAGGTCTTTCCATATTCTTGTCTCCTTATTTTTGTCTTGAAAAAATCCTTCTTCAGGTTCTCATTTTTATTCCCCAGATAACCACGCCAATTCCCCCGATAATAAGGAAGAAGCCGAACATCCACGGCAGAAACAGGGCTCCAACCAGGGAGTTAGTTAGCAGGAGTAAACCAAGGATTATGGTAAGGACACCAAGAATTCCCATACCCCATCCTCCTCCTTTAAGTGCCCAGGCAAGTTTCACAGCACCATTGACAATAGCCCATGCTCCTATGAAGATAACCAGGAACGTAAGAACTATGAAAGGGCTGAAGATGGGATACATCAGTATAAGGACTCCCGCAATAATGCCCAAGATACCTGAAAGCAGTTTCCACAACCGATTCTCCGGAAATATCAGCGCACCTATACAGTACTTCACCAACTGGATCAGAAAATCATCTATCCCCATTACGATTTCAAACATTTAACAGAAAAGTATTTTGAAATCGGAATGAAGCTAG
>Ga0209638_1002104_pt1 | contig 12352 bp, 9 predicted proteins | sample BarGraNGADG00211_FD_184490 | JGI IMG/M metagenome (GOLD analysis project Ga0209638, IMG submission 184490) | Arctic peat soil microbial communities from Barrow, Alaska - Barrow Graham LP Ref core NGADG0002-211 (SPAdes) (version 2) | ecosystem: Environmental > Terrestrial > Soil > Wetlands > Peat... | reverse complement strand
GCCGCGCAGTACCGTGCATGCCATGCTGGTGGACTCTGGCCTGCAGCCGCATCGCATCCGGACGTTCACCTTCAGTCCCGACCCGGACGTCGAGGCCAAACTCCTGGACATCGTGGGGCTGTATTTGAACCCGCCCCAGAATGCCTTGGTGCTGTGCGTGGACGAGAAGACGGGTATCCAGGCCCTGGAGCGCACGCAACCGCTGCTGCCACTGAGGGCCAAGAAGCCACGCATTTGGACCAATGAATATGTGCGGCACGGTACCCAGTCCCTGCTGGCCGCTTTCCCTAACCGCGAACTGCACATGGTCCTGGACAACCTGAACATCCACAAGAACGAGGCTGCCCGGTGCGGATGGTTATTCAGCGGCTTTCTACCCGACCCGGAGTTTGATGACGGGTAGACCCAGGTGAACAGCTCGGCAGATCAAGCTGTTCCCAAGGCCACCGGAAGCTCTCCCGACACACGACTTGCGCGCCACGCAGCTAGGAAGTTGGAGCCCCGGTAAACTGTGGCCAATAGACTCCTTGAGGCGGCCTGAACTTTGTTGAAGTATTCTTGTTTACAATTGAAGAGATAAGAATCTAATGACACGCATCCCCCTCAATGAGTTAAGGCCCGACCTTGGCCACCGAGTTGCTGTTGTCGTCGCCCATCCGGACGACGAGACGTTCTGGTGCGGCGGCTACATACTGACCCATTTGGGGTTGCGTTGGCGCATCGTGACCTTATGCCGGGCAGTTGATCCGGACCGCGCGCCAAGGTTTCGTCGGGTCTTGGAGCGGTTGGGGGCCGAGGGTGAGATGGCGGATCTCGATGACGGACCCGACCAGGCCCCGCTGCCGTTCGAGCACGTCCAGGAGACCATCGCACGGTTGCTGGCTGGAACCGGCTACGACTTGGTTTTGACCCACGGCCCGAGGGGCGAGTACACGCGGCACCAGCGGCATGAGGAGTGCTGCGGGGCCGTCGTTGACCTTTGGCGATCGGGCAGAATCGACACAAAACGATTGTGGCTGTTTGCATACGAGGACGGGGGGCGGGCGTACTTGCCGCGCGTTCGCGACGATGCCGATCGGCGAGACAGGTTGGCAGACGACGTCTGGCTCGAAAAGCGCCGCCTGATTACGGATCTCTACAGGTTTGGGCCCGACAGCTGGGAAGCACAGGCCGCACCGAGAGAAGAAGGGTTCTGGTGCTTTGACTCGGCACAAGCAGCGGTAAAGCGCGCAGCACCCAGGGAGCAACAATCATGAAAGTGCTTGTGCTGACCGAGTACCCACCATCGGCGTCCGGCCTGGCGATGCAGGGTCAGCTATTGTGCAGGGGCCTGCGCGAAATCGGCGCGGATGTCCACCCGGTGCATTTCGAATCGCCCCTGGAAAAGGAATGGTACTATCGCTGGTTCCAGCCGGATGTGGTGGTCGGCGTGGGGTTCTGGGGCCATGTTCCGCACCTGGTCTTACACCCGCAGCAGTTCGGGATGACGGCGATCCCATGGCTCGTGGCCGATGGTTATGTCGCGGCACACCACGAGGTGCTGAACGCTCTGCCGCTGATCCTGGTCACCTCTAACTGGGTGAAGGAGACATACATCAGGGATGGCATCAAGGGGGACAATATCGAGGTGCTGCCGGTGGGTTGCGACACGGACTGCTTCGCGCCGCGCAACCGCGATGACCTGAAGGTCCGTTCGATCCGCGAGGTTTTGGGAGTGGCTGATGACCAGATCATGATCCTGACCGTCGGCGGCGACGCGACGTCCAAGGGCGCCCAGGAGGTCATGCATGCGCTGGCGCTGGTTGATCCCGAGGCACCCGACTGGAAATATGTTTGCAAGGTCTGGCCTCAGCCCCGCACTGTCCAGCAGAACCTGATCGACCTCCAACTGGCGACTCAGCTGGGCATCGACAAGAAGGTTATCTACTCCACGAACGTGGTCTCGCACAATTTCATGCCCTACTTGTTGGCCGCCTGCGACATTTACGCGGCACCGTCGCGCCTGGAGGGCTTCGGAATGATTCAGGTCGAGGCCAACGCCTGCGCGAAGCCGGTGGTCGCGATCAACGCGATGGGATTGCTTGACACGATGGTCCACGGCGAAACGGCATTCCTGGCGAACGTAGCAGAGGAGATGAAGATCGGCGAGGCGGTATTCGGGGAAGGCCACGGGATCGACGATAGCCATCGTATCGTGTTTCCAAGCCCCCGGACAGCGGAGTACCGAGCCAGCGTGCCCGACATCGCCAAGTACCTCCTGACACTCATGCAGGACAGCGGTCTCCGGCGGAGGATGGGAGAAGCGGGCCGAAAACACGTGGCCGAGTTGTTCGACTATCGCCAGGTGGCCAAGCGCTTCCTGAAGACCGTGTCCGACCGATTGGGAATTCAGTAGAGAGTGGTCGACGAGGCACCAGTCCCTGTCGACGTCGCACTGCACGCCATCGAGGTAGCCACGTTCATGGACGATAAGTCGATTGCCTCCATCGATCAGGCCAAAGAGGCAGCTCTCCGCGTTCTGCTCCATAACGCACGGGGGCCGTTTCAAGGACTGCCCCGGACTGCCGGGTGGGGATACCCGGAGACCTACACGCGGGACCTGATGATTTCAGCCCTGGGCCTGCTGGTCAGCGGCAACGAGAAGCTTGCCGACGCGCTACGCCGCACACTGGTGGCGCTGGCAAAAAATCAGACGCCGCATGGCCACATCCCGTCACTCGCGCACGATCCCGGTGACCGCGGCGCCAGCGATACCACGCCGCTGTTCCTCTTGGGCCTGGCACTGTACAGGAGATCCGCCAACGAGCCGGGGTTCCTCAACGAGGCGGCGCAGAACGCACTGAGGTGGATGCACTACCAGAGCCCCGACGACATGGTGATGGTCTCGCAGTTGCCAACCAGCGACTGGCGTGACGAGCAGTGGGTGGTGGGTTATGGGCTGTACGTGAATGCGCTTGTTTACGCTTATCTTCTGCTTTATGGAGAACACGAGTCCGCCGGTCAGCTCCGCAGCCTGATGAACAGGCTGGAGGTCCGCGGTGACAAGCGGGAGTCCCACGTGCACGAGGGTCTTGCGGTGCCATCCAAGCCCTATTACGCCCTCTACTCCTACAAGATCTTCAACAGCGAGCGCTTCGATCTGCTGGGCAACAGTCTGGCGATCCTGACGGGGATCGCTTCGCCCAATCGGGCACGAAACCTGGTGGCATGGGTTGAGGCCGAGTGCCAGGCGATGAGGCGGCACGGGGATCTGGCCGTGGATCTTCCGCCGTGTCTGTTTCCGTACATCTTGCCCCACCATCCCGACTGGCGGCCGCGATACGAGCAATTCAATCAGCCTGGCGAGTACCACAACGGGGGCGTCTGGCCATTTGTCTGCGGTTTCTATGTGGCGGCATGCGTGGCGGCGGGGCGGATGGGGCTGGCCAGGCGGAAGCTGTTGGCACTGACCGGGCTGGTCAAACCGTGGCACGAAAACGAGGCAGAGTGGGGTTTCAACGAGTGGATTAAGGCGCAGACAGGCCACCCCAGCGGGCGGGACTGGCAGACATGGTCAGCTGCTATGTACCTTTACGCTGCTGCGTGTGTGCAGCAGCAGCGCACCCCGTTCTTTGACGAGATCCGCGCAGGCTACCCGGCCGCGCCGGTTTAGCCGAGCCCCTCGGCGGTTCACCGTCAGCATCTGCTCCACCAGCGGCCGGAATCCGAGTTTCTCCAGCATGGCGGCTACGGGCAGCAGCCCTCCGTAAGGAGTCAGGTTCTTGCCCGAGAAATTATAGGGCGTGGAAGCGCCGATTTTATTGGGCTTGGGAGCTGCTGCTGCGTCTCCGCGCCCTGCTTCTCTGCGACACCCGCTTCTCCGCGCCCTTGTTTGGCGGGGCTTTTGACGCTATACTGATTTCTGCTCCTCACCATTTGGGTGATCTCAACTAGGGTTGGGTGGCGAAGCCGTGAACTGCGCCAACTTCCTGTTTTATTCCATGTTCCCGGGGTCATCCAAATAGTTCACTGCGCCTCAGCCGTCACGCCGGACGCGCCAAGGTGCATAGTTCACGTTCCACCGAGAGCGAGGCAGACGATTGGGAAAAGATCTAAACTCTTTCGCGTTTCCGTAACCGCAATCGAGAGCATCCGATTGATCCAGGAAGACGGGCGCATAGCTGCAATGGAAATGCCTCATGAAAGAAACTTCTAAAGTCCGCAAGATTGCTTTTGTTGGCGACCACTCGCCACGCAAGTGCGGCATTGCTACGTTCACGTCTGACCTGCTTGCTGCCGTCGCATGCGCGCATCCCCAAAGCCAGTGCCTCGCAGTGTCGGTCAACGACATTCAGGGTGGCTACGAGTACCCGGAAGTAGTTCGCTTCGAGATTGAGGAGCAGGACCTGTCGTCCTATCTGCGTGCCGCGAACTTCCTCAACATCAGCAACGTGGACATCGTCTGCCTGCAGCACGAGTTCGGCATTTTCGGCGGGCTCGCCGGTGGTCACATCCTGGCACTCCTGCGCGAATTGAGAATGCCTGTTGTCACAACGCTTCATACCGTTCTGCGTGAGCCGAAAGCAGACCAGCGGCGCGTGATGGAGGGGTTGATCTCACTCTCTACCCGGCTCGTGGTCATGGCCGAGCGCGGACGACAGATGCTGCAGGGGATTTACCAGGCGCCGCCGGGCAAGATCGATCTCATCCCGCACGGCATTCCCGACGTAGGTTTCGTCGATCCGACTTATTTCAAGGACCAGTTCGGCGTGGAAGGAAGGGTGGTGCTGCTGACGTTCGGCCTGCTTTCGCCGAACAAGGGCATCGAATATGCGCTCAATGCTCTGCCGCATATTCTGGTGGAGTTCCCCGAAGTTGTTTATATTGTCCTCGGCGCCACCCATCCTAACGAACTGCGGGAGCACGGTGAAGCTTACCGGCTCAGCCTCGAAATTCTCGCTAAGAAGAACAAAGTCGACAAAAACGTCATCTTCTACAACCAATTCGTGGACCTTGAGCATCTCAAGGAGTTCATAGGCGCAGCGGACCTTTACATAACGCCTTACCTTAACGAAGCGCAGATCACGTCGGGCACGCTAGCCTACGCGTTTGGCGCTGGCAAAGCAGTGGTTTCCACACCGTACTGGCACGCTGCGGAACTGCTGGCGGAAGACCGCGGTGTGTTGGTGCCATTCGGCGACGCGCCGGCCATAGCACGCGAGGTGATCGGGTTGCTGCGGGACGACACCCGCCGGCATGCCATTCGCAAGAACGCCTACAGGATAGGCCGCGATATGGTTTGGAGCAACGTGGCACAGATGTATATGCGTTCCTTCGAGTGTTCCCGGCTGGAAGTGGCGCCGCTGTCGCGAAAATCTCTTGCCACCAAGACCCTCGACCAAAAGCCGCGGGAACTGCCGAAGATTAAGCTGAGTCATCTCTCGCGGATGACCGATTCGACCGGAGTCTTCCAACACGCTATTTTCAGTGTTCCGAATTTTTCCGAAGGCTATTGCACCGACGATAACGCTCGTGCCTTCATCCTCGCGGTGCTACTCGGTGAATTGGGGCAGGATCCGCAGTGCGTGCGGACACTGGCCACCACCTCCGCAGCTTTCCTCCATCACGCTTTCGATCTCAAAACGAAACGCTTCCACAACCACCTGAGTTTTGACCGGCGCTGGCTGGACAAACAGGGATCGGAGGACTGTCAAGGGAGGGCGATCTGGGCGCTGGGCATAGGCGTGGGGCGTTCGCCCTTTCGGAGCTTCCAGATGATGGCTGGACAGCTCTTCGCGCTGGCGTTGCCCGCGCTGACGGGGTTCACTTCGCCGAGGGCGTGGGCATTCGGCCTGATTGGCATCCATGAATATCTGCGCCGGTTGAGCGGCGACAGCCTGGTCAACCAAACCCGAGAGACACTTACTTGCCGGCTCATGGATCTCTTCGAAGCGAATGCGCGGCCGGACTGGCAATGGTTTGAAGAGGAACTGTCGTACGACAACGCGAAGCTCGCGTGTGCCTTGATTCTGAGCGGACAGGCAACCGGACAACGAGCGGTGCTTGAGCGGGGACTGCAGGCCCTACGCTGGCTGACGGAATTGCAAACGTCCGAGAAGGGTCACTTTCGGCCCATTGGCAGCAATGGGTTCCACCGCCGTGGTGGCACGCGCGCCGATTTCGACCAGCAGCCCATTGAGGCTCAAGCAACGGTGTCTGCTTGTCTTGCAGCCTATCGCGCCACATCGGACCTCTGGTGGTACGAACACGCACAACGTGCCTTCGATTGGTTCATCGGCTGGAACGATCTCGGACTGGAACTCTACTCTCCCGAGACAGGCGGCTGCCACGATGGGCTGCATGTAGATCGGGTCAACCGGAACCAGGGAGCGGAAGCAACCCTGGCCTTCTTAATTTCGTTGGCGGAAATGCGATTGGCGCAAAATATACTGACGAGTTTTAAAGAACCGATTGCCGTCCAAGAGTAGTCGCCTATTGCTACTCTCGTTTCCCGGAGAACCTTATGTCAATCCACGTCAAACGCACGGCCACAATCCTCAAGCCCGACCAGTCACGCGTTCTTTTGCGGCCCTTCAGTTCGGGGAATCCCCAGCGGGTCGCCAGGATCATCGCCAGGATCATGTCGCTCCCGGAAGACAGAGTCGACCCGCTCCTGGATGAAGTCTTAGCCGAATTCTCCCAGCGACACCAGCAAATTCGCAATCTCTTCCTGGAACGCTTCGAACAAGTCCGCGACTTGATGTTGACGGATGAGGGATTGTCCGAACAAAGACGACTCTTGATCGGCTCCTATTTCCTGGCCGAATACTCCTTGGAATCCGCTGCCCTGTTCAATCCATCCATCGTTCCGCACCCTGACCAGACTGATCTCCCGCCCGGCGCTCTGCGGTTTATTCTCAGCTTGCGCGCCACTGGGGAAGGACACATTTCCTCCATCACTTTTCGAACCGGTATCATCCATCCCGATCAACGCATCGAGGTATTAACCCCCAGTGGCTTCCTCACCGAGCCGCGCCAGATCCCAAACCCCCTGTACGAGAAGGCGTTGTTCGGGCGGAAACTCTCTGAACTGGGATTGACCGGCGAATTCACGCGCCGGGTCATGAACAGACTCGGGGAGTCGTTCGCACTGGAAGAGCTTCGCGCCGGTCTCAAAGCCGAACAGGACCACCTGCCGGATGGAATGACGCAGGAAGATCAGAACGCCGCCCAGGGGATCTGGATGCTGGCCCGGTCCAACTACGAAGTTCAGTTCCAGCCCGAACAGCAGATGTCCCAACGCATTATCTTCCCGGCCACGCCCTCCCAACGCAACGGCATCGAGGACGCCCGCTTCGTTTGTTTCCAGAACGATGACGGAACCCACATCTACTACGCGACCTTCACCGCCTTCGATGGCAAGATGGTGGTGCCGGAGCTGGTGGAGACCTCTGATTTCCTCCTCTTTCGATTCATTACCCTGAATGGTCCGGCCGCCGAAAACAAAGGCATGGCCATCTTTCCCCGGAAGATTGGCGGCCTCTATGCCATGCTCTCCCGCCAGGACAACGAGAACATCTCCCTGATGTTTTCCGACAACGTCCACTTCTGGAATGAGCGCAAGGTGCTCCTCAAACCTACTTTTCCCTGGGAACTGGTCCAGGTCGGGAACTGCGGATCTCCTATCGAGACCGATGCCGGATGGTTGGTCCTCAGCCACGGTGTCGGCCCTATGCGAAAGTATTGTATAGGCGCGTTCCTCCTTGATCGCGAGGATCCTGCCAAAGTGATTGGACGGCTCCGCGAACCCTTGCTCAAGCCGAACCAGAACGAGCGTGAAGGCTATGTGCCCAATGTCGTTTATACCTGCGGCGCTCTGCTCCACAACGGCGAACTGATCATTCCTTATGGTCTGGCCGATCACGCCACGGGTTTCGCAACCGTCCCACTCGCTGAGGTGTTGGCTGCCATGAATTAGGAAGACCGTTTACCAGCATGACCATCCCCAACAAAAGAGTGGCTGTCCTGTCGCCCGTAGCTTGGCGAACACCTCCCCGGCAATACGGCGCGTGGGAAACGGTCGCCAGCAACATCACCGAAGGACTGGTCTCCCGTGGCTGGGATGTGACGTTGTTCGCCAGCAGGGATTCTGTGACCCGCGCTCACCTGCATGCCGTGGTAGACCGGGGGTATGAAGAGGATCCCGCCATCGATCCCAAAGTAGCCGAATACCTTCACATCTCCGAAGCGTTCGAGCACGCTGCTGAGTTTGACCTCATCCACAGCCATTACGACTTCATGGCGCTGTCCTACACTCGGCTGGTGAAGACGCCGGTCCTCACTACCATCCACGGATTCTCGTCGCCCAGAATCATGACCGTCTATGAGAAGTATCGTGACGGATATTTTGTCTCCATCAGCAACTCCGATCGCGCGCCGGGGCTGAATTACCTGGCGACGGTCTATAACGGAATCGACCTCTCGCTGTACCCGCTCCAGGAACTTGGCGGTGATCACCTGATCTTCCTCGGCCGGATTCACCCTGACAAGGGTGTCCATCTGGCGATCGAGGTTGCTCGCCTGAGTGGGTTGCCGCTGCTCATCGCGGGCATTATCCAAGATCAGACATATTTCCGGGAGCAGGTGGAGCCCCACCTTGATCGGACGATCCGCTACGTCGGGCCGGTGGACGTACCGGGCAAGAATGAGTTGTTCGCGCGTGCCCGAGCTCTGCTGCACCTGAACACTATCCCGGAGCGATTCGGACTTGTCCTGGCAGAAGCCAATGCCGCTGGTGTGCCCGCTATCGCCATGGACCTTGGCTCTTGCCGTGAGGTGATCAAAGACGGGCAAACGGGGTTTCTGGTTAATAACGTCAACGAGGCGGTACGAGCCCTCGAGCGGCTTTCCGAAATCGATCGCAGCGCCTGCCGCCTACGGGTTCAGCGATGTTTTTCTGTCGAAACCATGGTGGAGGCGTACGAACGGGTTTACTCGACGATCTTTGATCTGGAGGGGGAGAAACGAACATGAAGCCGGACATCGTCAGACGATATGCCCACAATCCCATCCTCACCAAGGCCGAGATCCCCTACCCAGTGGAAACCGTTCACAACGCGGCGGTGGTGAAGCACGGGGACGAATACGTCATGCTTTTCCGCTCTCATCTGCGCACGGGACGGTCCATCATTGGCTTGGCACGCAGCCCCGACGGAGTCCACTTCACCGCCGATCCAGAGCCCTTTCTGACTCCTGCGCGGGACGGCCCTTTTGCGGCCGATGAAGAGTTCGGCGTCGAGGATCCACGCGTGACCCGGCTGGAAGGGGAGTACATCATCACCTACAGCGCTTACTCGCGAAATGGAGTCCGGGTCGCCCTCGCCAAGACGAGGGACTTCAATCAGGTCGAAAGGGTCTCGCTCATCACGCAGGCGGACCATCGGAATGTGGTGATCTTCCCCGAAAAGTTTGGCGGCCTCTATGCCCGGCTTGACCGTCCCCATTCGGAAATCGCTCCTTGGTCCATTTGGATTTCCTATTCCCCGGATCTACATTTTTGGGGCGAATCCCAGCTCATCATGCGGCCCGAACAATATCACTGGGACGAAATGAAGATCGGTCCGGGCGCGCCGCCGATCAAAACGGACCAGGGATGGCTTTCCATCTATCACGGCGTTTTCCGGACTATGGACGGATCGGTCTATCGCTTGGGGGTCGCTCTTCATGATCTACTGAACCCAGCGAAGGTCATCGGAGTGAGCGACTCGTGGATTTTGCAGCCGGAAGATCCCTGGGAAATCACGGGATATGTCCACAACGTCGTGTTCACCTGTGGCGCCGTTGCGGAGTCCGATGGAACCGTGAAGATCTATTGGGGCGGCGCAGACACGGTCATGTGCGTGGGCGAAGCGAATGTCTCCGATCTGGTCGCTTTGTGTCTGGATCACGGCAGACCGGCAAAATGAGCTCCAGGTTCGGATGGCGAGTCGGTCGTGTTGATGGCGGACACCACGACCGAGCGCTCGCGATGGCTGGTTCTCATCCAGTTGGCCATAACGAACCAGAAAAGGGCTTCTGTTGAGCGGGGATGCTCCAAAGTGCTTACGTTTTCACAGCGTTCGGAAACGGCGCCTTGGATCCGACAGGACCCGAAACCACTCCGGACACCGGCGGGTACCGCGAATTTCGGGGGAGTTGCTGGTTCCACGAGTCTGACGGGAACTCATCAGGCTAATTGCTCGGTGTGGAGCAAAATGCTCCCAGATGACTTCCGCACTTTGGGGCAGCTCGAAGGCCATAACTGCCGCGGAATCAGAAGGGACTGTCGTTTCACAACGTCCGGAACCGGGCCATCGCGCCCACCGACACCTCGATATGCTCGGCCTCCGCAGATGGCCGCCGACACCGACGTCACCGCCGACAGCAAATGCATTGAGAGGCCATCGCCGCGCTGGTTTTCGGCACGGCGTGCTTCAATGGGGCCGCGATCAATTGATCGCGGAACTCCCGCGGGTTTCGGCGTTCCTGGTGCAAATGGCATGGCTTCAATGGGGATTGAGCGGTGCCAGGAGGGGCCGCGCACCTCCCGCGCCAGCGCGGCGATGGTCTCTCAGTGCATTTGGTGTCGGCTTAACTTTTTAGGTCCAAACGACCAAATGCAAAAGAAATCAGCGAAACAAATGTAAGTTCTATCCCTACATAATAGACCGCCGCTACCCCTATTTGCGGGATAAGGAAACGTACCAAGGATTACTCTGGTATGTTTTAATAGAGTTGCACGTAGGCGAATTGAGGATCTAATTTGCCGATTCCGTTTCACGACAGCACGATAAGAAGCGATCTTGCCTTGCTTCGCAACCATATTCAGCGAATAATCGAGCTTGTTTGGGCAATTGAGAATTATCAGAAATCGACTGATGCCTTGGCGGGCGGAACCGCGGGCGTGGATAGATCAAGGTTGACTGTCTCCACGCTTCCACGGATTCCTCGTAAACTGATTTCAGCATAGCAGGGACTCTTTACTTCAAACTTCTATGCGGTGATTCGTCGTCTGTTTTGCGGCTGGCAACCACTGGAGTGATTGTCCTTCTCGGAAATTCGGTGGAGCCGAGTTTTTGAGTTTCGGCAAGCGAATGTACCTCGGTCGCAGTGCCGCCGGCATTGGTCAGCCCGTTGGTTTTGGCGAGGGTGCCGGACGGACGGACGCACCGGTAGCCTGCCAGCCAAAGAGTGATACTTCGGCTGTAACCGGACGCGGCAACTCCCTGCACAGCCAGCTATCACGCTGCCCGACGTTCGTACCGATGATGAAGACCGCCAACTTGCGGCAGCGCGACCACCTGCCCAAGGTCCGGCGGTTGCACCGACCGACTCGTCGGCGTGTCCTTCTCCAGCGATAGGTGCGTCATGGTCTCGTGATAATACGCCATAAACGATTTCAGGTGACGATGCAGACTGGCCTCGTTGAGCACGATCACGTGGTCGATGCACTCGCGCCGAATCGACCCAATCACGCGTTCGATGTAGGCCCGTTGCCAGGGGGAACGCGGCGCCGAGAGCACTTCTTCGATGCCCAGATCCCGGACCTCCTTGGTGAAGTCAGCCCCGAAGATGCCATCCCGATCCCGCAGAAGATATCGCGGCACTTCCTCAAACGGGAACGCCTCTCGAAGTTGCTGTCCGGTCCACTCGGCCGTCGGATGTGCGGTGACGTTGAAATGCACGATCCGCCTGCGGTCGTGAGCCAACACCAGGAACACGTACAACACTTGAAAGCGAATGGTCGGCACCGTGAAAAAGTCGATAGAAACCGTGGTCTTCACGTGGTTTTCCAGGAAGGTCCGCCATGTCTGCGAAGGCGGATTCCGACGGTGGACCAGGTATTTGCTCACGCTGGTCTCGCCGATGTCAATGCCCAGTTTGAGGAGTTCACCGTGGATGCGAGGAGCGCCCCAAAGCGGGTTCTCGCGGCTCATCTTCCGAATCAGCTTACGGATTTCCTTCGACACCGGCGGGCGGCCGCGTTGGCCTCGGCGAACTTTCCAAGTCCAAAACAGGCGAAATCCCTTGCGGTGCCACGCTATGACGGTTTGGGGTTTGACGATGCAAAGAGCCGAGCGCCATTCGTCCCAGACTCCACAAAACCAAGCCCATAGGAACCGGTCGAACCGATTGAGCTTCGGCCTCTTCACCGAACGTTGCAGTACGCCAAGTTGGTGGCGGAGGGCGATGATCTCAAGCTGCAACGCCGCCCGGGTTCGAAAAACAGACAGTGTGGAGGCGAGCAATGCCGATAACACGGCAGTCGGCTGGAATTGACGGAAGGTGCGCAACCCCCACTGTATCAGCCAGATCTGAATTTGCGAGAAGCACA
>Ga0209638_1002102_pt1 | contig 12353 bp, 6 predicted proteins | sample BarGraNGADG00211_FD_184490 | JGI IMG/M metagenome (GOLD analysis project Ga0209638, IMG submission 184490) | Arctic peat soil microbial communities from Barrow, Alaska - Barrow Graham LP Ref core NGADG0002-211 (SPAdes) (version 2) | ecosystem: Environmental > Terrestrial > Soil > Wetlands > Peat... | reverse complement strand
CGATCATTGCAATCTTTCCCGCGCCGGCGCGCTGCACGCAGGCGGACTTCTCCATCACCTTCACCGGAAAGGCGGAGCCCTCCACCTTCCTCGCGAGCAAGAACTCCGCGACGGGCAGCCACTCCTTCTCCATGTCGGCGCAGCCCGTGCTCGGCGCGCGCTTCGAGCTCACCGCGGCCTTGCCGCCATTTCCTCCCATCGTCGTGACGCCGAGTGTCTCGCTGCCGGCCACGCTCTCCGCGAAGATCGACAGCCTCGTCACCCTCACGCTCACCGTGAGCAATCCGGCGAGCACGCCGGCGGCGGTCTCGTTCAACAGCGGCCAGCACTACGACTTCACCATCAGCGATGCGCTAAATGGAGCGTTGCTCTGGCGTTGGAGCCTGGGAATGGGCTTCACGCAGATGCTGAGCACGCAGACCATCCCCGCGAACGGCACGCTGGTCTACACCGCGCAGTGGAAGCCGACGCAGAAGGGGAATCTGATCGCGACCGGATCGCTCGTGAGCCTGTCGCACAGGGCGGATGCGAAGATGTTTTTGATGATGCCCTGAGGCGACTGAGCGAACGGCATCGTCCTGCACCGACCAGCTCGCTGACGTTCGCCTATCTGGCTTCTGAGCCCAGTCGTGCACGCAGTTTGCTATACATCGGGGCATGGCTTCCATCTGGAAAGGCGCCCTCGCATTCGGGCTCGTGAACATCCCTGTCGAGCTTCAGCCCGCGGTCCGCAGCGCGGAGACTCTCTCGTTCCGGCAGCTCGACAAGAAGCACCACAAGCCGATCAAGCTCGAGCGTGTCTCCACCGTAGACGGCAAGGCCGTTCCGTGGGCCGACATCGTCAAAGGCTACGAGATCACCAAGGGCAAATTCATCGTCGTCGATGACGACGACTTCGCCTCCGCCGCCGTCGCAATGTCTCGCGTCCTGGAGATGACGGACTTCGTTCCCGCGGACTCGATCGACCCGCGCTTCTTCGACTCGCCGTATTTTCTCGTCCCACAAAAAGGGGGCGAGAAGGCCTACGTCCTGTTGCGGGACGCGCTTGCCGAGACGAACAAGGTGGGTATCGGCACCTTCGCGCTGCGGCAGAAGCAGCATCTGGCCGCGGTGAAGCCCATGGGCGACGCATTGGTGCTGGAGCTCATGCGCTTCGAGGACGAACTCGTCGATCCCGACGAGATGCACTTCCCCAGCGCGACGGAGGCGAAGGTGCGCCCGCAGGAGCGGGAGATGGCGATCCAGCTCATCGAGAATCTCGCCGAGGAGTTCGATCCGTCGAAGTACAAAGACGAGTATCAGGACAAGCTCAGGGCGATCATCAAAGCGAAGGCGAAGGGAAAGAAGCTCGAGATCGCCGATCCGGGAGAACGGGAGAAGACCAAGGTCGTGGATCTGGTGGCGCGCCTGCGGGAGAGCCTTGCCGCGAGCGGTGGCAAGCGCGGCAGCAGGAAGCCGACCGCGACGAAGAAGGTGGCGCACAAAATCATGCGCCGGCAAAAATCGGCCTGAGCAAGCTACGTCGCCGTCCTCTTCCTCAGCCCGTCGACGATCGCGGCGAGGTCCGCCGCAAAATCGACGTCGCGCCGCAGCACCGTCGCGCCGAGTTCCAGCGGCTCGGTGAAGGTATCGATGAGGGAATCGGACACGACGACCACGACGCGGATGCTCGCCGTGGCGGGATCGTTGTTGAGCGCCAGGATCCACGCCGACGCCGGAGCACTCCATTGGCTCAGGTCGAGCACCACGAGGTCGGTGGGACGCGGCGATGAGGCGATCACCCCGTTCGCGTCGTCGATTCCGGCGACGATGTCGAGCGACAGTGCATCCGAGGTGGCGAGCTCGCGGTAGCGATGCAGGTCCGCCAGGTGGTCGTGGACGAGCAGCACTCTGGGCAGCCCGGCCTTGCTCACATTCCGCCGGATCACATCGATGAGCGCGTCGCGGGTCACCGGCTTGTCGATGAAGTCCACGGCACCGAGGAGACGTCCGCGCATCTCGCGCGCGACGACGCTCACGATGACCACGGGGATGTCGCGCAACTCGGCGTTCGCCTTGATCTCTCGCAGCGCCTCCCATCCATTCTTGCGCGGCATCATGATGTCGAGCGTGATGAGATCCGGCTTCACCCGCTTGGCGAGCGTGATGCCCTCGTCCGCCGTCGCGGCCGTGCTGACCTCGCACCCCAGCTCCTCGAGTTGATTCTCGAGAATTGTCCGCGCATCGAGTTCGTCGTCGATCACGAGCACGCGAAATGGGCGGTTCGGCGTGGGCGTGGCCGCCAGGGTCTCCTCCACCACGACGGACATCTCCAACGCATTCCGCTCCGCCGCGATCGCCGCCGAGTCGCTGGCGATGACCACGCTGAACGTCGAGCCCACTCCGACTTCACTCGCCACTTCGATCTCCCACCCCATGAGATGCGCGAGCGAGCGGGTAATCGTGAGTCCCAGTCCCGTGCCGCCGTACTGGCGCGACGTCGTCTCGTTCTCCTGCTGGAACGCGCCGAACACGGCATGCAACCGATCGGGGGCGATGCCGATGCCCGTGTCCACCACATCGATGCGAACGGGCATTCCGGTGCGAGGGTCAGCGAGCAGTCGCAGCGTCACTCGGCCGTTCTGCGTGAACTTCACCGCGTTGCCGAGGAGGTTGAGCACGATCTGCTTGAGTCGTGCCCGGTCCGTATGCAGCAGAGCGACCTCCGGCACGTCGGCCACCAGCTCGACCTCGCGCGCCTCCGCCTGTGGCTCCATCTCGCCGAGCGTCTCGCGCAGCACCGCGGCGACGTCCACCGGCGTGAGCTCGAGCTGCATCTGGCGCGCGTCGATCCTGGACAGATCGAGCACGCCATTGATGAGCGTGAGCAGGTGCGACCCGTTGGCGCTGATGCGCGAGAGGTACGTCACGTCCTGCGGGCGAAGATTCTGCGACGTGTTGCGGAGCAGAATGTTCGCGAAACCGATGATCGAGTTGAGCGGGGTGCGCAGCTCGTGACTCATGTGCGCGAGGAAGTTGCTCTTGGCCGCGTTGGCCGACTCGGCGGCATCGAGCGCCATCTCCAGCTCGCGCGAGCGTTCCTCGAGCTGCGCACCCTTCTCTTCGATCTGCACGTTCTGCTCGCGGATCTGACGGCTGTATCGCAGGGCATCCTTCGACTGCCTGTACATGACGTAGCTGAACACTGTGCTGAACGCGATCACGACGACGATGCTGAGCACCTGCGTGAGAAGCGAAGCGCCCATGAGGTCGGGATGAAAGCCCACGAAGGTAGTCATCGCCAGCATTCCGGCGATGAAGAGCACCAGTCCGCGCGCCGCGAACCTGACTCCCCCATTGAGCGCGTTGCTGGCGTTGATCCCCAGGAATCCTGCCGCACTCGGCCAGAGGCTGAACCCGGTGAGCGGGACCGCGATGCCGATGAAGAACGAGTCGATCATCAGGTTCCGAAGCTCGGCGCCCTTGCTGTCGAGACTGCGGCTTGCGACGAACCGGGCGACATGCGGCCAGAGCAGCAGATGCCAGATGAACAGCGCCCATACCCAGGGCGAGACGCCGCGTGGCCAGACGTGAACGCCGTACAGGAGGAGGTACAGTGGATACGTGGTGACACGTACCAGGTAGTTCAGCCGTACGCTCCGGTGGACGCGCGGCGGGGTTTCGGCGGCGTGGGTGGACGACTTGCTCATTGGTCCATGGAATGCTAGCGCCTCAGGCAGCGCTTGGGATACCCGATTCTGGTATCAGTGGGATGTCCGGAAACTGATGGCGAAGGCCACCGGTCCGCCAGCCCGAGGCGTCCCGCATCGGTTCGCGGGGGGTAGACGTATTAGAATGACAAGGGGTGCCCGGACAGGCCCCCTGTTTCGTGTCCGGCCAGGCGGTAACCTTCTGTGCCCCGCTGTTGTCTCATCTTCGTGCCTAACTCGACCCTGTGACGAGCTTTCTCAAAGTCAGCAATTCGCGCGACGACAGCCGCGACCTGGAGCTGCTCGATCAGCTTGCGGTGGCGCGAACCGCGCTCAACGAGCAGATCGCCCGCCGCATCATCGGCCAGCGCGAGGTGGTGGACAATCTCGTCGCCGCCATTCTCGCCGGTGGCCATGCCCTGCTCGTGGGCGTGCCCGGGCTGGCGAAGACGCTGCTGGTGCAGACCGTGGCGGAGGCGCTCGATCTCCAGTTCTCGCGCGTGCAATTCACGCCGGACCTGATGCCGAGTGACATCACTGGCACGGAGATCATGGAGGAGGACCACGCGAGCGGTCGTCGCTTCTTCAAGTTCGTGCAGGGTCCGGTGTTCGCGAATATCGTGTTGGCCGACGAGATCAATCGTGCGCCGCCGAAGACGCAGGCCGCACTGCTGCAGGCGATGCAGGAGCATGCGGTGACGGCAGCCGGGAAGACGCACAAGCTGCCCGAGCCCTTCTTCGTGCTGGCGACGCAGAATCCGATCGAGCAGGAGGGAACCTATCCTCTGCCCGAAGCGCAGCTCGACCGTTTCATGGTGCAGCTCACGGTGGGCTATCCGAGCCGCGAAGAGGAAGAGCGGATCGTGGTGGAGACGACGTCGGATCGTTTGATCGCGGTGAAGCCGGTTCTGACGGGCGAGCAGCTCAGTGCGTTGCTGCATCTCGTGCGGCGGTTGCCGGCGGCGCCGAGCATTGTGAGCTATGCGGTAAAGCTGGCGCGGTCCACTCGGCCTGATAGTCCCGAAGCGTCACCGGCGGTGAAGAAGTATGTGAGCTGGGGCGCCGGGCCGCGGGCGTCGCAGTATCTCATCCTTGGCGCGAAGGCCCGGGCGGCGATGGATGGGCGAGCGATGCCGGATCTGGAGGATGTGGCGGCGATGGCGTTGCCGGTGCTGGGGCATCGTATCGTGCTGAACTTTCAGGCGGAGGCGGAGGGGATCGACTCCACTTCGCTCATCGGGACGCTGGACAAGCGATGAGGTGAGGTTGCGGTGTTGAGAAGCAGAGAGGGGAGTCCGGCGGCAACGCGGGGCTCCCTTTCTTTGCTCGGCGGTTTGAGCGGGGGGGGGCGGGCGTCGGATCCCCTCTCTGCCGCCTGAAAGCTCGACCATAGCTGCCCTGCTCGTCTACCCGAAACCGGACTCGTCAGACTATTGCGATGACGCGTTAATGACGCCAACCTAAAGATTCCTGTGTCGCGCAACGATGCACGCAGCGAGACGCTGCTTAGAGAAGAGAGTCGATGAGCACTATCCGACTGACGCTCCTGGGTGACTGTGTGATCGACATCGACGGGTCTCCAGTGACCCCGGCAGCAGCACATCTTTTCGCGCTGTTGCTCTTGCTCACACTGGAGCGTGATCGACGTCTCAGCCGACAGGAGTTACAAGGATATCTCTTTGCGGTGGACGCAGATGCACGCCTGGCGTCGCACAACCTCCGCCAGCTGCTGTACCGCCTGCGTCAGATGGGACTTCAATTCGATGAGCGCCCTTCCGGACTGAGACTGGAACATGTAAGCATCATTGGCCACCTAGAGAACCTTCGCACGCTAAGCTCGCGGGAAAGCGAGAACCTTAGAAGTGAATTCGTAACCTTTCTACCGTCCTACGCACCTCGCCTTCCAGATGCCTTTCTGGAGTGGCTCGACCGGATGCGGGATAAAGCGGACGGTCAGATTCGCAAGCTCTTACTCGCCGCTCTCAGCGGCTTTCGTGCATCACAGGCGTGGGCGGCTACCTTACAGGTCGGAGAGATATTGAGAGACTTCGATCCATTGAACGAGGATGTGGTGAGCTCGCGCGCTGAGGCTCTGGCCATGCTCGGCCGCCGAAACGAAGCCCTTGCCCTTCTCGACGAGTATGCGAAAGAGAGATCCTCTGATTCAGACTCGACCTTCTCGATACGCCAACTTCGCGCGCGCATTGCTAAATTGTCGGCGCCGAAGCGCGAGGGTTCGCTAAGAGGACGCGAGTCTTGTCTCTCGTTTCTCCACGCCGAGTGGGCGAAGCTGGACTCGAACGGAGCTAGACAAAGCGCACTGGTGGGACACGCGGGGATTGGCAAAACTCGGGTCGCCGACTCTTTCTCCTCACGCATCTCGCTACTAGGCGGCCAAGTTCTCCGATACGGGTGCGACACTCAGTCGCGCTCTCAACCGCTTTCACTTTTTTCTCATATTTTACCAGAACTTCGTCGCATGCGCGGAAGTCTCGGCGCAGCGCCGGAGTATAAAAGCGCACTGGCCAGGCTTCGTCCGCTTGATGGAGCGACTGAGGAATCGCACCCGGAAGGAGTATCACTCGAGGCATTACGCACCGAGGTACAATCCGCAGTCATCGATCTTCTTGAAGCAGTTAGTTCTGAGCGATGCATCTTGTTGGTTGTCGACGATGCAAATCTTCTCGACGATGCATCGTGCTCCGTCATCCGTGCGCTGACGAGCACACGCAACAATGCAATGCTGCACGTTTTACTATGCCTACGCCCTTCGCATAATCACTTGTCCTTGCTTGAACCCATAAGACGAGGAGCAGTGCACTACTTAGAGGCGTTGCCGCCAGAAGACAGTCGTGAACTTCTTCTCGAGTTGGTAGCGGGGGCCGATCACGATGAGAGTCACATCGAATGGTGTCTCAGGCAGGCCGCCGGCAATCCCTTCTACTTGCACACGCTCGCTCTCCAATCTTCCGCATCGCGCACATCCCTGCCATTCGATATTCGTTCGTTGGCATCGAGTTCCTACTCCTCCCTGTCCCCGAGCAGCCGTAACGTCCTTGAGTCTTGCTTGCTTCTCGGCCGTTTCGCGACAATGGACCGTGTGCTCCGCGCAGCCGGTGTGGATGAGCCCTGCATGCTGTCAGCACTCCGGGAGTTGGAAGAACGTGATCTTGTGCAGTTTGCCGGTGGCACTCTGAACGGGCCCCACGCGCTACTTCACGATGCCCTCCGCGAACTGATTCCTAGTTCGGTCGGCGCTTTTCTCCATAGACGTATTGCAGGACTGCTGGAAGAAGAGTGCGTCGCCGAGCAATACGCTTCATCGCTAGCGTGGGCATCTGCGCAAAGTTGGCTTGCGGCTGGCGATCCACACGCCGCCACTCGACTCATGCGGCGTTGCGCGAGCCATGCTGCCGCGCTGGGTGAGCCTACCGCAGCAACAGATCTCTTATCACAGGTAGTCGGTGCTCAATTGCCACCCCTACTGCAAGCCGACTTACTCGACGACCTCATCCGGTACGCTCAAGCTGGAGGATCCCAGGCCATCGCTGCTTCGGCATTGAGAGATAGATATCGAGTCGCACACGATCTGGCCGAAGGACCCAGCGCGCTGAAGGCGCTTGAGCTACGAATCATCGAGGCTGACTTGCTCGACGGGGGTCAACTCTCGACGGCCATCGCGCCTTTAATGGGGTTGCTCGCTGACGCCTCGATCGACACATCGGTACGTGTCCAGGCAGCGGTACGTCTCATGGTAGTCGCAGACCAGGAATTAGATGGCGAATTGGCCGGGCGAGTCTACTCTTGGCTCGAACAACTTCGGCCTGCTCGTTTGCAGGCAGAGGCGCACTTTCTTCGCGCAGAGCTCGTTTTCCACACCACATTTGGCGACATCGCCATCGCGCATCAGCTCGCCGAACGCTTACTCGAGTCCTTTCCGGAACCAAGTGTTGCGGAAGACTCGATTCGCGCGCGTAATTTTGTGGCGTACGCTTTTTATCGGCTACGCGTCTCCGATCGAGCCATTTCGCTTTGCGAAACGAGCTACATCTTCATGAGTACGCATGGCGTCTTCAATCAGGCGCTCTATTCAGCCTCGCTACGCACGGAGATCGCGATCACCGATGGGGATTTCGCAATCGCCTCGGAATGGCTCGCGAAAACCGAAAGTGCCGCGCGTGGAGGCGCACCACACCAACTCTCGCCAAGCTCTGGGCTGTACTCCAACGCAGGTATCCTAGCAATGATGGAAGGTCGCTACGATGATGCGGAACGACTCATCTTCGCGCCGCAGAGAGATTTCTCCATACTTTCTGCGGCGCGATACAAGGCTGTTTCCTGTGCGATGTCGATCCGGCTGAGACAACTTCGAGCGACCAACGAAGTAACGGAGCACGACGTGGCATCGCTTCAAGATCTCTATCTAAAAGGTTGCAAACTTGGCGGTCAGGATATCATTGTAGAAGCTCTCTGGTGCGCGCGAGTTCTCGCCGGCGACCTCGACGGCGCCTCGAAGTTTCTATTGGAGTATCTAACACATCATCGCCGTGAGCGGTCGACGCCGGATTGGTCGCTAAGACATACAACCGCAGCTGATGACGCGTGGAACGCCTATTGAATCGCCTCAGCACCTTTCGCCAGCGGCCATCAGCTTTACGATGCTCTGGCGTGACGCTGAGCGATTGGAGGGCGGAAAGAGCGACGCCCAACAGTCATTCTCCCGGAGCCGATCGGTAATTTTGGGATCGAATTGTCGGCCCCGGCAGCGTACGAGTTCTGCGCGAACAGACTCCTCGCCAAGAGGACCCCGATAGGGGCGCTTCGTGGTCATCGCATCAAACGTATCGGCGAACATGATTACGCGCGACGCAAGCGGAATTGCGGCCGCTCGCAATCCATCCGGATAACCTGTTCCATCCCAGTTTTCGTGATGGTGACGCACGGCGGGCACTAGGTCTTCGACCGCTTAGGGAGTTGCTGTTTGTAGCCGAACTTCGTGCGGGCGTCTTCCATGCCGCTTAGAGGACTACCGGAAAGTGCGCCAACCGGATAGTCGGTGAATGGCGCGAAGCGGGCGACCTTCTCTCACTGCTTCAGAAGCGCCATCTTTTCAGAGGTCGAACCACGGAGTCTCTAGCAGCGCTCACTATGTCACTACAATACGCGCCCTGTCCCGCTGACGATTCCGGGTCCGCCGCCGTGTTGAACGCGCAGGCTCATGCGCTTCGCCGCACAGACATGCGTGCGGCCGTTGAGCTCACGACCCGCGCGATCGACGCGGCGGATGCCGTGGGCGACGTCGGGCGCTGCATTCGCGCGCTCCGGATTCGCGGCGGCTGCCTGACGCGACTCGCCGATATGGACGGAGCGCTCCGCGACCTCGATCGCGCCGACGCCCTGTTCGAAAACACCGAAGACGATAGCGAACGCGGGTGGGTGCTTACAATGCGCGCCATCGTGCACTGGCGACGGGGCGAATTTGCTGACGCGATGAGTGTGGCGCAGCGCGCACTCGATATGCACAAGACCACAGGTGACCGTGACGGTGAAGCCGAGTCGCTCAACCTCGCCGGCGCTATCGCTGATGCTATTGGCGACCATGCACGCGCACTCGAGTTGTTCCAGGCATGTCGCATCCTTTGCGAGGAGGAGAACGACATTGGTGGCCTTGCCTCCGTTCTAGGCAACATCGCCGTCATTCATGGCCGGCTCGGGGAGCAAGGGTCCGCCATCGAGCAGTTGGAGCGCGCGCTCACGCTGTTGGCGCAAACCGGCAACCGCACGGTGGAGTCGGTCGTGCACCTCAACCTCGGTGTCTCGCACGCCGCCGTCGGCCATATCGATCAGGCGCTCGCCCACGCCAGCGAAGGATTGCGTATCGCGCGTGAGCTCGGTGACCGGAAGAACGAAGTGCATGCGCTCACCAACGTCGGCGAGATTCACCTGCAGCAAGGCGATAACTCCGGGGCACGTCAGTACTTGGAGGAGGCGCTCGCTCTCAGCTTAACCCTCGGGCTTCGCTCCAACGAGATCGAGGTTCGCACCCGCCTCGGAGAGACACTCGTCCTGCTCGGTGAACAGATGGAGGCGGAAGCACAACTGCACGCGGCCCTCGCGATCGCCGACTCCAAAGGCTCGCTCTACCGGCACGAGATCCAGCTCGCGCTCTCGGAGCTGTACCGTGCACGTGGGGATTTCGAGCGGGCCCTGCACCACCACCGAGGTTTCCACGAGACGAAGGAGTCCGCGTGGGGGGCGCAGGCAAGCCAGCGGATCCGCGCGGCTGTCGTGCAGGCGGAGATCGAACACGCCGAACGTGACGCGCAGGTGCTCCGCGAGCGCAACGACGCGCTCCACGCCGTCAATGAGGAGAAGACCCGCCTGCTCGCCATGCTCGCCGAGCAAGCCGCTGCCTTGGAGCGTCTCTCGCTCGAGGACGCGCTCACCAGTGTGCACAACCGGCGCTATCTCGACGCGCAGCTCGCCCTCGAATGGGAACGGTGTCAGCGTTTTGGCCATCCGCTCACCGTCGCGCTGCTCGACGTCGATCACTTCAAGGCGGTGAACGACACGTACTCACATGCCGCTGGAGACGCCGTGCTCCGCGCGATCGCTCGTCACCTCCGTGACCATACGCGGCGCGTCGACATCGTGGCGCGTTACGGGGGCGAGGAGTTCGCGCTCGTCTTCATCGAGACGCCGCTCACAGAGGCGACCGCGTCGTGCGAGCAGCTCCGCGCTGGGATCGCTGAAACGGATTGGGGAGCAATCGCCGCCGGGCTGTACGTCACGGTCAGTATGGGCGTCGCCACGGTGGAGGAAATATCCTCACCACAGTCCCTTCTGGCCAGCGCTGATGCCCGTTTATACGCGGCCAAGCGCGACGGTCGTAACAACGTTTGCAGTCGCTAGCGCAAGTTTCCCGCGCAACGAGCGACAGCACGGCTAAGTGGTTGGTGTGGAGCGGGGACAGTGTTTCCAGTTGCTGCGTGAGCCAGGGTCGCCCGCGCACCGTCGGCGCCTCTCGGCGACGAGCTCGCCGACGTGCTGATGAGTCGCTACGAAAAGGCCTCGACCATGGTGACGCCAAACCGGCCCTCTGAGGACTGGGCGCGCATCCTCGGCGACACGGTGGTCGTCACGCCGCTGCTCGATCGGCTGATGCACCACGCTCACTTCCTGAAGTTTGACGGGAAGAGCTGGCGCCTGCGGGAAGCGGCGGCGCGAGTTGCAAAGCGCACATCGAACGGATAGAGTCCCCCCAGGCAGGTGGGGGAGTCCGGCCACGGGTGGGAGAGTTTGAGAAGGCCACCCGGGTCAGCGACCAAGGGCAGAGGACTCTCCGCCTACCGATCACTTCCCGCGGCACGCAACAATGAAAGGCCGCGTGTTTGCGCATTGCGATGCGCCGGAGTGAATATCTGTTCCCATTCGGGGCTATCGAGCAGTGTGTCAACGACGAGTGGATCGAACTGCTGACCTCGTAATTTTAGAAGCTCTGCTTTTACATCAGCCTCGGAGAGGGCGTCTCGGTAGGGGCGTACCGTGGTCATCGCGTCGATGGTATCCGCGACCATGATGATTCGCGAAGCGAACGGAATGGCTTCGCCTTTGATTCCGTCTGGATACCCCGCGCCGCTCCACCGTTCGTGATGGTGTCGAATCGCCGGTACGAACTCGGTGAGCTGCGTCATGGTCGCAACCAACTCTGCGCCATCCGCCGGGTGCTCCTTCATTATTGCCCATTCGTCCAGACTGAGCTTCTCGGTCTTCCGAAGGATCGGCCCATACTTCTCGTGGATTTTTCCAACATCGTGAAGGAGTGCCGCAGTTCCTACTTTTTTAATTTCCTGGTCACTAAGTCTCAAGGCGCGCGCGATGATAGTAGCGTACTGACTTACGCGTCTTGAATGTCCGGACGTATACGGATCGCGCGCCTCAATCGACTTAATCATCAGTTCGAGAAGCTCTCGATTCGTCTGGGCCAGATCAACGGTCGTCTTAGCCCAATGACGAAAGCCGATGAGTGGAATCCAAATCAAAGCGGCTGCTATCGGCCCGTAAACAGAATAGACGTATGCGACTCCAAAGGTCACCGGTGCCGCAATGAGATCCAGACCCACGCTGGGCAGATGATTCTCGCGCCAGACATCGATCGCTGGTCGTCCGCTCGACAGCGCAACGACCGCTGACAGTAGAGTGGCGTTGACGAATATCGATAGAACGTACGCTCCTAGCGCCGCCCATCCGAACAGCCTCGTCACCGCAGCGATATCTGCCGGAATTCCCAGAAATGAACGACCACCCAATGCGCGATAACAAAGGATCGTCAGTGAAAACACCACGACGAACTGCGCCAGATTGAAAACCGCTTTGAGCGCACTCCGTCTGCGTCTTAGTTCGTCCGCGATGCGCAGCATGGCTATCGTTACAACGGTCGCCCAATGAGGCACCACCAGCACCATCGCCATATACGGGATGAAGGCGATTGATGACACTGCGGACTGCGGGAGCAAGAACGCCCACGCCTCTCCGATCACCGCGAGAAGCGCGAGTAAGGCGAGCGTAGTCCACGCGTGCGGTGGCATTGGGGGCCCGTCAGCCACGAGCAAGGTCGCGCTGAGCGCCGCCGCAACGCAGACGCCGCTGACGAAGTAGAGAACG
>Ga0209638_1002101_pt1 | contig 12358 bp, 11 predicted proteins | sample BarGraNGADG00211_FD_184490 | JGI IMG/M metagenome (GOLD analysis project Ga0209638, IMG submission 184490) | Arctic peat soil microbial communities from Barrow, Alaska - Barrow Graham LP Ref core NGADG0002-211 (SPAdes) (version 2) | ecosystem: Environmental > Terrestrial > Soil > Wetlands > Peat... | reverse complement strand
CCCGCCGCGTGGAAGAGGAACGACCCTCCAATCTACCCACAACGACGGTGATCGCGCCTCCGCAAAAGCGAACCCGGGTGCTAGATTTCAGTCATGATTGCGTCTCCACCCGGTGAAAAGCTCGCGACCGCGGGACCCTCCCTGAACGACGCCCAGCGAGAAGCGGTGGAGCACGGCTCGGGGCCTCTGCTCGTGCTCGCCGGCGCCGGTTCCGGAAAGACCCGCGTGCTGACCGCACGAATTGCCCGGCTGATCGGCGACGGCATTGTTCGGCCCGATCAAGTCCTCGCCGTGACCTTCACGAACAAGGCCGCCGGCGAGATGCGCGAGCGCATCGGCCGCCTCCTCGGCAGCGATCCGGCCGGGATGTGGGTCGGCACGTTCCACGCGATCGGTGCGCGCATGCTGCGTGCGAACGCCGCGCTCGTCGGCCGCACGAGCGCCTTCACGATCTACGATGAAGACGACACGCTCTCGGTCATCAAGCGATTGATGGATCGCCACCGCGTGTCGCCCAAGACATGGACGCCGCGCGCGATTTCCTCGGCGATCTCCGACGCGCGCAACGCGCTCGTCACGCCGGCGGAATACGCGAGACTGGCGCAGACGCCGTTCGCGAAGGCCGTCGTGCCGGTCTACAACGATCTCGAGGGCGCGTTCCGCGCCGCGAACGCCGTCGGCTTCGACGACCTGCTCGGTCTTCCGGTGCAGCTGTTGACCGAGCACGAGGACGTGCGCGAACGGTATGAGAAGCGGTTCCGCGTGATTCTCGTGGACGAGTATCAGGACACGAACCGCGCGCAGTACGAGTTCGTCCGGCTCCTCGGCGCGCGGCACGGCGACGTGGTCGTCGTCGGCGACGACGACCAGTCGATCTACGGCTGGCGCGGCGCGGACGTGCGCAACATCCTCGACTTCGAGCGCGACTACCCGTCGGCGAAAGTCGTGCGGCTCGAAGAGAACTATCGCTCGACGCCGCAGGTCCTCGCCCTCGCGAACGCCGTCATCAGCGAGAACGAGGAACGCCGCGGCAAGGTGCTCCGGGCCACGCGCCCGAGCGGGGATCCGGTCGTGCTCGTCGCCGCGCTCGACGATCGCGATGAAGCGGACTACATCGCCGCGGAGATCGAGCAGCGCCGCAGCAGGAACGGCGAGCCGCTCGGAGCGAACGCGATCCTCTATCGCACGAACGCGCAGAGCCGCGTGCTCGAAGAGTCGCTGCGCCGCCGCGCGATTCCATACCGGCTCGTGGGCGCGGTGCGTTTCTACGACCGGCGCGAGATCAAGGACCTGCTCGCGTGGCTTCGCCTCATCGCGAATCCCGCGGACGACGAGGCGTTCCGGCGCGCGATCACCGCGCCGCGCCGCGGCATCGGGGAGACCACCGTGGAGATGCTCGCCGTCGCGGCGGCGGACGCCGGCGTCCCCTTGCTCGAAGCCGCGCGCCGCGAGGACCTCACCACCGGCGCGCGCATCGCCACGCGCAATGCGCTCGCGGATTTCGCGGCGGTCGTCGGGCGCTTCCGCGTGAAGGCGGCGGACTCCAGCGTGGACCGGCTCATCCTGTCGCTCGTCGACGAGATCGGCTACGCGAACGCGCTGCGCGCCGAGGGTCCTGAAGGACTCGAGCGGCTCGACAACGTGGCCGAGCTCGCGCGCGGAGCCGCGGAACTCGTGATCGACGAGGGCGGGGAGGTCGGGCTCCGGCCGCTCGATCATTTCCTGCAGCGTGCGACGCTCGTCGCCGGGCTCGACCTGCTCGGTCCCGATGCCGACGCCGTCACGATGATGACGCTGCACACCGCGAAGGGGCTCGAGTTTCCCGTCGTGTTCATCGCCGGTCTCGAGAACGGGCTGTTCCCGCTCAGCCGGAGCTTCGACGATCCCGCGCTGCTCGAGGAGGAACGCCGCCTGTTTTACGTCGGCATCACGCGCGCCGAGCGGAAGCTGTACCTCACGTGGGCGCGCAGCCGGCGCCGCAACGGCGAGTTGATTTCGTCGGCGATCTCGACGTTCATGACGCCCGCGGCGGAAAAGCTCGTCGAGCCGCAGGCGACGATCCGGCTGCGCGCGAGCGGACGCTCGGGGGGCGTGGGGATTCGCGCGGAGTCGCCGCCGCGCGACTGGGACGACGACGCGCCGCGCACGTGGCGGCGCGACGCGTCGCGCGAGCGCGCCGTGCACATGGACGAGATGTCGCAGGACGTGCCGGCCTTCGTGCAGGGCGAACGCGTGAAGCACAAGACGTTCGGCTCGGGCACGATCTCCGCGATGGCCGGAGCCGGGCGCGACGCGAAGGTGACCGTGGATTTCGACGACGAAAACGTGGGGCGAAAGCGGCTCGTGGTCGCATTCGCCGGACTCGAGCGGGGGTTCGACTGATGGCGGCGGCTATATCCCGGGACGACGTGCGTCACATTGCCGGCCTCGCGCGGCTCGGCGTGCCCGATGACAAGCTCGACACGCTCGTGAGTGAGCTCAACGGCATTCTCGCGCATATGGAAGTCCTGCAGAAAGTGCAGAGCGCGGGCGCGGCCGCCGAGGCCGACGCACTGCGCACGGGAATGCCGCTCCGCCTCGACGAAGGCCCGAGCGTGAAGCTCGTGCGCCCGATCTCGGCGATCGCGCCGGCGACGCGCTCCCCCGATGGGGCGCCGATGCCGGCCGTGATCGACGGGTTCTTCCTCGTGCCCCGCCTCGCGACGCACGAAGACGCCGGAGACGAATCGTGACCGCGACGCCCGAAGCGCTGCTGCAGAGCGGCGCGGGCGCGATCGCCGCGGCGGTCCGCGAGGGGAAGGTGCGCTCGCGCACCGTGGTCGAGGCGAGTTTCGCGCGCGCCGCCGAGGTCGACGCCGGACCGTCCGGCCTCAACTGCATTCTCTCCTCGGACATGAACGGGTCGCTCCAGTTGGTCGACAGCGCGCCGGTGGGCGGCGCGCTCGCGGGCGTGCCCGTCGTGCTCAAGGACAACATCGCGACGACGATGCTCTCCACGTCGTGCGGCTCGAAGATCCTCGAGGGCTACGTGAGCCCGTACGAGTCGACCGTCGCGAGAAAGTTGCGCGAGGCCGGCGCGATCCTCGTCGGCAAGGGCAACATGGACGAGTTCGCGATGGGATCATCCACGGAGTTCTCGGCCTACGGACCTGCTCGCAATCCAATCGACAGGTCACGCGTGCCGGGGGGCTCCTCCGGCGGCTCGGCGGCGTCCGTCGCCGCGGGAATCGTGCCGATCGCGCTCGGCTCCGAGACCGGCGGGTCGGTGCGCCAGCCCGCGGCGTTCTGCGGCATCGTCGGCGTGAAGCCGACGTACGGCCGCATCAGCCGGTTCGGGCTCGTCGCGTTCGCGTCGTCGCTCGACAACATCGGCGTATTCGGCCGCACCGTCGACGACGCGGCACGCGCGATGGAAGTCGTGTCGGGCGATGACACGGCCAACGACGCGACCTCGGCGCCGCTCGACGCGCCCGGGCTGCGCACCGACTCGCGCGACCTCACGGGCGTCGTGATCGGCAGGCCGAAGGAATATTTCCCGGCGTCGCTTCCCGCCGCGATGCAGGCGCACTGCGACCGCGCCCTCGACGCCCTGCGCGCGCGCGGCGCCGAGATTCGCGACGTCTCGCTGCCGCACACCGATCTCGCGCTCCCCGTCTATTACATCATCGCGCCGGCGGAGTGCTCGGCGAACCTGGCCCGCTTCGACGGCGTGCGCTACGGGCTGCGACTGGAAGGCGAGGGACTGCGCGGCATGTACGAGGCCACGCGTTCCCGCGGCTTCGGCGCCGAAGTCACCCGCCGCATCCTGCTCGGCGCCTACGTGCTCTCGGCCGGCTACTACGACGCGTACTATCGCAAGGCGATGGACGTGCGCGCGCTCATCGCGCGTGACTTCACCGACGTGTGGGCATCGGGCGTGCACGCGCTGTTCACGCCCACCACCGCCGCGCCGGCCTTCACGATCGGTGCGATCTCCGACCCGTACGAGATGTATCTCTGCGACCTGTTCACCGTCTCGGCGAACCTCGCGGAAGTGCCGGCGATGTCGATACCCATTGGAAGGGTCGGTGGGCTCCCTGTGGGAGGACAGGTCATCGCGCCGCGTTTCGGCGAGCAGGTGATGTTCAGGATTTCCTACGCGCTCGAGTCGGAACTCGGCGGGGCGGCGCACGCATGAGCATCACGTACGAGATGATCGTGGGACTCGAGGTGCACGTGCAGCTCAAGACCCGGACTAAGGCGTTCTGCCGCTGCTCCACCTCGTTCGGCGATCACCCGAACACGAACACCTGCCCGGTCTGCCTTGCGCTGCCGGGCGCGCTCCCCGTGCTGAACGCGCGCGCGGTCGAGCTCGCGGCGCGCGCGGCGCTCGCGCTCGGGCTCGAGGTGCACGAGCGCTCCGTGTTCGCGCGAAAGAACTATTTCTATCCGGATCTTCCGAAGGGATACCAGATCTCGCAGTTCGATCGTCCGCTCGCGGAGCGCGGCACGCTCGCCATCGGCGGCGGCCGCTCGATCGGCATCACCCGCATCCACATGGAAGAGGACGCGGGCAAGTCGGTGCACGATCGCTTCGCCGGCTTCACGGCGATCGACCTCAATCGCGCCGGCGTTCCGCTCATCGAGATCGTGAGTGAGCCCGAGATTCGCAGCAGCGCGGAGGCCGGCGCGTATCTGCGTGCGCTCAAGGAGATCCTGCTCTATGCCGAGGTCTCCGACTGTTCCATGGAGGAGGGAAGCCTTCGCGTGGATGCGAACGTGAGCGCGCGACCGGTCGGCGAGCCGTCGTATCGCACGCGCACGGAGATCAAGAACCTCAACTCGTTCTCGAACGTCGAGCGCGCGCTCGAGATCGAGTACGCGCGCCACTGCGCCGTGCACGAGGCCGGCGGCTCGATCGTGCAGCAGACGATGCTCTTCGACGCGCACAAGAACGAGGTGCGCGGCGCGCGGTCGAAGGAGGGGAGCCACGATTACCGCTATTTCCCCGAGCCGGACCTTCCTCCGCTCGTGCTCGCCTCCGCGTGGATCCAGGGCGTGCGATACGGCCTGCCCGAGTTTCCCGCGCCGCGCCGCGCGCGTTATGCCGCGAGCTACTCCCTCGGCGTCGCCGACGCCGAAGTGCTCACGGCCAGTCGCGCCGTGGGAGACTACTTCGAGAAGGTCGCGTCCGCGGCCGGCGATCCGAAAGCCGCGGCCAACTGGGTGATGGGAGAAGTGCTCGCCTCGCTCAACGAATCCGGCGGCGACATCGGTGAGTTCCCCGTGAAGGCCGAGTCGCTCGGCGAGCTCATCGCCCTCATCAGGAACGGCTCGCTGAGCAACACGGCGGCGAAGACCGTGTTGGCGACCATGCTGCGGGAAGGCGGGACGGCCGCGACGATCGCGGCACGCGACGGCCGCCTGCAGATCGGCGACGACTCCGCGCTCATCGCATGGATCGACGAAGTCTGGGCCGAGCATCCGGACGAGTCCGCGCGATTCGCGGGCGGCGAGCGGAAACTGCAGGGCGTGCTGGTCGGGTTCGTGATGAAGAAATCGAAGGGCCGCGCGGACCCCAAGAAGGTCAATCAGCTTCTCGGCGCGAGAGCCGGAACGTAGAGCGGTCCCGCGATCGCACGCGTGAACGCGAGGTCGGTGTCGGGCAGGCCGAACTCGCGCGCGGCTTCGGTGTGCACCGCATCGTCGCCGCCGCGCTTCATCGCGGAGCGCCGGACGAGCTTCGCCGCGCGCAGGGCGCGATCACCCGACGGGTCGAGCCGGTACGGCTCCGACGACGCGTCGCGCACGAGAAAGTCCATCACGAAATCGAAGGAGCGCGTGAGGTAACGGCCCACCTCGCGCTCCGCGAGATCCCAGCGGCTGTTCACGGCCATCAGCGTGAAGATCCGCTGCCAGCTCTCCGTGTCGGTGACGTACACCATGCCGCGGAAAATGCGCCGGTTGGTGGGCGTGCTGAAGATCGTCGGGCTGAGGATGCGATCCAGATGCTCATCGCTGCGCGCATGATCGAGCAGGATGATTTCGTGCGCGCGCCGGGGAAACGTGTCGCCGATGTGCGTCTCGAACCGGCTCTCCCAGTAGCTGTGCCCGAGGGCGCTCGTGCTCGACGTCACCGCGAGCTGGTGCGGCACGAAATAGTTGTGCGCCACGGCGTCGGCCGCGAGATGCGCGAGATATCCGTAGCCGAACGCGCGCACCCGCTCGTCGCGCGCCTCGTCGAGGATCTCGAGCCCCACCGCCCACGAGTGGCAGTGCCGGCCGAACTTCGCGTACTTCTTCGCGATGCTCGTGTCGGCTGCGATCGAGCCGTAGAGAAAGTCGTGCGGATGCGCGCGGAGCAGTGCGGCGAGGGCAGGAGGGAGCAGCGCGGCGCTCCGCAGCACGGCCTCGCCGAGCAGGATGTGCGTGCCGGGCGTCCACGCGTGCGCCAGCGCCGGCGTGAGGGCCAGCAGCAGCACGATGGCCGTGGCGCGGTGGAGCAGCGTGGTACGGCGCGATGCCGCGCCCGCATTGGGCCGGACCCGCATCCGCTCAGGCCGGCGGGCGACGGCCGCGACCGCGACGGCGCCGGCGCCGTGCGGGGCGTGGCGTCTCTTCCGGGGTCGCGGCATACGGGGAGTCGTCGTGTTCGTCATCCCGGGAGTCCGCGCGCTCCGCATCCCGATGGTGCGCTCGCTCGTCGATGTCGTCGCCGCGTTCGTGCAGCGGCCGCAGGACACGTGACCCCAGCTTGAGGGTGTCCATCGCCGCCTCGGCCACGTCGGCCACCGCATCGGCCTTGCCGTGCACGCGACCCAGCAGGTCGCCAAAGTCGTCGATCCGGTCGGCGATACCACCCACCGAATCGCGCACGCGGCCGGTGGCTTTGGCAAGCGCATCGGCGGCCCGCACCGCGTCCTTGCGCACCACGTCGGTGAGCACGCGCACGTTCTCGGCGGCCGACGTGGCGCTGGCGATCATCGGATCGACCTTGGACGTCAGGCGGGCCAGCTGCTCGTGCAGGTTCTGCTGCGCCTTCCAGATGCGGAAGAGCAGGAGGATGAGCAGGACGAAGACCACCGGCATGAGGATCTGTGCCAGCCCCGCAGCGACGAAAAGGACTTGCTCGAATCCCGTACGAACGGGCGGCACCGGACGGACGAGCAGCGTGTCGGCGGCAAGAAGGAAGAGTGGCTGCATGCTCGTAGCTTCCGCCGTTCCCCGCACAAATGCAAGGGTGAATCTGCCAACGACCGGCGGCTGAATGCCTGCACGGGGGACAATCGCATGCCGTTCCGATGGGAATTCCGCGAACAACACTGGTGTCCCATTGCGCCGTCCGCCTCGCATTCCGCCAACGAATTCCAATTCCGGAATCCGAATTCCGGTTCTAAGTTGGTGGTATGAGATTCCTCGTCGAAGGCTGCCGCCCGCTGAGCGGCACCATCCGCCCGTCCGGCAACAAGAACGCGGCCCTGCCCATCGTGGCGGCCACGCTGCTCACCGAGTATCCGGTCACGCTGGAGAACGTCCCGCGCATCCGGGACATCGAGATCCTCGTCGACATCCTCGCCACCACCGGCGCCGAAGCGCGCTGGACGGGACAGAACTCGCTCTTCGTGCACGCCAGGTCGGTGTCGTCACGCGCGCTGGACCTCGAGATGTGCCGGAAGATCCGCGGGTCCATCCTGCTGGCGGCCCCGCTGCTCGCGCGCTGCGGCGAGGTCACGCTCTCGCCGCCGGGCGGCGACGTCATCGGTCGGCGGCGCCTCGATACACATTTCCTGGCGCTCGAACAACTGGGCGCCGCGCACGTGCTGACGGACCGGATCACGTTCACCACCAGGGGGCTCGTCGGCGCCGACGTCTTTCTCGACGAGCCGAGCGTCACCGGCACCGAGAACGCGCTGATGGCCGCCGTCGCCGCCAGCGGCACCACCATCCTGCGCAATGCGGCCAGCGAGCCGCACGTGCAGGATCTCTGCGAGTTCCTCGTCGCGCTGGGCGCGCGCATCGAGGGCATCGGCACGAATACCGTCACCGTGCACGGCGGGGCATCGCTCGGCGCGGCCACGCACGCCATCGGGCCCGACCACATCGAGGTGGGCTCGTTCATCGGGATGGCGGCGGTGACGCGCAGCGAGCTGCGCATCGCCGACGCTGGCGTGCGGCACCTGCGGTCGATGCTCATGGGCTTCGCGCGGCTCGGCGTGTACTGCCGCACCGAGGGCGATGACCTCATCATCCCGGCCAACCAGGAGATGGTGATCCAGAACGACCTCGGCGGTCACGTGCCCAAGCTCGAGGACCAGCCGTGGCCCGCGTTTCCGGCCGACGTCATGTCCATCGCCATCGTCACGGCCACGCAGTGCGACGGGCTCATCCTGATGCACGAGAAGATGTTCGAGTCGCGCCTGTTCTTCGTGGACAAGCTCGTGGGGATGGGCGCGCGCATCGTGCTGTGCGATCCGCATCGCGCGCTCGTCGCCGGCCCGAGCGTGCTGCGCGGCGCGACGGTCGAGTCGCCGGACATCCGCGCGGGGATGGCGATGCTGATCGCCGCGCTCTGCGCGAAAGGCACCAGCACGATCAACAACGTGGAACAGATCGAGCGCGGGTACGAGCGCATCGACGAGCGGCTCGGGGCGCTCGGCGCGAAGATCCGGCGAGTGGAGGTCGGCCGCACGTGACCGCGGCGTCGTCTCCCGAGCCGATTCCGCTTCGAGAGAAGGTCGAGGCGTTCGCGTCGATCGGCGTGGAGGCGTTCACGACCACGCGTACCGCCGGCGACTACGGACTCGGCGACGGCGAGCCGCCCGCGGAGACCCTCGCACGCTGGCGTGCGCTGCAGGCCGAGCTCGCGGAAATGGCACCGCGGCTCGCGAGTGCGCGACAGATTCACGGCGCGAAGGTCCTCGAGCACGGCGAAGGCTCGGACGGCTGGACGCGCCATGCCGGCGCCGACGGGCACCTGACCGTCGCCCGCGGTGTCGCGTGCGCCGTGACCGTCGCCGACTGTGTGCCCGTCTTCATTGCGCATCCGTCGGGCGCCGTCGCGCTGCTTCATGCCGGCTGGCGCGGCACTGCGGCGCGGATCGTGGAGAAGGGGATCGGTCGTCTGGTCGACCTGGGTTTCGACGCGGCGGATTTGAGGGTTCACCTGGGTCCCGCGATCTGCGGCCGCTGCTATCAGGTGGGTCCCAACGTGTTCGAGCAGCTCACGGGGTGGCAGACGATCCGCAATCGAAACGTGGACCTGCGCGCGCTGCTCGCCGAGCAGGCCAAGGAGAGCGGCGTTCGCCAGCTTTCCGCGAGCCCGCACTGCACACGCTGCGACAACGACCGATTTTTTTCGCATCGGGCCGGTGACGCCGGCAGGCAGGTGGCCGTGATCGTCTCCGCCGTGGGACTCTCCGGCTCGCCTTGACTGGGCCGCCGCCGCCAACTATTATCCTGAAGCTGAACGATGATGGATTGTTTCTTTTGGTCGCCAGCGGAATGTGGGGGAAGTTCTCCCCACATTTTTTTGTCCTCGCAAGTAACACGGAATCAACGTGAAGCAAGCACCGGAAAGCATTGTGGTTGCTGAACTTGACTCGCTCGGATTTGACCTTGTCGAACTCCGGGTTGGCGGCAGCAAAGGACGTCCGATTCTGGACGTTCGTATAGATCGGCGCGATCTCCAGAAGGTGACGGTCGGCGATTGCGAGAAGGCATCGCGGGCGATCGAGGCACGGCTCGACGCCATGCCGGATGCGATTGCGAGCCGGTACGTGCTGGAAGTGTCGTCGCCTGGAATGGAGCGGCCGTTGAAGACCGTCGCCGATTGGCGCCGCTTCACCGGACGCAATGTGAACGTGAAGAGTGCGCGGTTCGCCGCGATCGGTGGATACTCGGAAGTGGAGATCGTTGCGGTGCAGGGCGAGGAAGGGCGTGAGCAGTATCTCGTGCGCGACCTCAAGGGAAATGAGCACACGTTGGCGCCGGCGGACGTGCAGGAAGCCCGCCTCGCGTTCCACTGGAAACCGTAGGAGTCCCGGATGGCCGGTTCGACGGAAATACTTACCGCGATTCGCGAGCTCTCGCATCTGAAGCAGATCGAGCGTTCCGAATTGCACGAGCTGCTCCAGGACGGCATTCACGCAGCCCTGGCGAAGAAGCACGGTCCCACCGTGCAGGCCGAAGTGGACATCGACGACGACAAGGGCGACATCCGTATCGTCCTCCTGAAGACCGTCGTCGAGACCGTCGCCGACCCTGCGCGCGAGATCACGCTCGAGGAGGCGCGCTTCGAGGATCCCGAGTACCAGGTCGGCGATCTCATGGAAATCCCCGTCGACTTCGCCGAGTTCGGACGCTCGGCGGTGCAGGCGGCGAAGCAGCGCATCATCCAGCGCGTTCGCGAAGGCGAGCGCACGAAGATTCGCGACGAGTTCAACGACCGCGTCGGCGACCTGCTCTCCGGCGAGATCCAGCAGATCGAGCGCGGCAAGATCGTCGTCATGCTGAACAAGTTCCGCGAGGCCGAGGCGATCATTCCGTATCGCGAGCAGAACCATCGCGAGGACTACAAGCAGGGCGAGCCGATTCGCGCCGTGCTGAAAAAGATCGAAGAAACGCCCAAGGGTCCGCGCCTCGTGCTCTCGCGCGGCGACGCGATGTTCGTGAAGGCGCTCTTCAAGCTCGAAGTACCCGAGATCCAGCAGGGCATCGTCGAGATCCGCGCGTCGTCGCGCGAAGTCGGGAGCCGCACGAAGATCGCCGTGTTCTCGAAGGATGATTCGATCGATCCAGTGGGCGCGTGCGTGGGCCTCAAGGGCTCCCGCGTGCAGGCCGTCGTGCAGGAACTTGGCGGCGAGCGCATCGACATCGTGCCGTGGTCGTCCGATCCCGAGCGCTTCGCGAAGCTCGCGCTCGCGCCGGCGAAGGTCGCGCGCGTGTTCAGCGACGCGGCAACCAAGACGATTCAGGCCGTCGTGGACGAGGACCAGCTCTCACTCGCGATCGGGCGCAACGGACAGAACGTCCGTCTCGCCTCCGAGCTCACCGAGTGGAAGATCGATCTCTATTCGAGCCGCGAGTGGCTCGAGCGCGGCGGGGACGTTCCGCTCTTCGCGCCGTTGCCTGAAGAAGAGCGTGAAGAAGCAGCGGACGTCAAACTCTCGGACATCGAGGGGCTTCCGCCGGCAACCGTCGCGGTGCTCGAGGCGGGCGGCTACAAGACGCTGAACGACATCATCGACCTCGAGCGCGAGGACTTCCTCAAGCTCGCCGGCATCGCGCCGGAAGAGGCCGATCGCTTGATGGCGTTCATCAACGAGGTCACCGCGGAAGGCGGCGGCGAAGAGAATGACGCGGCCGATGCCGCTGCGCCCGAGGGCGGCGCGACGGTCTGATGGAGCGTCCGTGCTAGCGGCAAACAGCGCCGCGTGGAAGAAGGTGCTCGGACTGGCCGGGCTCGGCGTTCGGGGACGGCTCGCGGTGATCGGAGTGGAGCGGGTGAGGGAGGCAGCGGCGAAGGGCACGTTGAAGCTGGCGATCGTCGCGCGCGACGCGTCGAAGAACAGCCTCGACAAAGTCGTGCCGCTGCTGGAAGCGAAAAGAGTTCGGATCGTCGATGGAATCAGCGCGGCCTCGCTCGGCGCGGCAGTGGGCAGGGACGCAACGGCGGTGATCGGCATCGTCGACGCGCAGCTGGCGAAAGGGATTCGCGGAATCGTCGATTCCGCGCTCGCGTGAGTGTATCAGGGAGGATTGTTTGAACAAGCTTCGGGTTCATGATCTGGCGGCAGAGTTCGGCATTCCGAGCGACGAAGTCATCACGATGCTTCGGTCGCTCGAGGTCGTCGTCCGCAGTCACCTGACGCAGCTCACCGACGATCAGGTGGCGCGCGCTCGCGCCCGTTGGGAGCGCGAGAAGCGGGCACGCGCCGCGAAAGCCGCGACGTCGTCCGCCGCGCCCGCACGCCGTCGCCGCACGAGCGCCGCGTCCGCCGCCGCCGCACCAGCGACGGCAGACGAGACGGCGCCCGCCAAGCCCAAGGCCAAGACGGCCGCCAAGGGCAAGGCCAAGGCTGCGCCCGTTCCCGAGCCCGAGGCTGAGCCCGCAGCGAAGCCCGGTACGCGCCGTCGCCGCGCCGCGCCGCAGCCGACGGCCGAGGAAGTCGCCGAGGCCGCCGCGCCCGTCGAGGAGATCGTCGCACCGGAACCGCCGGCAAAGGAAGTCGCCGTCGAGAAGCCATTGGTACCGGCCGCCGCTGCGCCCGTCGAGAAGCCTGTGCCCGTTGCGCCGCCGTCCGCCGCCGCCGGAAGCGAGCCGGTCGTACCGGTCGTACCGGCCGTACCGGCCGTACCGGCCGTACCGGCCGTACCGGCC
>Ga0209638_1002100_pt1 | contig 12359 bp, 12 predicted proteins | sample BarGraNGADG00211_FD_184490 | JGI IMG/M metagenome (GOLD analysis project Ga0209638, IMG submission 184490) | Arctic peat soil microbial communities from Barrow, Alaska - Barrow Graham LP Ref core NGADG0002-211 (SPAdes) (version 2) | ecosystem: Environmental > Terrestrial > Soil > Wetlands > Peat... | reverse complement strand
ATTCGCCTTTGCCCCCCAGCGGCTTCATGAATTCGGAGTCCATCCATGCGCCCGACTCCGCATCTTCCCAGGCGAAGACCTTGTATTCGCCGGGGACCAGGTTCTTGAAAGTGAAACGGCCGTACTGGCCGGTTACGGCTCTCGCCCGCATACGGTAGTTGCCAGGCTCCACGTTGCGGATGGCGAACTTTCCCGACGCGTCGGAAGCGGCGGCATAGCTTTGCGGAAGATCGGCAGCGGTCAGGGCTGCGGTCGATTCCGTCCGCGTCAGCGGCAGGGACGCCTTGCCAACCAGTTCGCCGGTGGCCGCGTTGAATACGCGTCCCTCCAAGGTACGAAGATCTTCGGGTTTGGATTCGGCCAGCGGCGCCGTGGTTGCAGCCCGGGTTTGCGCCCAGGCGGCCAGAGAACGAGGAGAGCGAATTGGCGCATATAACTACCTCGTAACTTGACTTACACGATCCGCAACAGAATCTAGAGGTCCGAAAAAAGTAGAGCGTAGTACCGCCGCCGGTCTTTGCCGGCGGTGCTCGTTCCATTGCAGCCCCAAAGTTAGGCCGGCACGGCTGTACAATCGTGATGACATGCGTATTCATGCGATGGTTCTGGCCGCGCTGGCGTGCGCGCCGCTGCATGGACAGGGGCCGGTTCGCCTCCAGGTGGATGCCACGGACGCGCCGCGGCGGCTGTTTCACGTTCGAATGAACATCCCGGCCAAGCCGGGGCCCATGACCCTGCTCTATCCGGAGTGGATTCCAGGCGAACACGGGCCGACCGGGCCGGTGGTGAACTTGGTGGGCCTCAAGATCGCAGCGGGCGGACAGCCGGTTCCGTGGCGCCGCGACGACGTGAACATGTACGCGTTTCACGTGGAGGTCCCGGCCGGGGCGGCCGCACTGGATGTGGCGTTCGATTTTATCTCGCCTCCGGACGCGGCGGGTTTCTCCTCCGGAAGCTCGGCCACCAGCCGGCTTGCGGTGATCGGTTGGAACCAGTTCACGCTGTACCCGCAAGGCGCCCAGCCCGACGATCTCCAGTACCAGGCCTCGTTGCGCCTGCCCGATTCGTGGCGCTTCGGGACGGCGCTGCCGGTGCGGCCGGGGTCCGGCGGCGAGATCGAATTCGAGACGGTTTCCCTGACAACGCTGATCGATTCGCCGCTGTCGGCCGGCGCCTGGTATCGGACGGTGGACCTGGGAACGGACCGCGGGGCGCCGCATTTCCTGAACATTGCGGGCGATAGCGCCCGTTCGATCGAGATGGGTCCCGAACTGATCGCCGGCTACCAGCGCCTGGTGGCGGAAACCGGCGCCCTGTTCGGAGTGCGCCACTACCGCGATTATCATTTTCTGCTGACCTTGAGCGACCACGTGGCGCACTTCGGTCTGGAGCACCACGAATCGAGCGACGACCGCGTGCCGGAACGAACGCTGATCGACGCCGGGCCGCGCACGATGGCCGCAACCCTGCTGCCGCACGAATTCGTGCACTCCTGGAACGGGAAGTACCGCCGTCCCGCCGGCCTGGTATCAGGCGAGCACGACGGCGGGTACGACTTTCCGATGAAGGGCGGCCTGCTGTGGGTCTACGAGGGTCTCACCGATTACCTGGGCGAGATCCTGGCGCCAAGGAGCGGCCTGGAGACGCCGCAGGAATTCCTCGACTCGCTGGCCATGACCGCCGCGACTCTGGACACGGAGTACGGCAGGACATGGCGTCCGCTGGCGGACACAGCGGTGGATGCCCAGGTTCTGTACGATGCGGGAGACGACTACCGGAACTATCGGCGCAGCGTGGACTTCTATGCGGAAGGCACGCTGATCTGGCTGGAGGCCGATGTTCGGATCCGGCAGCTCAGTAAAGGCGCGAAGTCTCTCGACGATTTCTGCCGGGCGTTTTTCGGCGGCTCCGGCGGCGCCCCGGCCATGAAGCCGTACGGTTTCGACGACGTGATGGCCGGGCTGAATGCGGTCCAGCCGTACGACTGGGCCGGTTTCTTCCGCCAACGTCTCGACTCCACCGCCGCGCACGCGCCGCTGGGCGGGATCGAGGGCGGCGGCTGGAATCTGACCTACAACGCCATACCCTCCGGCATGTGGAGGGCGGCGGCCGAGGAACACAAGCTGACCGACCTGAGCTACTCGCTCGGCTTCAAAGTGAAGGACGATGGCGCGATCGTCGACGTCACGATGGGCGGCCCGGCCCAGAAAGCCGGCCTCGCGCCGGCGGCGCAATTGATCGCGGTGGACAACCGGCAGTTCACACCCACGGTGTTGCACGAAGCCGTGCAGGCAACCGCCGCCGGGACCAGGACTCTGGAGTTCCTGATGAAGACTGGCGAGTATTATGAAGTACGCCGGATCGAGTACACGGGCGGTGAGAGATTCCCCTCATTGGTGCGCAACCCGGCCGCTCCCGATCTGCTCTCGGAGATCGTCACGCCGCTGGCGAAGAAGTAGTTGCCAAGTACCTTGTTCCAGAAGTTCGATCACGCGTCGGGATACCGCTTGCTGACGCGCGCGGCTCCCTTCGGAGCCGGTAGAGTAGGAGAGAGGGCGACGCAGAAAGCGCGACCCACTCTCCCCTCGTCGAACCGGAGGTGCGGATTTCCCGCGTCCGGCTCTCCTGAAAACTCTCGCCATTTTCATCCCGACCGTGAGGGAGCGGACGCCGGCGCTGATTCTACCGCTCCGCTCCGTTAGTAGCCGTGAAAAAACCGGTTGGCAGGCGAAAGCGCCTGCCCCACGCGCCTGCCAGTCCTTCGGCAGCAAGGTGGGACAGACGCTTTCGTCTGTCAGGCCGACCATCCGCGCGATTCTTTCACAGCTTCTTACGGTCGCGGGCTCCGCCTGACGTACCGCTACGCTAGGGTTCTCTCATCCGGCCGGCGCTTCGGCGAATCGACCACTTCCCAGTCGCGCACCCAAGAGCAGGTTGACGCCACCCGCGCGCGCCCCTACAATATAAGTGTGTAAGGAGGCCGTATGGAACCCACTGGTATTCAGATCGCCGGGGCTCTCGGCGGTCTGGGCTTTCCTGAAATCGCCGTCATCGCTATTGTCGCGATTCTGCTGTTCGGCGGCAAGAAGGTCGGGGACTTAGGGAAAGGCTTGGGCGAAGGCATTCGCAACTTCAAGACTGCTTTGAAGAGCGACGAAGAGAAGGACGAAAAGAAGCGCGAAGAAGAGAAGGTCGGAGAGAAGAAGTAGAACGTACGCTTCGTGGAACGCCCGCAACTTGGGTTGGTTTCATCTCGGCATCAGAAAATTCCGTCAAACAAAAACCCCGCGAACCCGATTGGAGTTCGCGGGGTTTCGCTTTTCTCGCCGGCTGCGCTACTTCGCCTTCTTCGGCGGAACGATCGCATCTTTCGCGGCCTTCGCCACGCGAAACTTCACGACCTTCTTGGCCGGGATCTTGATGCTCTCGCCCGTGGCCGGGTTGCGCCCCGTGCGGGCCTTGCGGTCGACTCGCACCAGCCGGCCGATGCCGGGCAGCACGAATAAGCCGTTCTTCTTCACTTCGCCGATCGCCAGGCTTGCCAGGCTATCCAGGAAGTCGCGGGCCATGGTGTTGCTGACTTCGCAGCTTTCCGCAAGCGATCTCACCAGTTGCGTCTGGGTCATTCTCTGATTGGCCATAAGTCTCCTTCGGTTTCTCCCGTCGTGTCACTCGATATGGAACGGACCGGCTCGGCGCGCGATCCCGCGCCATATCGTCATCGAACATGAAAGCCGCCGCGCTCTTCGCGAACGCACGTCTCAATCGATATCAATCATAAGGGAATGGCATGGTGATGTAAAGAGAGAAATGCGCAAAAAGGCCTATGTTTTCGCGGTTTTTTCGGCCAGGCGCCCCCCCCGAGGCCCGTTTTACGGGCTTTCCGCGAATCCTCTTGCCCCGCTCCACTCCAATTCGCCCCAGGCGAAGGCTGCGGCAGCCTTGTTTTTCAGTATCCGGAAGCGGACTCGCGCGCCCGGCGCGGGCCGTAGCGCAATGCGCGCCGCGGCGTAGAGCTTGAGCGAAGGACCGCCGGCCGTGGTTTCCTCCTCGCCCGCTTCCAAGCGGCCGCGCAACTGATTCAGAAACAACACGGCCGCGCCGGCCCTGGCCGCCTCCGTCGCGAGTCTCCGCAGCCCCGAGGCCAGGACGCGCGCCTGCAACCCCGGCCCGCTCTCTCCGATCGCCGTCTCCAGTTCCAGCCTGGGAACCAGCGCCGCGGCGGAATCGACCACCAGCAAGTCCACGGCCGCCGAAGCGGCCAGACGGCGCGCCATCTCCAACGCCTCTTCCGCGAATGCGGGCTGCACCACTACCAGGCGCTCGATCGAGACTCCGAGAGCGCCGGCGTAGCCCGGTTCGAACGCATGGTCCACGTCGATCCACCCAGCCGTCAAACCGTTCCTTTGCAGATGAGCCACGGCCTGGAGCGCCAGAGTGGTCTTGCCGCACGACGGCGGCCCAAACAACTCCAGGATGCGGCCACGAGGAAGGCCGCCTCCCAGGGCGGCATCCAGCGCGGCGAAACCTGTGGGAATGGCCGGATCGGCAAGCCGGCCCGGCGCGCCCTGCGTGCGGCAGAGCCTCAGACGAATGGCGCGCTGCCGGTCTTGCTCAGTCATGGCAGGTGGGGCGGGCGTTTTCGCCCACCCAACGCGTTATGTGCGACGGCAGAAAAGGGCCGGGCATGCCCGGCCCCTACGCCTTACCTTCGCGCCGGAACCGGCTTGGCCGAGGCGGCCGCGGGCGAGGGCGGCGACGAACGCGACCCCGGCTCCTCCGCCAAAACCGGCGGATCGGGCTTGATCAGCCCCAAAGCCTTGCGCAATTCCGTGTCAATCGCCGTCCGGATGTCCTGGTTGTCCTTCAGGAACTGGCGCGCATTCTCGCGTCCCTGCCCGATTCTCTCGCCTTTGTAACTGAACCAGGACCCGCTCTTCTCAATCACGTTCTGCGCCGCACCCAAATCGAGCAGATCGCCTTCCTTCGAGATGCCCTCTCCGTAGATGAGGTCGAACTCGGCTTCCCGGAACGGCGAGGCCACCTTGTTCTTTACCACCTTCACCTTGGTACGGTTGCCCACGACGCTGTCGCCGTCCTTAATAGCCGCGATTCGCCGGATGTCCAGCCGCACCGAAGCGTAGAACTTCAGGGCGCGCCCGCCGGTGGTGGTCTCCGGATTGCCGAACATCACGCCGATCTTCTCCCGGATCTGGTTGATGAAGATCAGGCAGGTTCGGGACTTTGAAACCACGCCGGTGAGCTTGCGCAAGGCCTGCGACATCAGCCGCGCCTGCAAGCCCATATGGCTGTCGCCCATCTCGCCGTCCAACTCGGCCTTCGGAACCAGCGCCGCGACCGAATCGACCACCAGCACGTCGATCTGTCCCGAACTGATCAGGTGATTGGTGATTTCCAGCGCCTGCTCTCCATAATCCGGCTGCGAAACGAGGAGATTGTCGATGTCCACCCCGAGCTTCCTGGCGTACTTCGGGTCGAGCGCGTGCTCCACGTCGATGAAGGCGGCGATGCCGCCCGCCTTCTGCGCCTCCGCGATCACCTGCAACGCGATGGTGGTCTTGCCGGACGATTCCGGCCCGAAGATCTCGTTAACACGTCCGCGAGGGAGGCCGCCGACCCCCAGCGCCGCGTCCAGGGAAATCGAACCCGTCGAAATCACCGAGACCGGTACGATGGCGTCCTTCGACCCGAGACGCAGGATCGATCCCTTCCCAAACTGCTTCTCAATCTGGTTCAGGGCCAAATCTAAAGCGCGCGCACGCTCCTTCTCATCCATGTAGTGGTTGTCTCCTCAGCCGGGCTGCGACTCTCATTGTATCAGCGGCCCCGGCCCCGGAGCGCTTCCTCCGTTCCGATAGGCATATAATTTGGGCAGAGGTCCTCTTATGCCCGGGCGTCTGTTCGCCTGTCTGTTGTTCGCCGCCTGCCTGCTTCCCGCCGCTCAGAAGACCGTGGCAACGGCGAAGGGCGAAAACCAGGATTTGGGGCTGACAGTCACGCTGTACATCGACCCCGCCGGCGTCAAGGAGTTAATCGGCAACGACCTGGACGGACATTACATCGTGGCCGACGTAAAAGTCGAGCCGAAGTACGGCAAAGAGGTGGCCATCGACCGCGACGATTTTCAGCTTCGCACGGACAAGGATGGCGAGAAAGCTAAGCCCTTCGCGCCCAGCCAGATCGCCGGCCGCGGCGCGCTGATCGTTCATCAGGAGCAACAAGGCCGTACCACGGGAGCGGTGGGTTCCCCGAGTTCCTACCCCGGCAACTACCCGGGGGGCGGCTACCCACCCGGCGGCTATCCACCCGGCGGCTACCCGTACCCGAACGGTGGCGGCGCCGTAGCAGGCGTGGGCAATGAAGGCGATGCCGGCACAACCGCGGCGACCGTGCGGAATGGGGCCGGGGACAAGGAAAACCCGATCGAGCAGACGCTGAAAGACAAGGCGCTGCCCGAGAAGAAAACCGGCCAGCCGGTTTCCGGCCTGCTCTACTTCGTCATGGAAAAGCAGAAGCTGAAGGACCTGGAACTGACCTACGGCGGCAAGGAGAACCGAATCACCTTGAGGTTCAAGTAGGGGCCGGGCATGCCCGGCCCCTGCGGGGCGTTGCGCTAAGCTGGAAGCAAATGAGAATCCTGGTGGTCGAGGACGAAAAACGAATCGCCGATTTCCTGTGCCGCGGCCTGCAAGGAGCGGGTTACGCCGTGGACGCGGCGCTCGACGGCGCCTCCGCGCTGGATCACATCCACTCCGCCGATTACGATATGGTTGTCCTGGACCTCATGCTGCCCGACATGGATGGCATGAAAGTGCTGGAGAAGATTCGTAATCGGAAGCTCGGCCCGCCGGTCTTGATCCTGAGCGCGCGCGGCGCACTGGAGGATCGCGTCAAGGGCCTCGAACAAGGCGCCGACGATTACCTGGTCAAGCCGTTCGCCTTCGTCGAGCTGCTGGCGCGCGTGCGTGCGCTGCTGCGGCGCGGCCAGCCGGCTCCGGAGAGGCTGCAGGTGGCCGATCTCACGCTCGATTGCAGCCGCCGCAAAGTGATCCGCGCCGCCGAGACCATCGACCTGGCCCCCAAGGAATTCGGCATCCTCGAATACATGATGCGGAACAAGGGCCGCCCGCTGAGCCGCACCATGATCGTGGAGCATGTCTGGGACATGGATTACGACGGCCTGACTAACATCGTGGACGTGTACATTCGGCACCTTCGCAGCAAGATCGACGACCGTTTTCCGCAGAAGCTCATCCAGACCGTGCGCGGCATAGGCTACATGATCGAAGCGCCCGATAAGCCGGCCGATCAAACCATCGAACGGCAGGTTTGAAGTGATTCGCACGCGCGATTTGCGCCGTCTCTCCCGCGGGTTGCGTTTCCGCCTCACGGCCACCTACGCGGTCTTTTTCGCCTTGCTCTTGATCGGCGTGACCGGCGCATTCCACGTACGCCTGTCGAGCACGCTGAATACGCAGGTCCACGACGCCCTGGAGCAGCGATGGGGCGCCATGAAGGGCTATATGCGGATCGAGCAGAACGACGACAGGATCGAAGCCATCTGGTACTACGACCCTAAAGACCCGGACGAAAGCCGCATCGTGCTCGGCGCCAGGTCTGTTTATCTGGTCACGGACGAGAACGGCAAAATCATCCCGGACTACGACGGCCAGCCCGCCGTCTCCCAAGCGTACGAAGACCTCGGCGTCGACTCCCCGGCAAGCATCAAGGGCCAGGTGCGCCAGACTCTGGCCGCTTCGAAACCGCTGTGGACAACGAGGCGCAGCCGGCAGGGAGTGGACTACCTGATCCGGTCAGGGGTCGTTTTCGACGAAGGCCACCGCAGCGGAGGCCACCGCTCGCCGTATTTCGTCGCGCTGGGTTATTCGCTCGCGGCCAGTCAGAAGACCCTGCGCGAGTTTTCCCTGATCTACATCGCGGTAATACCGGGGTCTCTGATTCTGGGGTCGTTCCTCGGCTGGGTGATGGCCGGGCGCGCGCTCGCGCCGGTGCGCGCCGCGGCCCAGGCCGCGCAACGCATTTCCAGCTCCAACCTCAGCCTCCGCATCCCGATGCGTAACGCCGGCGACGAATTGGACTACCTGATCCTCACTTTCAACCGCATGATCGACCGCCTGGAAGGGTCCTTCCAGCAGATGAAGCAGTTCTCCGCCGACGTTTCGCACGAGTTGCGCACGCCCATTACCGCCATCCGCGGGCAGATCGAAGTGGCGCTGTTCACCGCCCAGACCACCGAACAATACCGCGAGGCTATGTTCAACGCGCTGCAGGATATCGACCGGTTGTCGCAAATCGTGCGCGCCCTGTTTCTGCTTTCGCAGGCCGAATCGGGGCAACTGGTCTTGCAGAAGTCGCGCCTGGATCTGTGCGAGGTGGTGCGAGACCAGGTCGAGGAATTCCAGATTCCCGCCGAAGCGGCAGGTGTCCATCTGGCGGCCGACCTGCCGGCCGAATGTCCCGCGGAGGTGGATCGCGTTCAGATCGAGCGTTTGATCTCCAACCTGCTTTCCAACGCCCTCAAGTTCACGCCCGAAGGCGGCCAGGTCCTGGTGACGCTGCGCCACGCGCCCGGCCAGACCGTGGAACAAGCGCCCGCGCACATCGAAATCGTCGTCGAGGATACCGGCCGTGGCATCGCCACCGAGCACCTGCCGCACATCTTCGACCGCTTCTATCGCGTACCAAGCGGGGGGGCCGCGCCCGCGCCCGAACAGGGACTGGGTCTTGGACTGAGTTTCGTGGCATGGATTGCTAAGGCCCATGATGGCAAGATCGATGTCGAGAGCGTTCCGGGGAAAGGTACCCGCTTCACCGTCAAGCTGCCTGCGCCCGGCATCGGCTCCGCTACAATGGAACTTGCGGGCCAGCCCGCGAGCCAATCATGAATGAACTTTAATTCCGCCTTTAGCTGCGCTTCATGGCTATCCCATATCCTTATATAGTGCGGCTTGTCCGATCCGGAATCCTGATGGCGGCGCTGTCCTTCGGCGCGACTCTCCCGTGGTGCGCGGCGCAGCAGAAGGGGCCAGTGAGTGCGCCGAAAGATCAGATGTTCTCCGGGGCCGTCACGGCGATCGACAATTCCAGCCTCACGGCAACCCGTACCGGGTCGAAAGACTCCAAGACCTTCGCCATCACGCGCGAGACGCGATTCGAGGGGAAGCCGCTGGTGAACTCACGCGTGACCATCCGCTATATCGCCACCGAAGAGGGCGACCGCGCGGTCGTGGTCATCGTTCGCGCTCCCGCCAAGAAATGACAGTATTAAGCGCCTCGATTTCTTTTCCGCTTGAGAAGGTTTCGCCTCAGCGGCGGCTTTGAGTTGGCGCGGCGCGCGAGTGGGGCGGACCTCCCGGTCTGCCTTCTTTCCGCGGCGCACGTTCGAGAAGCGCTCGCAACTCAACCAATTCCGGCGTCCATATTCTCAACGAGTCGCGACGGTTTTCGACTGCGCCACCCGGCAACAAGAAGGCAGACCGGGAGGTCCGCCCCACTCACAAGAAACGCAGACGACAAAAGACGATCGTCTGCGCCACCGAAACAGCGCTATTTCGGTCCCAGGTAGTAGCCGGGGCGCGTGACGATCTTGCCCGCCTCGGGATGGCCCGTGACCTCCACGCGGATCTGATGGAACCCGGCCTCCTCCCGATTGTTGGGGGCGTAGGAGAGGGTGTACTCGCTGTGCAACTGCTCCCCTATCGCAGTGAGCGCGTTCTCCAGCGTACGCTGGCTGTGAAAGCCGAATTCCGTGCCGCCGGTTCCCTTCGTGAAAACCTCCACGGGGTTGTCTATGAAAATCGCCTTCACGTCCCGGTATATCTCGAGCAGCGCCGGAACGAATTCGGCTCGCGAGTTGGTCCCGTACATTTGCTCCACGTTGTTGGGAGTCGCGGGTACGTTCGGAGGCAGGGGATGCATGGCCGGCGGAAGCGGATCGGGCCGCGACGGCCTGGGGGGCGCCTTCAGGGTGGTGATGAAACGCGACATGTCGACCGGATAGAAGACGATGTTATTCATTTGCAGGTCTATCAGGGCCTCGCGCGCGCGGCCCTCGCTACCCAAGTCGCGCGTCTCACCGATCAGCAGCATGATCCGCCGGCGATCGCTGGGGCGCGATCGCAGCAGTCGCGTGCCTTCCATCACGGCGTCCACCATGCGGTTGCTTTCGCTGCCGGGCTGGATCTTCTTGACGGCTTCCGTAATCTTGCCGGTATCCGACGTAAACTCCTGCAAAACACGGATGCGCGAGTCGTAGGCGATCACCGCCGCCTCGCCGGCGTCGCCAATCACCTGCGGTCCGATCAGGTTGCCGATCTTGTTGACCTGCGGCAACAGCCCTTCCACGTGCGCGTTCGACTGAATCAGGATCGCCAGCGAAATGGGCGTGTACGTCACGTCCACCTGGATGTTCTGTTCCTGGTCGTTATCGAAGAGGTGGAACTGCTCCGGCCGTATGTTGTTGACGTACCCGCCCTCCCGGTCGAACACCGTCACGGGAGCCTGAACGTTGTGCACGGTGATCGGAATCGTGAGCCCCGTCGGCTCCACCGGAGGCGGTTGTTGCGTTTGCGGCGGGCGGACGGTCTGTTGGGCTGCCAACAGTCCGCAGACAAGCGTCAGTAAGAAAACTCGCATGCTACTCCTGCCGGGCGGCTGTGTGCTCGCTCTGGCCCCGGAGCAATTCCAGCACGTGCGGGGCCAATTCCACAATAGCATCCAACGATTCCACCGCGCCCTTGGGCGAGCCCGGCAGATTGACAATCAGGACGAGGCCCCGCGTGCCAGCCACGGAACGGGAAAGCGCCGCTAGCGGCGTGGCTTCGCGCCCGCGCGCGCGCATCACCTCCGCCATGCCGGGGATCACGCGGTCGAGGACGGCCCGGGTGGCTTCCGGCGTGACGTCTCGAGGGGCCACGCCAGTGCCGCCGGTGGTGAAGATCGCCGAGATCCGCCCGCCATCGGCCAGGGTGGCCAAGCGGTTGGAGATTTCGGCGGCTTCGTCGGGGACGACCTCCAGCACCGAGACTTTCCAGCCCAGTTGTTCCAGCCGGTCACGCACGGCGGGACCCGAGCGGTCCGTGCGCGTGCCGGCGCTGACGGAATCGCTGATGGTCAGAACCGCGGCGTTAATCATGGCTCCCTCTGGGCGCGGCTGCGCCGCCGGTCCTCGCGCGCCGAAAGTCGCCGCTCTTCCCCCCGGTTTTCTCGATCAGGTAAAGATCCTGGATTTCGATCGACTTATCGAGCGCTTTGATCATATCGTAAATCGTCAGCGCGGCGACCGAGGCCGCGGTCATCGCCTCCATTTCCACGCCGGTCTGGCCGGTGGTGGCGGCGCTGGCCACGATGCGCACGCCGCCTTTTTCCACCGCAACCTCCACGTCCGCGTGCGAGAGCATCAGCGGGTGGCAGAGCGGGATCAGCTCCGCGGTGCGCTTGGCGGCGGCGATCCCCGCGATGCGCGCGATTTCGAGCGGGTTCCCCTTGGGGTTTCCGGGCAGCTTCTTCAGCGCCGCCGGAGCGATGCGCACGAAAGCGTGGGCGCGCGCCGTGCGGCGCGTCGCCGGCTTCGCGGAGATGTCCACCATGCGCGGGCTTCCGGCGGAATCGAAATGCGACAGTTTTTTCATTTGAACAGTACCCGGATGAGATCGCCGCGCGGATACTCGGCGCGGCCAGCTTCGGCCACCAGATAGGCGTTGGCGCGCGTCAGCGCGGGAATGTCCCCGGAGCCGCTCCACGCCACCGGCGTTACCTCGGCGCCGTCGGCGCTCAGGCGCGCCGGCAGGAACCGCTCGATTCCCGCGCGGTGGCGAAACTCCCGCGTGAGCCGCGCGTAAGGCATGTGCAGCGCGATCTCCTCCTGCCCGCCCAGCAGCTCCAACGCGGCGCGCGCGAAAAGCTCGAAGGTCACCATGGTCGACGCGGGATTGCCCGGCAAACCGAAAAAGAACTTCCCCCGGGCGCGGCCGAAAACCAGCGGCTGCCCGGGCTGAATCAGGACGCGGTCGAAATAGAATTCGGCGCCGAGGCCGGCCAGCGCGCGCTCGACGACATCGTATTTGCCCGCCGAAACGCCGCCTGAAAGCAGCAGCAGATCCGCGGCGAGGCCGCGCTCGACCATCTCTCGCGTGTGCTCTTCGTTGTCCCGCGCCACGGGCAGCACGAGCGGTTCGCCGCCCGCGCGCGCCACTTGCGCCGCCAGAGACCAGGCGTTCGAATTGCGGATCTGGAAATCCCGCGGCATCTGGCCGGCTTCCACGATTTCGTCGCCCGTCGCCACGATGGCCGCCACCGGCTTGCGGAACACCTTGACT
>Ga0209638_1002099_pt1 | contig 12367 bp, 10 predicted proteins | sample BarGraNGADG00211_FD_184490 | JGI IMG/M metagenome (GOLD analysis project Ga0209638, IMG submission 184490) | Arctic peat soil microbial communities from Barrow, Alaska - Barrow Graham LP Ref core NGADG0002-211 (SPAdes) (version 2) | ecosystem: Environmental > Terrestrial > Soil > Wetlands > Peat... | reverse complement strand
GCTCGTTTGCTGCCTCGACAACGAGGGCAGCCAACTCGAGCGCACCTTTGCCACCGTCAGCGACGTGCCGGGTAACGGCCACCCGGACGCCAGCCTCGGTCGCGATGTCGATGATGGCCTGAAGCTCCGAGTCATGGTCGGTTGGGAAGGCGTTGATGGCCACCACCGGTGCCACCCCGAAGCGACGAACGATCTCGATATGACGCAACAGGTTCGGGGCGCCGAGCCGGACGTCCTCAGGACTCTCCTCGAGCATCTCCGGGGGCAGCGCGCGGCCGGCGACGACCTGGTAGCGACCAGAGTGTGTCTTCAGCGCGCGCACGGTGACGACGAGCACTGCCGCGTCCGGCTTCAGCCCGGACGCCCTGCACTTCACGTTGAAGAAGCGCTCAGCACCCATGTCGGCACCGAAGCCGGCCTCGGTCAGGAGGTAGTCCGACGTGCGGATACCGAGCAGGTCGGCGACGACTGAGGAGTTGCCGGTGGCGATGTTGCCGAAGGGCCCGGCGTGGATCAGGGCCGGCGTGTGCTCCAACGTCTGCAACAGGTTGGGCTTGATCGCGTCGCGCAGCATGACCGCCATGGCCCCCGCCGCCTTGAGGTCCTCGGCGGTGACCGGGAAGCCGGCGTAGGTGAAACCGATGACGATGCGGCCGAGGCGTTCACGAAGGTTCCGCAGGGAGGTCGACAGCGAGAGAATCACCATCACCTCGCTCGCAGCGGTGATGTCGAACCCCGCCTGACGAGGCACGCCATCCATCCGTTCGCCGAGGCCCACGACGATGTTGCGCAGGGCGCGGTCGTTGACGTCCATCACCCGTCGCCAGGCGATCGTGCGGGTGTCGATACCGAGCTCGTTGCCGTGGTGCAGGTGGTTGTCGACCATGGCGGTGAGCAGGTTGTGCGCCGAGGTGACCGCGTGGAAGTCGCCGGTCAGGTGCAGGTTCACGGCCTCCATGGGCACGACCTGGCTGTAGCCGGCCCCCGCCGCGCCGCCCTTGATGCCGAACGTCGGACCGAGCGATGGCTGCCGCAGCGAGAGCATCGACCGGTGCCCGAGCAGTGCCAGACCTTGGGCGAGCCCGACCGACGTGGTGGTCTTTCCCTCACCCAACGGCGTCGGCGTCACCGCGCTGATGACGACGTACTTCGCCTTCGGCTGGTCGGCCACTGCGGCAAGCGCGGTCGGAGCGACCTTGGCGATATACGTGCCGTAACGCTCCAGGTGCTCGGCCGCGATGCCTGCCGAAGCCGCGACCTCCTCGATGGGAAGCAGGGTGGCCGCACGGCCGATTTCAAGGTCAGTTGGGAAGGAGTCCGTCATGTGGACAGCATGACAGCGTCAGCCTCCTGCTGGTATGCAGGGGCCTCGCGCTCGGAGCCGCGCGCTCGGGGCCGCGCCCGGGCGGATTGCCGACATGGGGCGCGGCAATCTCGAACCGCCGCTGTCTACCGTGGCGATGCGGTCAGCCAGCCGCCTGGCGGCTCCGTGACTTGGCCCGAGCACGGGCCACCCGCGGCCGACTCAGCAGGTAGGCGATGACCACCAGGCCGACCATCGTGACGATCCGGTTGGGGTCGACCGCGGGGCGCCAGTCGACCTCGCCGTTCTGGATGACGTAGGCGCCAACTGGGCGACCGCTCATGCCGAAACCACCGCCCTCACCGTCCTGGCCCTTCTCGTCATGACCGGTGCCGCCGCCCGCGCCGCCGCTCACCGCCGCGGCCGCGATGACAGTGACACCGTCCTTCTCATACGGCTCGGCGAACACCCGTTTGACCGTGATCGCATCCTTGGCTGTGCTGATGACCTCGGTGACCTGCATGATTCCTCCTCAACGGCGCCGGCCCGGTGGCGGCGCTCTCAGACTCATACTCCGTGCGGCACGGCGGGAGGGAAAAGGGCTAAAGGTCCCTGCCTGAGTTGCAGTGAAGCCGCGCGAACGGCATACCGGAATTGGACCGGCGACACGGTTCGGAGGCGCCGGTGAGCACGGGGTGCGGAACGTACGATCGCGAGTATGCGCGGATGGCCGGTTCTCGGGAGAGACCTCGCCGTGGACCTCGGCACCGCCAACACCCTGGTCTACGAACGGGGACGCGGGGTGGTGCTCGATGAACCATCGGTGGTCGCGATCGAGGCCGGCACGGGCCGCCTGGTTGCTGCAGGTCGGCCGGCCAGAGAGATGCTCGGACGCACCCCCGGACACGTCCACGCGATCCGACCGCTGCAGGACGGGGTCATCTCCGATGCCGACGTGGCCGAGCGGATGTTGCGCTACTTCATCGACCAGGTCAGGCCCTCTCGTCTGATCCGGCCCCGCATGGTGGTCTGCGTGCCGAGCCAGGTGACGGGCGTCGAACGTCGGGCGCTCGAGGACGCCGCGACCCGTTCGGGCGCTCGCCGGGTCTATGTCATCGAGGAGCCCATGGCGGCGGCCATCGGCGCCGACCTGCCGGTCAACGACGCCGCAGCGAGCATGGTGGTCGACATCGGTGGTGGCACGACGGATGTCGCGGTCATCAGCCTCGGCGGCATCGTCAACTCCAGGTCCCTGCGTCTGGGCGGCGACGAGATCGACGACGCGATCATCAGCCATATCAAGAACGAGTACTCCCTGCTCCTGGGGGAGCGAAGCGCTGAGGACATCAAGGTCTGTGCCGGATCGGCGTTCCCGTTGCGAGAAGAGCTCAGCACCCGCGTTCGTGGACGGGACCTTGTGACCGGCCTGCCCAAGACGATCACCATCTCCTCGCCAGAGGTGCGCCGGGCGATCGAGAACCCGGTCCTCCAGATCGTCGAGCTGGTGCGCAGCACGCTGGACGTGTGCCCTCCCGAGCTGTCCGGCGACATCCTCGACCGGGGGATCGTGCTGACCGGTGGAGGGGCATTGCTTCGCGGGCTGGACGAACGCATGCGACATGAGCTCGGGGTGCCGGTGCGCGTCGCCGAGGACCCGTTGCGCTCAGTCGTCCGCGGCTCCGGTCGCTGTGTTGAGGAGTTCGGCTCACTTGAACGTGTTCTCGTTGGTTCGCAACGGTTCTGAGCCTGTGTCGTGACCCAGCCTCGCCGTCTGAATCAGCCTCACAGACAGCGGACCCTCGTGGTCCTGATTGTCGCGACGGTGTTCCTTCTGGGACTCGACCTGTCCCATCCGGGGTCGACGTCCTTCCTGCGCACCGGAGCCGCCGCGGCATTCGGGCCTCTCGAGCGCGCCATGGCAGCGGGGCGAAACGACGAGGTCACGCGACTGACCCGTGAGCGGGACGAGCTCGAGCGAGCGCGTGGGCAGGATGCCGCGAGCGTGCAGCAGGCTCGGCAGGTCACGTCGGTCCTGGCCTCGCCGGCCGCCAAGGGTGCCCAGCTCCTTTTCGCGCGCGTCGTCGCCTTCACCGCGCAGTCGTCCACCACCGAGTCATCGTCGGGTGGGCGCCGGGTCACGATCGACGTCGGATACCGCGACGGTGTCACCAAGGACCTGACCGTGATCTCCGGAGCCGGTCTCGTGGGCAGGGTGATCGCCGTGGCCGCCTGGACCTCGGACGTGCTCGTCGTCGGGGACCGCGAACTCACGGTCGGAGTCCGGGTGGGCAAAAGGGGTTGGCTCGGCTCGGTGTCAGCCACCTCGCCGGTCGGCGCGCCACCACGCGCGCCCGGTCGACTGAGCCTGACCCTGCTCGAGCAAGGGACCGTCATGGTGGGCGACACGGTCACGACCCTTGGCAGCGTCGGCGGGCGTCCGTTCATCCCTGACGTGCCCGTCGGGACGGTGGTTTCGCTCGATCCGGACCGGGGGCAGCTGACCTTCAGCGCTGTCGTTGAACCGATCGTCGACACCGAGGCGCTGGACGTGGTCGCAGTGGTCCTGTCCACGCCACGGTCCGTGCCCAGAGCCCCATCCCTCGGGTCGGGCAAGTGAGGGTGCGGATCAGCCTGCTCTCGTTGCTGAGGGCCGCCCTGGTCGTGCTCACGGTGGCCTTGTCCGCCGTGGTTCTTCCCCGGCTCGGATCCGTCGGGCCTGATCTGGTCCTGCTCGTCGTCGTGGCGGGCGCGCTGCTCGGTGGCCCCGCCAAAGGTGCCCTCCTCGGGCTGGGTGCCGGCTGGGTGGTCGACCTCATGCCGCCCGGAACGCCGGCGCTCGGGATGGCGGCCCTGACCTACGCCGCCGCGGGGGTATCGGCGGGGCTCTGGCATCGCGACAGCGGACGGTCAGCGTCACTGCCGGCGCTTGCCACGCTTGCAGCGGCGAGCACCGTTGCAGCCGTTGGCATCCTGCGCGACATGACGAGCGGCTGGCCCGTTCCATGGGCCGCGGCTGGCTGGTCGGTCGTGTTGACGACGGCACTGGGCCTGGCAGTCGTACCGCTGTTGATCAGGGCCGAACGTGGGCTTGTTCGTCGGCGTCTGGCATGAGTCTTCCCATGGCGGCCCGCCGTTCCTACCAGGTCCGACTATGGGTCTTCGTCGTCCTCGTCGTCGTCCTCATGGGCACGTTGCTCGCGCGGCTGACGGCGCTGCAGATCGGGGAGCACGATGCCTATGCCCGGGCGGCGACCCAGGTGAACACCCGTGTCGTCGTCCAACCTGCCGTCCGCGGCCGGATTCTGGATGCGGCGCGGAATCCGCTGGCAGACAACACGTCTGAGGCATTCGTGACCGTCGAGCGGTCGGCCCTGCTGGCTGCCAAGGATGGCGGGCGTGCCTTGATCGGGCGGGTCGCCGCACTGCTCCGTATTCCGTTCGTCCAGCTCTGGGGCAAGACGTACCTGTGCGGAACCTCAGGTGCGCCCAAGGCGCCTCTCTGCTTCAACGGCTCGCCGTACCAACCCATCCCGATCGCCCAGGGAGTCGACCCCCAGCGAGCCCTGAGTCTGCTCGAGCAGCCCGAGAACTTCCCCGGGATCGGAGTCGGGGCCCAACCGGTGCGCCACTACCCGCACCTTGATGGGCTCCAGGCCAGCCACGTCCTGGGCTATCTCGATCGCGCAACCGTCGCTGATGTCAACGGCGCAGCAGGGCAGATCGCCGACACGGATCTGGTCGGGCGGTCCGGCCTCGAGGCAGAGTACGACGTCGTGCTGCGTGGCGTCAGCGGCCGCACCACGGTCTCCATCGACCCCAGAAGTGTTGTCACAGGCCAGATCTCGGCCACCAGCCCCATCCCCGGTCTAGATGTCATCACGCACCTCAGCGCGCCCATCCAGGCAGCCAGCGAGAAGGCATTGACCGATGCGATCACCGCCGCGCGCTCTCGTGGATGGAAGGCGGACTCGGGTGCGGCCGTGGTCATGGACGTCACCAACGGTGCAGTGGTGGCGGCGGCGAGCTATCCGTCATACCGGCCGGAGATCTGGACCGGGGGAATCAGCGTGCGCGACCTCGCGGCGCTGACCGATGCCAAGGCGGGCACGCCGTTGGTCAGCCGGTTGACGTCTTCGGTGTTCTCTCCGGCCTCGACGTTCAAGGCGATCTCCCTGCCGGCGGCGATCAATGCCGGCAACAGCCTGTCGGGGAGGTACAACTGTGGTGCGAGCTTCCGGGTCGGCAACCGGGACTTCCACAACTACGAGTCCACGGCCCATGGCGTGATCAACCTGCACACCGCCATCGTCATCTCGTGCGACACGATCTTCTACCAGTTCGCCTATCGGTCTTGGCTTTCGCAGGGAGGACTGGCCGCGAAGTCTGACGCAGGTGACCCCTTCGTGGCGATGGCGAGGGACTATGGGCTGGGCGTCCGGACGGGCATCGACCTGCCGGGGGAGACCGCTGGGCGGATCCCGGACCGGGCATGGAAGCAGCAGAACTGGGACGACACCAAGGTCGACACCTGTGCCAGAGCCGTGAGCGGCTATCCCGACGTGGCCCGGACCGATCCCACGAGGGCGGTCTATCTCAAGGCTCTGGCGGTCGAGAACTGCCAGACCGGGTTCCAGTTCCGGGCCGGAGACGCGGCCAACTTCGCGATCGGGCAGGGCGATGTCGCGGTGACGCCGCTGCAGATGGCATCGGCCTATGCCGCGATCGCCAATGGCGGGACGTTGTGGACGCCCCAGGTTGCCGCCGCCTTCGCCACGCCGGACGGGACGCTCGTGCGGACCATCAAGCCGAAGGCCCGGGGTCAGGTCGGGCTGAGCTCTAGCATGCTGACGTTCCTGCACTCCGCACTGCGGGGAGTCGTCACCGACGGGACCGCCAAGACGGCCTTCGCGGGCTTCCCGCTGGCGAGCTATCCCGTTGCGGGCAAGACCGGAACGGCCGAGGTCTTCGGCAAGCAGACCACGTCGTGGTTCGTGAGCTACGCACCGGCCAACAAGCCGAAATACGCCGTCGTTGTTGTGGTTTCACAGGCCGGCACCGGCGCCGAGACCTCCGCGCCCGCCGTCCGCCAGATCTACGAGGCGATCCGGTCGCAGCCGTGAGTTGCAGCCGTGAGTCGCAGCTCCGAGTCTCAGCCCTGGCTCTCACCGACCCAGGCGTTGGTACGCCTGCTCCGTGCGCTCCTTGTCCTGGGTCCACCAGGCTTCGTTGTCGCGATACCACTCGATGGTCTGGGTGAGCCCGGCCCTGATGTCCTGGTACTTCGGCGTCCATCCTGTCTCGGTCCGAAGCTTGTCGGAGTCGATGGCGTAACGCATGTCATGGCCAGGACGGTCCGGGACCAGGTCGAACCAGTCGGCCGGCTTGTCCATCAGCTCCAGCAAGAGCGCCACGATCTGGCGGTTGTTCTGCTCGCCGTCGGCGCCGATGAGGTAGGTCTCGCCGAGTCGGCCCTTCTCCAGGATCGTCACGACGGCATCGTTGTGGTCGTCCACATGGATCCAGTCGCGGACGTTGGCGCCGGCGCCATACAGCTTGGGCTTGACGCCTTGCAGGATCCCGGTGATCTGGCGGGGGATGAACTTCTCGACGTGTTGGTAGGGGCCGTAGTTGTTGGAGCAGTTGGACAGCGTGGCCTCGATGCCGAAGGAGCGGATCCACGCCCGAACCAGCAGGTCGGCACTGGCCTTGCTCGCTGAGTACGGGCTTGAGGGGTTGACCGGCGTCTGCTCGGTGAAGCGGCTCGGGTCGTCGAGCTCGAGGTCGCCATAGACCTCGTCGGTCGAGATGTGGTGGAGCCGCACGTGGTGCCTGCGAACCGCCTCCAGCAGCTGGTAGGTGCCGATGATGTTGGACTCCATGAATGGCCACGGGTCGTCCAGGGAGTTGTCGTTGTGCGACTCGGCTGCGAAGTGGACGACGGTGTCGGCGTCCGCGACCAGCCGGTCGACCAGGTCAGCGTCGGCGACGTTCCCGTGGACGAACTGGATCTGGTCGGCGACCGGCGCCAGGTTCTCTCTCGAACCGGCGTAGGTCAGCGCGTCGAGCACGGTGATCTGCCAGTCGGGACGGGTCGCCCGGGTGCGCAGGACGAAGTTGGTGCCGATGAACCCCGCCCCGCCGGTGACGAGCACCTTCATGAGTCCTTCTCCTTCACATCGTGTCCCCACTTTGTACATGACGGGCGATAAGGACAGTTTGGCCAGTGACGAGCGCCGCGACAACGTAGCCGGCAGCGATTAGGACGGTGACCTGCGGCGCTGGTATCTTGATCGTGCCGTGCAACCGGCCGCGGAGACAGAGAGCCTGGGTGAACCTGCCCCAAGGCACCGCGCAACGAAAAAACCAAGGAGATACCGCGTGCCCCTAGACACTGCCGTGAAGGCCGAGATCATGACCGAGTACGCCACCAAAGAGGGCGACACCGGTTCCCCCGAGGTTCAGATCGCGATGCTCACGCGTCGCATCCTGGACCTTACCGAGCACTCGCGTGAGCACAAGCACGACCACCACAGCCGCCGCGGCCTGCTGCTGCTGGTCGGCCGCCGTAAGCGCATGCTGCGCTACCTCGAGGCCACCGACGTCACTCGCTACCGTGAGCTGATCAAACGCCTCGGTTTGCGCCGATAATCGTTCCATCCGATGGAGCGGCCCCCTCCACGTCACGTGAGGGAGCCGCTTCTTTCGTTTGAGAGCGGGGCAACCAGATTCACCGCCCCAGGGAGTCCCGCCACACGCGGTGCCCCGCCCGAAGAAAAATGCTCAACCTATTGCAAAGCGCGTGCACAACGACGATGCACGGCAGATTTAGAGAAAAGGAGGACCCCATGGAGGGTCCAGAGATTCAGTTCGCCGAAGCCACCATCGACAACGGCTCATACGGCACCCGCACCGTCCGGTTCGAGACCGGGCGTCTGGCCAAGCAGGCCGGCGGCGCAGTTGTCGCCTACCTCGATGAAGACACGATGTTGCTGTCGACCACCACGGCCGGCAAGCACCCCAAGGAACAGTTCGACTTCTTCCCGCTGACGGTCGATGTCGAGGAGCGCATGTATGCCGCCGGCAAGATCCCCGGCTCCTTCTTCCGTCGTGAGGGTCGCCCCTCCACCGACGCCATCCTCACCTGCCGTCTGATCGACCGACCGCTGCGCCCCACCTTCAAAAAGGGTCTGCGCAACGAGGTCCAGGTCGTCATCACGGTTCTGGCGCTCAACCCCGATCACCAGTACGACGTGCTGGCGATCAACGCCGCATCGGCGTCGACGCAGATCTCCGGACTGCCGTTCAGCGGCCCGATCGGCGCGACGCGCGTTTCGCTGATCGACGGCAGCTGGATTGCCTTCCCGACCTTCGCCGACACCGAGCGTTCGGTGTTCGACATGGTCGTCGCCGGCCGCGTCGTCACCGACAAGCATGGTGTCGAGGACGTCGCGATCATGATGGTCGAGGCCGAGTCCACGATGTCCACCTGGGACCTGGTCAAGGTTCAGGGCCAGGGCGCACCGACCGAGTCGGTCGTCGCTGAGGGCCTCGAGGCCTCCAAGAAGTTCATTGCCGTGCTGTGTCAGGCACAGACCGAGCTCGCGGCCAAGGCCGCCAAGCCGGTTCAGGACTTCCCCGTGTTCCTGGACTACCAGGACGACGTCTATGTTGCCGTCGAAGGTGCCGTCTCCGGCGACCTGACCTCGGCGCTCCAGATTGCCGACAAGCAGGACCGCGAGAACCGCATCGACGAGATCAAGGCTGCTGTCCAGGGCGATCTCGCGGAGAAGCTCGAGGGCCGCGACAAGGAGATCTCCGCGGCATACCGCGCGGTGCAGAAGAAGCTCATCCGCCAGCGGATCCTGCGTGACAAGGTCCGTATCGACGGCCGTGGCCTCGCCGACATCCGCGCCCTCGGCGCCGAGGTCGAGGTCCTGCCCCGCGTCCACGGTTCGGCGATCTTCGAGCGCGGCGAGACCCAGATCATGGGTGTCACCACGCTGAACATGCTGCGCATGGAGCAGATGCTCGACACACTCTCCCCGGAGACGCGCAAGCGCTACATGCACAACTACAACTTCCCGCCCTACAGCACTGGTGAGACCGGCCGCGTCGGTTCCCCCAAGCGCCGCGAGATCGGTCACGGCGCCCTGGCTGAGCGTGCGCTCATGCCCGTGCTGCCGACCCGCGAGGAGTTCCCGTACGCCATCCGTCAGGTGTCGGAGGCTCTCAGCTCCAACGGCTCAACGTCCATGGGCTCGGTCTGTGCGTCCACCCTCTCGATGCTCAATGCCGGTGTGCCACTGCGCGCCCCGGTCGCCGGTATCGCGATGGGCCTGGTCTCCGATGAGGTCGATGGTGAGACGCGCTACGCGGCTCTGACCGACATTCTCGGTGCCGAGGACGCGTTCGGTGACATGGACTTCAAGGTCGCCGGCACCCGAGAGTTCGTCACGGCCATCCAGCTCGACACCAAGCTCGGCGGCATCCCTGCCTCCGTGCTGGCCGGCGCGCTGACCCAGGCCCGCGACGCTCGCCTGCACATCCTGGACGTCATGGCCGAGGCCATCGACACCCCGGACGAGATGAGCGAGTATGCCCCGCGCGTCATCAGCGTCACCGTTCCCGTTGACAAGATCGGCGAGGTCATCGGCCCGAAGGGCAAGATGATCAACCAGATCCAGGACGAGACCGGCGCGCAGATCTCGATCGAGGACGACGGCACGATCTACATCGGTGCGACCGATGGACCGTCGGCCGAGGCCGCCCGCGCCATGATCAACGCCATCGCCAACCCGACGATGCCCGAGATCGGCGAGCGTTTCATGGGCACCGTGGTCAAGACCACGACGTTCGGCGCGTTCATCTCCCTGCTCCCGGGCAAGGACGGCCTGCTTCACATCTCCGAGGTGCGCAAGCTCGTCGGTGGCAAGCGGATCGACTCCGTGGATGACGTCCTGAAGATCGGCCAGAAGATCCAGGTCGAGCTCAAGGAGATCGACCCTCGCGGCAAGCTCTCTCTCGGTGCGGTCATGGCCGAGGATGTTGCCGCTGGCGACGCGGTCAAGGCTGACGTGGTTTCGACGGAGCCTTCAGACGCCTGAGTCTGGTTGAACGACAGCTTGGTTGAACGAGACCGAGGCCCGGCGCGCCCGCAAGGGTGCGCCGGGCCCTGTCGTTCCCGGGCGGTCGCCATACCGGCTGGTATGCCGTGCCCCGCACCCTCGTTAGCGGGTTTGTATCACCGTTGACTGTCGGGCAGCTGCCAACGGTGATACGAACCCGCTAACGGCTGAGGCCAGGGGCGGGTGATCGGGTCAGAGCCAGCGGCGGACGCGGAGCTGGTACTCGCGGTACGCGTCACCGAATCGTTCGGTGAGGTAGGCCTCCTCGCGGTCGATGACCTTGCGACGCATCACCCACAGGATGCCGGGCAGCACCAGCAGGGGCCACCAGCTGTGAATGAGCATCGCGCCACCGAGATAGGCGATCGCGTCGGCGAGATAGATCGGGTTGCGGCTGAACCGAAACGGCCCGGTGGAGACGATCGCCGAGACATGGTCCCACGGGATGAAGGTCGTGTGCGCGCGCATCAACGTGGCGATCGCCCAAACCGTCAGGTCGACGCCGGAGAGCACGAAGCCCAGCCCGAGCAACGTCAGCGCCCCGCCGCCCGGGATGGTCCACGGTCGCCACCAGCTCAGCGTCCACATGAGAGCGAACGGTCCGAAGTAGACGACCGGCGGGATCAGCCGGACCGCGGCGCCTGTTGGTGATGGCAGCATCGACAGCTCCTGTGATCGGCAACGGGCTCACTAGGCTAAGCGGATGAGCGACGCGATCAAGGCCCCTGTCATCAAGGTCTCTGTCATCGGCGCTGCCGGACGCATGGGTTCGACGGTCTGCCGCACTGTGGAGGCCGCGCCGGACACCCAGCTGGTGGGCCGCTACGACCTGGGCGACGACCTCGGCGATCTCGGTGGCGCGGACGTCGTCGTCGAGTTCTCGGTGCCGGACGCCTCGGCCGCCAACGTCGCCCACTGCATCGATCGTGGCAGTCACGTCGTCGTGGGGACGACCGGCTGGACCCGGGACAAGCTCGAGGCGGTGCGCTCGCAGCTGACCGGCAAGCCTGGGGTCGGGGTGCTCATTGCGCCGAACTTCGCCATCGGCGCGATCCTGATGATGTCGTTCGCCCAGCAGGCTGCGCGGTTCTACGAGTCCGTCGAGGTCGTCGAGCTGCACCACCCCGACAAGGTCGACGCGCCGTCGGGTACTGCCGCCCGCACGGCCTCGCTGATCGCTCGGGCCCGCCAGGATGCTGGTCTTGGCGATGCCCCGGATGCCACGACGTCGGATCCGGGGGGCGCTCGCGGGGCGCGCGTGGACGGCATACCGGTGCATGCGTTGCGGTTGCGTGGCCTAGTGGCCCATCAGGAGGTCATGTTCGGCGCTGCTGGCGAGCTGCTGACCATCCGGCACGACTCCTTCGACCGGGTCAGCTTCATGCCTGGCGTCCTCGAGGGTGTGCGCCGGGTGGCCGACCACCCGGGGCTGACGGTCGGGCTCGAGAGCTACCTTGGGTTGGCCTGATCTGGTTGCAGCACAACGATTGATTGACGCACAACCCCGGATAGTGTTCGCGGCATGCATCGCAGCCGGATCGGCATCGTCCTGATCGACCACGCTGAGCAGCACGACGCGGCCCTGGCCTTCTGGTCGGGTGTCACGGGGGTGGCTCCGACCCGTGACGAGGACGGGCCGTACACCGCGATCGGCACCATCGGCAGCCTCAACCTGGAGGTCCAGCGGCTCGGCAGGGGGACGCCCGCGCGGATCCATCTCGACATCGAGACCGATGACCTGCCTGCCGAGATCGATCGGCTGACCGGGCTTTGTGGCACGGTCGTGGAGCGCAAGCAGGAGTTCTCGATCATGCAGGACCCCGGGGGCTGGTCTTCTGTGTGGTTCCGGTGCAGACGGGGGAGCGCTTCGAGCGCGAGGCGACGACCTGGGCCTGAGCCTGAGGTCGCACCGTCCCCAGGTTTGCGGATCAGCCCCAGC
>Ga0209638_1002098_pt1 | contig 12370 bp, 7 predicted proteins | sample BarGraNGADG00211_FD_184490 | JGI IMG/M metagenome (GOLD analysis project Ga0209638, IMG submission 184490) | Arctic peat soil microbial communities from Barrow, Alaska - Barrow Graham LP Ref core NGADG0002-211 (SPAdes) (version 2) | ecosystem: Environmental > Terrestrial > Soil > Wetlands > Peat... | reverse complement strand
GTTGATTATATGCATGTCAAGTCGTTACTCTTCCGAATCGGAAGTCATTCTGCACAAACCTGCTCTATCAAGCCAGCACGATACTATCGTTTGTCGTTACTCTTCCGAATCGGAAGTCATTCTGCACTGGGCCAGTATCCATTTGGCTCCAAGCGCGACGGCATTGTCGTTACTCTTCCGAATCGGAAGTCATTCTGCACCCTCAACAGGCGGGCTACCCATCCGATGGCTACGTCGTTACTCTTCCGAATCGGAAGTCATTCTGCACATCTATGAGCAATTCGTAGAAGGCGACTATGCCAAAGTCGTTACTCTTCCGAATCGGAAGTCATTCTGCACTGTTAGTAGATGTCTCTCCTAATACCGAAAACGGAGTCGTTACTCTTCCGAATCGGAAGTCATTCTGCACATTCGCAAGCAAGGCGTCAACTGCAGGGCAATCGTCGTTACTCTTCCGAATCGGAAGTCATTCTGCACATGAGACGAAAGATAGTTCGCCGCCAACAGGATTGGTCGTTACTCTTCCGAATCGGAAGTCATTCTGCACTCTGATCTTTTGGAGGGGTTAATGAATACAAATAGTTGTCGTTACTCTTCCGAATCGGAAGTCATTCTGCACACAGCTGACGCGTGGACATTTGGAATGGTTATTCCATTTGTCGTTACTCTTCCGAATCGGAAGTCATTCTGCACTTGGGAATCATGTTCGGGTGGTGAGTGCTTATAGTCGTTACTCTTCCGAATCGGAAGTCATTCTGCACAAAAATTGGGGAAATTGTTCCCTAAATAAATAAAAAGTCGTTACTCTTCCGAATCGGAAGTCATTCTGCACGAGGAACCGTCGGAGCAGGCTCTATTGGAGCTTCGTCGTTACTCTTCCGAATCGGAAGTCATTCTGCACAAGGTCGCCACAACCACTGGCCAAAACACCGATGCCATTGTCGTTACTCTTCCGAATCGGAAGTCATTCTGCACAGGGAATAAACCGTCTCAATTCCGAGATGGCGATTGTCGTTACTCTTCCGAATCGGAAGTCATTCTGCACGCTGGAACTTATCTGCTAAAAGAGCTGAAGATTAGTCGTTACTCTTCCGAATCGGAAGTCATTCTGCACTGTCAAAGGAAGTCAGCCTCAATGGGTTGCTGTTGAAGTCGTTACTCTTCCGAATCGGAAGTCATTCTGCACAGAAATCAAGGGAAAATAATCCCAAGAAAAGAGAAAAGTCGTTACTCTTCCGAATCGGAAGTCATTCTGCACGAGTGAAATTGCCGACGTGGAAGGAAAAACAGTTCGGTCGTTACTCTTCCGAATCGGAAGTCATTCTGCACTCGTGGTGGTAATCAGCAACGTGGCTACCAACAGTCGTTACTCTTCCGAATCGGAAGTCATTCTGCACAGCATCCATCCCAATCACCATAAAATTATAGTGTTAGGATGGTCTTTCCGAGAACCTCTCGCGCAATCTTATTGACATTATGCTTTTCTTGCAAAAAACATCGCCAAACAACTTCTAAATCCTTGTTTTAATGGCCTTCCGAGAACATATGGTTTTGTCAAAGAGCATTCGCGACGATAACGCGCCACCCTTTCATCCTATACCTGTTCACATCACTGGCAAAGGATAACGAAAGATTCCTGCGCTGCGTGCAACACGCATAACATATTCGCTTAAATTAAAAAATATAAAAAGAAGATTCATCATCATTGAGCTTAATGGCGTTTTTCTGACAGCCCGCACAAAGGCGGAAGATAGCTACCCTGCCTTGCTTGCCTGTCAGCGTTTCAATCTTTTTCGTAAAACGGGTAAACACATGCCTTTCAACCTCTACAGCGAAAACCGACTTCTGCAAGCGCAGGCCCTGATGGGCGAGAAAACGAGCCAGTTTTCCCCGCATTTTATTATCTTCAATATCGTAGGCGACAATACAAGTCATATTAATCAATCCTCAAAGCCCGGTATGGGATACTCATTCTCAAAGAACGTTTAAGATGGTCGACCATTTCGTCAAGATAAGTGTTGTAAGTAAAATTTTCACCATTTTCCACTGTAAAGGTTGTGGCCATGGTGTGCTCGAAACGATGAATATATTTGCGGAAGCCTTCCCCTTCCAGCCGACTGTAACTAAGCCCTTTCTTTTCAACAGTGGCAAAATCGTATTCTTTAATTTCACGGTTATGAATAAGGGCGAGCACAATTCGGTCAACAATATGCCTTAGTTCCTCCAGAAGGTCCGAGGCCAACGATAAATGCCCGCCGCGCCCTTGATGAAAGAAGCCAACGCGAGGATTAAAGCCTTTATCCTTCAAAACCAGGGCAATACGGTTATATAGAAGGGTGTAGCCAAAAGAAAGCATCACATTAACGGGTCCATCCGGCGGATGATAAATACGGCCTTTGAATTCAAAAGGCATCACCAGCGAAGCAAATGCGCCGAAAAATAATTTTGCAGCATACCCTTCGTAACCTCTTAACGTATCCATATTATCAGCTTGCAGCACATGGGGAATGACTTCTTTCAACGAAGAAATGTCAACTTTATTTCTTCTGAGCAGCACATGTGAATTCATGATCTTGGCGGAAATGATTTCCCGGGCAAAGGCCAGACAGAAAGATGGATCTTTGCTGCAAACCTCCTGCTGCGCAGCCATCTCCGGCACTTCATAACCGGAAGGATTGAGACTTCCCACTAAATGCCCTTTTACATCGACAAAGCTGATGGGTATGTTTTCTCTGGCCGCCCGATAGACAACACCGCCACTGAAGGGAGACCGGCCGACAACAATAAGACGGCTAATTCTGCTCCACGGTACTGTTTGTGTGCCTTGCTGTTCGTCTTTGATCACGAGGTCAGGCCCGCTGGAATAGGCGCCTCGGCAGATAGAAGAGAGATAAACCGGGGTTCCGCATAACCAAGTCTCCCGGAACACCGGCAACCATTGTTCATCCTCCCGTATAGCCTCCTGACGTTCTTCCGTGATATCGGTGGCAGTTATGTTATATCCCAGAAAATCAACGGGTGAGCCGGGTCGTATTTCGGTGGTCTTTTCCTGCTTCAAAGCCAAACCCAGTCTGGCGAGAGATTCTTTTATTTTTTCCATGTCCTTATCTGCGGATAAGCCACTTTGAAAAAGGCAGACAAAATCATCCGCGTAACGGATCAGCTTGAAATCTTCCCGCGCCATGTCGCGATCAAAACGATGCAGATAAAGATTGCTCAGAACAGGCGACAGGGGACTCCCCTGCGGCAAACAGGAAGCACCTGCTGCGTTTGCCGCAAGCAACCAGGGGATGACTGTATCGGGAAAATCATCGCAATGAAAAAGGCCGTGCAGTAAATCGGCAAGCCGTTCCAGTTGAACGGAATCAAAAAACGCAGCAATGTCCGCTTTGATACCCGTTGTAAATCCTTCCCCCAGATATCTTTTAAGGGCGGAAGCTGCGCCTTTCCGATTCAGACCCAGCCGATATGCAAATGATGATTTCGATAACAAATTATCAATTACCGGCGTTATACAATCAGCGACAGCTTTTTGCAGTAATCGGTCAATAGCATTTTGAATATGAATCTCGCGAAAACCACCGTCAGATTTAGGCATCCGATAGCTTTTAAAGCCGCCGGCCTGATACGTGCCATTGATGACAGTAATGCCCAGATTCCCCAGATAATTGTGGCCGGCCTTTTTAATATCGGAAAAATAAAGTCCGTCAGGGCCGGGGGAAGTAACAGTTGTTTTTTCTAACGTTTTTTTCAGCGAGGAGACCGTCAGGGCTCTCTGTAGTAACGATTTACCGCGGGTCAGATGTTTGACTTTCCTTACATCATCGAGTTCTGGTATGGAATAATAGCCGAGACCAAAGACATGATTTTTACCAACACCTGTGTATTGGCCGATGACTAGACGCCTTGCCACATTTTTCGCAGGCGTGCCGGTAATCTTTATACTTCCGACAATTCCACCCAGTGTTGTTTCGTTTATCGATTTACGATGTTCCGGTTTGTCGCGGTTGCCATAATAAGGGATATCTAGCCATATTAGAGAATTATCTGTCACCATCAGGTTTGTCACGATTTCGTTTGCATCAATATTTGTGCGAACATTCCTGATACTCCTTACAATATGATCCATCGGACCACTGCCTTCATCGCTGGCTGCCGTAAAATAATCCTCATCGCAAAAGACGTGTTTTGGGGCTTTGTATCCTCCCGGCCGATTAAGGCGCATCGGCGTGTAAAAAATTATGCTGAATTGGTGCATCTGTGCTAGTTGATATATTTCCGAAGTAAGGGAATCATGCGTTAATGCTGGAGAAACCCGACTTGCCTCTTCCGCTGACAATGATGCAAGATCATTTAAATTGTATAACTTGTCAGTAATCCTGTTATAAACTTTTTCCAGCATCACTGTCCTACCGGGATTAAAATGCCCTTCTCCCAGTTTGAGTTCATTAAAATTGGCAAGCATGCTGCAGATGTTTTTGAGAATTGTGGCGGGAAAATTCAATCCGACATGAACCGGCTCACCTGTCTCATAGGATTCAATGCCCGTTTCTACAGGAATGCAACTGATACCGGCTGCGGCCATACTCGTACCGACAGGAAGATAAGGTTTAATCGTGTGGCGGAAAAGCGCGCTCCATTGCGCGCCGTGATAGTGTGGGAGTTTGCGGACGGGGGCAATTACCCGGAAACGGAGTTCAAGAAGACATAGATCGGATATATTTAATTTTTCATCGGTAGGCATTCATTGCCCATTCAGCGCTTGTCTGGTTTTGCCGGTGTGATGCGAATAGTGTTGCGAAATTCACCACTTGTGCCGCCGGATGACCTGTTCGACGATGATCGGCCGGACCCGGAGCTTCCGCCTCTGTTATTATTGCCTCTTTCACGTTCCGCCCGAGGCCCTGCTGGATTCCAGAAGTTCTTCCAATAATCGAGACCGGCATTGGGGAATCTAAGGGTCCGTTTGTTCCATCCTTCTTCTAGTAAATTCAGATGACCCTGAATCGTTTTCAGTGTTTGTATTTCTTTGCTGATACCGGAAACGGTATTTTCTAATTCTTTTAGTGTATTAGTATGCCATTGATAGTCATCAGGACGCCGTATCCATATTTTTTTAATCGATGACCGTATGCTTCCCATTCCGAGAGATTTTCCAAGACCGACCTTGAAACCATGCCCAACCGTATTTGTGTCCAATATCGCTATCATCGAGGCTATTTCATCGACAGAACAGTTCTCCGCTCCCAAGACTCCTTTGAAGACAAGACCTTCCTTACACACTTGAGCGCAAGGGCGCAATTGGTGGGCGTAATCGGCAATCTGGCTTTCTTCACCCCTATCAGTGTTCGATACAAGCTGTTTAAGGTCATCTAATGACATTCTGCCATGCTTGTAGCGCTTTGCACCTTTTGCCTTCCCTGTTTTCTTGTTGAAATAGCTGTCCACATCAGGCTTGTTCGGTTTTGGCGGTCCGAGAATTGGCAGCAGAAGTTGGCAACTGACTTCGTTACCATTATGTCTCCATAGATTTAAATCTGCATCTTTATAGACTAATCTTTTTCTTGTACCTTCACCTTCCCAAACCGGTATTGATTTTGGTTCAGGTTTATCATCTTCTTCCAGAATGTCATCACAGACAAGAGCGGATGATTTGAATCGACCACGGAAACCAACCGCCTCGTTTTCTTTTTCTTCTTTATTTGTCATCCCAAACATGGCGCAACGGGGACAAAGAAGGTGCATGTCCGAACAAGCTTCACTTCCTTCCGGCACTGTATCCGGATGATAAAAGAGGGCCTTAAAAAGGAAGTTTTTACCAATAAACAAAAGCTTGCCATCGAATGTTTCATAATAGACAAAATCTGTCTTATCAATTTTGCTTAAATCTTGGAACCAAGGTTTAGGATGATCCATATCGTTTTTATGAACACCTGAGTAAACAATTTTTTTCAGGTCTTTTGCGTCTGTAGAGAACTGTTCCTTTCTCAAAACACCTTCCGTCACGGTGGGTAACCTCTTAATGAAACGATGCTGATGATGTTTCATGCCTGTATACATATCTGCTTCGCATGGACCATGATATTCGACTTCCGTATCTGTTGGATCGAGTCTACGATCAGAAAGCCCCTTGATAATAGGCGGCTTGAAACGACGATCCTCCAACCTTGTAATAAATACTTTATCGCCCCGGTTCCATTTGCGACTGGCAAGGAGAGGAGCATCGTAATAGAATTCTTTTACTTGTTCGACCTTGAAATATCGGCTGCCATCAGGCTCGTCACGCCTTTCGAGAACAATCCCCGGTTTAGAGGAACCATCTCTGGCTACCCGATACCGTTTCCATGCTCCATTGTACGGATAAATTCCCTGCTTGACATCACTGTGACCTGAAATCTTGTGATCATCCATGACCCGCAGGCATCCGCCCATAACGGCGGCAAAGCCATTGGCAATGGCTGATTTTACTGTGAACGGGCTGATCGCCAGCTTTACTTTCGTTTTATCATCTCCTGTATTAACCATGAGCCAGCGGTTGTTATAGCCTGAATACTCTCCATCCTCGCCAAAAATGTTTTTCGGTTGCGATTCGTCAGTGCAAGGATTCAAAGCAGTTGCCGTCTCGGTTGTCCAGGTAACTTCAAAGGAAATGTCATATCGCTTTTCATCAAGGCGATCATGATAGGCCTGCGGATTTTCCTTTTGAAAATCCTTTCTTTCTCCAAAATCATAGGGGGCTATTTCTTTCATGTTTGTTTCCCTGTCGTAATGAAAAAGTGAAGTCGATGTTCCGGAACAATACACTCCAGCGAGCGCATTTCATTATCTGCAAATAATGGCTTCCTGCCACCAATAGTTTTTCTTGGAAATGTCTCTGCCTGCCGGTAATAGCAGTTCGTTTCTCTTGTTGTCGATTTTGTGTTCAGTTTCCAGTATTGGCAGAAATAACCGCCATCCTCCCGTTCAATAATGATCTCTTCGAAAATACCTTCTCCATCGTGACGCCACAGATTGAGTTCCATCAGATAACCTTCGACACCGTTGACGCCGGACACTTTCTCGTTCGACAGATCAGGTACTTTGATATTTGGCACACCTGTCAAGCGCACTTCTCCCCTAGAAAAGGCGGCATAACCATCATTCCATTCGGATTGAAGCCCCCTGTCTTCCGAGAGATCCGATGGTGAAACCAGGGTAGCAGTCTCATATAGCAGTTGACCGTCCTGAAACGCCATACTATTATCCGACATGATACGCTCTCCATTCTTTAATAGAAAATTGACCCGTGCAGGTCGTCGTTGCCCCCAGACGATACCAGCCGGGGGGTGCTTCTTTTTTCTGCTTAGTTTCTGCTTCAGGGCCTATCTCTGTCAGGATGTCCTTTACATACCCTATCAGCTCTTTCGTTTCCCGATTTTCCTGCCCTTCATCGACTAGAATCTCCAGATCAAATTCACCGCCGGTTAAGTACTCGCCGGAAAAAAGCTGGATATTCTGGAAGGAATGTTCGCACAACTGGATGCGATGCAGAACTTCGAAGGCAGCATTTCGAATGGGGGCATCAAGAACGGCAATAATACCACCCTGATCGGTTGCACCGAACCACCTTTCGCGTAGCTTATCGCATTCAGCATATCGTTTGGTCATTAACTGCCGTTCAATAGCCGTGCTCAGCACCGCCTGGCGAAAGGACTTACCAGTAATGAGAGGCATGAGTTTGGGTTTTACCTCACCTTTATCCAGACACATACCCCGAAAAACAAAGGTATCGGGGAGGTGAGACCAGTCTTTATACTTTTCATAATCCGGCTGGCTGCTGTGAATGGCAAGAAGCTGACCGGGTTCAATCCGTCCTTCAACATGGAGCTTTGTCCAGCCGCGTTTGGCGTCTATCATGTGAGCAGCCTTATCCAATATGGCAGGTTGATTATTTGCCAAGCCGGGAAAATCCCATAAGCGTGCCCTCTGTAAAGGATCTGTTAAGTTTAGGATTTCGATCCCAATTTTGTCTACTTCAAGACGGCCACAACCGTATGACCAGCCGCCGCCGATATTTTCTATACCTTCATGGATTACCCACAAGGCGCCGCGAAGTTGCTGGATTATTGCATTTGCATTGTCTTGTGCTTCACAGAATAAATTTCCCTCTAACGTCAGAATGCCGCCGGGATTTTCCACTTCGTCGCTGAACAAAGCTTTTCCAACCGCAGCACCCCATTTTCGGTTAATCCGGTTTCCATGCCTGACATCACTGCCTGCTGGGGAGCCAAGTGTTGTGCCGCACCAGAGAGTAGAGACTCCCAAATTATCAATCTGCTTCTTTTCGTTCCGTTGATATCGACCAATCCGACTTACCAGATTTTCCGTCTCTTTAAGGCGTGACAGCGCCCGTCGCAGCAGGCTTGCCCAAACATAACCGTTGATGTGGACGCGCCCATCAGCGGTCCTCTCAATGGCTGAATCCGTGAATTCACCTTCATCGCCTGACCGAAGCAGGAGGGGTGTACGTAATTTGAAGTCTACACAGAAATGAATGCATCCATTAACCTTGAGAATGTTCATGATTCTCTCCCTCCAGACTTCGTGGCTTCATATCCGGCGGGTTTCTTTTTCTTCACCCACCAATGGCGTTGAATCTCCTTGTAAAGAGCGCCAATATATCCTCTGATCTCCTGCATATTCACCTTTGGCGAACTGACACGATTACTGAGATCAATCAAGAGTTCCTTTGGCAGCAGTCTTTTATCGATTTCTTCCTTTTTCCACTGGTCATATTTTTTCAGACGCTCAGCTAAAAATTGAGAGAGATGCGCCCGATGCTCCTCCTTCATACTGAGATGCAGCAACTCCCTTAACTGGCCGGCCTGGGCGCGGCTTACAGCAACAAGTTTTTTTCTTATTTCATCAGGTATTGTTATTCCTGGTTTCGTTTGATTATTCTTATCACTAAAATCGTCATTTTGTAAAAAGGGTATATTTTTTTCGCCAAAACCACTCCAGGGAATCGTGGATTTGTTCTGTGCTGTGGTCAAAACGGATCCCGCCATAATCACAATCCTGTTTCTGCGGGGACGACCGTTGGCCGTATTAAAACCGCGCTGTGACGCAATGCAAACACTGTTGCCTGAATCTTCCAGAAGATCGCGACGATAAGAAAGATCGGTGCTTAAAAGATGAAATTTACTTTCTGCTGTTGCAGTTGTTAGCGGTCTGATTTCATTGTCAAAGATCGCCCCCGCGACGACAGGCCGAATATTTTTCAGAATATACCGGCAGCGTTTTCCAAACTTGGTATTGGGGGATGCCTGGTATATTGTACCGCCAAAGCGTGTCCCGGCCGGTATATATTCATGGGCAAAAAGTCCGCCTTTTTCAAGCGTACGGAAATCACCATATCCCTCCATAACGTTCCGGAAACGAATGACTGTAGGCACTTCATAAACAGCCGGATCCATGTTAACAAAATGTCGGCCGGATTCGGATAAGGGTTTCGTTTTGGATCTGATGAGATTTTCCTGGCTGTAGTCATTATTACTTCCTTTCTCATCTTGCCCCGCCATATCTTCTATGGTCTTGTCTTCTTTGCGCAACGTTGTGCGGGGTGCCGGATAAGTCAGAACGAAATCTTTCGTCGGGTTAAAATCTGTAAAAGTGATGCTTTTCATTTCTTCGATCGTGGGCCATTCGGAAGCGTAAAGATCATGATAGGTATTGATAAACCAGCCTCGTATCTGTGCTGCCGTTAGTGAACGCCGGGTGCCAATCAACTGGGCACCTTCCGGATTCAGGGGACGATTCCGCACATGAGTTTTCGCCTCAAGGAAATACGCCATGTTCTCCGCAGTATCAGCCTCCTGACTAGACTCTCTATAACATTCCATCGGGTATTTCCAATCGATCTCAACCTTACCGCGACCATAGCCGCGAGAACGGAATGCTCCAAAACCACTCAGAAGCTGCGCTGCCTCTTTCAGTATTCGGGCGGCTTCTTCAATTTCGCTTTTATTATTGAAATATCCGAGGTAAATTTGCGCCTCCAGGCTTTTATTTTCCAGAAAAGCATACTCAAAAGACACCAACATGTGTTCCTCTGCTGTCCTGTTATCCTGAACAGCAATTCGGCTTTTAACCTCATAGCGCGGTTCGTTTGCCCATTCGTTTTTGCTATCGTCAGTCAGTTCCATGTCTGTGATGAAAAGCGGTGTTGTACATTCTTTTCCCTGAGCGCCGAACAACTGAAGAAGGACACTTTGAGGACCGCCGCCAAGTTTGACAAGCCAATTTGCGGCTACGGCCAGATCCCCCCGAATCTGTGTGTCGGGGTAGACGGGGTAACCATTATCGTCTTTAAGGTGGGGATAATAGCCAAATGCACCTTTCTCACCACCCCCCGAAAACCAGTACCCTTTTGCTTTTTCAATGCGAAGAACTCCCCTCTGAAAATAAAGGACATTTTCATCCGCCATTTTTCGTACCCTATCCTTCGTAATATTCTATCCCCATGAGTTCGAGGAGTGTTGCCAGGCGGTCAGCCTGAAATTTATTATTTTCAAGGAAACAATTGTCTGTCAACAGTTTGCTATAGAGCTTGTCCGTTTCCCTAGATGCCTGCCTGATCATCCAATCCTCAACAGCGTCATTATTGCCCTTTTCCTCTATTATCGCTGTGATGATCCGTTGAACTTGCGAACCGCTGATTTTTTTTCTGTAGGTCTTCAAAAGATCATCATAATCTGCAAAAGATAGCCGTCCTTTATATTTTCCTGTAATCAGCAATGGTTTTTCAAATGGTATCAACTTTTCCGACAGAGCGTCCTTCTCCACTGCCATGATGACCCAGTTGACGCTATTGCCCTGTCTGTCTGTCTCACTCTTTGCCTCACTCATCAATTCCTCCCCTACTTCGTGGATACGACGGAAAGGTGTATGAGTGGAAGTCACGACAAAACTGCCACCAAAGCAATAAGGAGTAGGCTTGTCATTCGGATTGTGGTTCTTCTTCCATTCTTCATCAGCTTCGCAGAGTTGTTTATTCTTATTCTCTAACCACTCAGCATTTAAAGGGTGATCTTTTTCAAGTTTACTAATCTTATCTTCAAGAGTTTTTGCATAGTTCAGACAAAAAGACAGGATGAACGGTTCGTCCATCGCAATGCACAAGTCATCACCTCCAGCTACAATGAGACGGAATGGGAGATAGCCTGCAACGAGATTCTTGAATGTTGCTTTCAGACTTTCACTGACGATTGTGATGTTATCTTCCTTGACCTTTGTGAATGTATTCTTAATATCCTCGTCTTCCTGCCTGAGCCAGAGAGGAACCTTGCCATTCATGTTATTCAAATCCGAAAACCAGACGACCATACGCGGTTTTTTTTCTTCTTTAGTCCTTCTCCATTGAGAGAGATCCTCGAAATTGATAGGGATTTTGAGATCTGTTCTACCGCCTCGGAATTTGGTGTAGATCTGTTCAATCGTGGCACCGACGCTACTACCAGACATTGTTCCTGCAAGACTCCAGGCACCGGTTTGAGCGCCATGACAGATGGCACAAAGGGGTGTGCCTTTATTGGCCCCCTTTGCTTCTGTGCCTGTACTGGCTGGATATTCTCCACATTCAGGACAGAGTGAAAGGTGGGGGTTGAAGGAAACACCATAACCACGAAACTGCTTCTTCTGGTTGTTCAGGTCTTTTATCAGACCTTTCTTCCATGCGTCTTGGAAATCTGCCGCTTCCATTGGCTTGACTGAAAGCTGAAATTCGAGCATGGGGAAGGTTGTGGCGATTTCCTTTTTGATGGCTGCAAGGGCATTCTCAGATTTTTTCTTATCCATGAAAACTGCCGTGCATTTACCACCACCGGCAACCAGTATCTTCCCGCCATACATATTTTCAATAATTGATGGAAGACCGACTTCGTTAAGCTTTGCTAGACCTTGACTAATCCCGGCAACGTACCAGAGGCGGTCATGCCTTAGAACAGTTTTCTGAATGGCTGAGTATTGTAAGGATAGGTAATAACGAGGTAATGTCATCAATGGATTCCTTGAGTGGGTTATTTACTTTCCATATTTCTTTCGATGATGCAGTTGATAATTATCAAGTAAACTAATAAATACAAACTGTCAAATCCTAATTGAAGTGGTATTCGAAAGGTTGAAAAAGAAACGATCTCTTCTCTACAAATAAAAAAGTGTTTTTTCTTCTTTCTTTTCACTGATGCAAAACTGGCGCCACTATTGTCATAGCAGCCACCGCCGGCGCATCTTTCTTCATTCAACACTCTCCCTAAAACATTTCCTCCAGAAAGGAGAAATAAAAATGCTCAATCAATGTATACTGTTAGACATTATGTAAACTAATTTTGGG
>Ga0209638_1002097_pt1 | contig 12373 bp, 14 predicted proteins | sample BarGraNGADG00211_FD_184490 | JGI IMG/M metagenome (GOLD analysis project Ga0209638, IMG submission 184490) | Arctic peat soil microbial communities from Barrow, Alaska - Barrow Graham LP Ref core NGADG0002-211 (SPAdes) (version 2) | ecosystem: Environmental > Terrestrial > Soil > Wetlands > Peat... | reverse complement strand
GCGCTCGATCGGTCGGATCACCGGCGACAGGAATACGCGCTCGCCTTCCATGACCTTGCGGATGTAGCCGCCCAGCGGCCTCGCAAGGAGGATGGCGACGGCAAAGAGGCTGAAAGCCTGGAGCAGGCCAAGAGGCGAGGGGATCATCTAGAACTTCTCCGCTCGCAGGAGGGTGAACAGGAGGTAGACACCGAGGAACAGGACGATCACGCCGCCCAGCAAGTCCTGGGCGTTCATCGGGCCAACCGATCGCAAAGCCAGATCAGGCCCATGAAGAAGAGCAGGCAGGCTGCCATCAGGGCGATCATCGCCAGGTCAAAAAGCATCGAGTCCTCCCTGGGGGACGGAGGTTTCGGAGCCGTCCGCGTCGCTGTGGTGGCGTTCCACGATCTCGACGAGCGTGGAAATGGCGAAGGGCTTGGGCAGGTAACCGGCACAGCCGAACTCCCGCAGCCGGGACGGTGGCACGGTCGTGGCGCTGACGACGTAGACGGGAGGCGAGCCCGCCGCGTCGAGGGCACCGGAACGCAGGAACGACCACCCGGAATCGCCCGGCAGGTTGATGTCGAGCAGGACGATCGTGGGGCGGAAGCCTCCGGCCACGAACTCCGCTGCCTCCTCGGCCGAAGACGCCACCCGCGCTTCGTGGCCTCGGGCCCGCAGGTGCTTGGCAACTGCCTGGGCCAGCGGCAGGTCGTCCTCGATCAGGAGGATTCGAGCCGGCTCCGGTGCCGCGCTTGGAGCGGCGGCCCCGCTGGGAGCGGCCCCGCTGGGAGCGGCCGTGCCGCTCGGCCTTTCCACGCTACTCATCGATCCTCCGAACGACCAGGTCGCAGCCGGAGTCGTCGGGCCAGAAGAGCGGCTCGAGCCGGATCCCGGCGGCCTCGGCGTCGGCGCTGAAACGGGCCGTCAGCTCGTCGCCGAACCGAAGCCCGCTGAGAGTGACCCTGGACGCTTCCCCGGAGGCGACGAGCGCCAGGGCACCGCTGACTTCCTGCATTTCGGCAGCCAGACGCCGCCGGGTCTCATCGGGATCGGGGCTGGGCACTCGAAGCTCGTCTTCCATGGACCCAGCATCGCCCCCGACCCCAAGAGGCAATGGGGTGGGGGAGGGGCGGGAGTGCTAAACGCGGCCTAAACGATCTCGGTTGGCGGGAGCGCAGGCGCGGCGAGCAAGCGAGCGGTGCGGGTCTGCAGCGGCGCGGACTACTGGACCGTCCGGCCGCGGCCCGCCGGCCCGCCTGACACCGATCGTCCCGTTCATTCAGGCGCCGCTCAGCATGTGGGCGTATGCCCGCTCCTGTCGCTCGAGCCAGCAGCGCCAGGGAGATTGATGCAGCTATTGCTCCGCGGTGTCGTCGTCGGCGCCATCATCGGCGGTTTGCTGTATGGCTTTCTCATCGTCTGGCTACATGCCGTCGAATGGCTCGCCGCCCCCGCCGCCCTGACCCTCGGCTTTGCGATCCTTGCCATGGTGGGGACTCGTCGGAACGACAGGGGAGCCGCCCAGGACGCCGCATGGCGTGCCGCAGCGCCGGACCTGCCGCCGGTTTCGGATCGGGCGATTCTGGACCGGGCTCCGATCCGCAGGCTGGGGCGCCCCGCAAAGGCTCCCGCCAGAGCGCACGCCCGGAGAGGCTGAGTGAACGAAGAAGCGGCGCTGGGCTACGCCACTCCCGCCCCGGATGCCGTGGACAGGGATACGGGCGAGGCGGTCACGGTCGCGCTTCCACTTCACGTCCACCTGGGTCAACGCAACGACCTGCTCCTTCTGGCCGCTATGGCAGCCTACGCGGTCCTGCTCTCTGTCCTGATGATCTGGAGAGGCATCGCGGTCACGCCGGACCTTGTGGTGGTGAGTTTTGCGCTGGCTGCTCTGGTGCTGGGTCGCGGCAAGCTCTTCCTGCGCGACTGGATCCCATTCATCGCCCTCTTCCTGGCCTACGAGCTGATGCGCGGCTACGCCGACCAGTTCGGCCTGCCTATCCACGTCACGGACGTCATTTCGATCGATCGGCTCATCGGGCTCGGGAGCCCGCCTACGACTCTGCTCCAGAGCCTCCTCCATAGCGGCTCGGCCAGCAGTCCGGACAACCTGGCCACGATCTCGGTGATCTTCTACTGCCTGCACTTCCCCCTGCCGCTGGCCATCGGCTTCCTGCTGTGGATGCACCACCGACGCCTCTATTACGACTTCGTGGCGGCCCTGATCGTCCTCTCGATGGCTGCATTCGTGACCTTCCTGCTTCTGCCGGTGGCACCGCCCTGGTGGGCAGCTCAGAACGGCTACGTAACGGGAGTCCTGCATCTTCGGGACAACGGGTTTCAGGCGCTGGCCGATCTCTTTGGCTGGGGCAACTACTTCTTCTCCTACCAGAACTTGTTCAGCATCAGCTCCGACAACGTGGCCGCCTTCCCGTCGCTTCACGCTGCCTACCCGTTCCTGGCCTTCCTGTTCGCGCGGCGAGCGATCGGCAAAGCCGGCTGGCTGATGCTTGCCTACACGGCTTGCGTCTGGTTCGCCATCGTGTACCTGGGCGAGCACTGGGTAACCGACATCATCGGCGGCGTGATCTATGCCTCCGCAGCCTACTTTGCGATCACGCACGGTCCAGGGCGGGCCCGGCGATTCATTGAGAAGATCGCCGATGAGGAGATCGAGGCCGGGGTCGAGGCGGAAGAGGAAGGCGACGTCGGTGCTCTGCGCCGCCTCGGTCGGCACGTGCGGTGGGCACTGGTCATCCAGGGCCTGGCCGTGGCGATCGTCGGCGCCGGCCTGGCATATGGCATGAGCACATCAGACTGGATCGGCGGCTCGCAGAGCGCCTTGTATTTGCTGCCCTGGCTGGCCATCCTGGGCGGCTTGTGGCGGAGTGCCGCGGGCCTGGTCAGCTCCTGATCCCACTGGGCTACTCGCCTATGCTCGACCGCTTCCGGTCGAGTTGAAATGCGGCCGCTACTGGAGCCTGGTCGAGGCGAGAAGATTTGACCGTCCGACGTCAGGCGAGTAGCGGTCTGTCTGAGCTCAGCATCTCCCGCTCGGACTCGCCGTCGGCGACGCGGTAGCCGATGCCCGGCTCTGTTTCGATCAGGCCATCGATCGAGGCGACGGCGCCCCCCGCCACCCCGGCGGCATCGGAGAGCTTGCGTCGGAGGCGATTCACGTATACGTGGAGATAGGCGCTCTCGTCGGAGTAGGCCAGGCCCCAGACCGCGCGCAGCAGCCGGGCCTTGGTGAGCACTCGGCCCCGATTGGAGAGCAGCACCTTGAGCAGCTCGTACTCGCGCGGCGTGAGGCGGACGAGCTCGCCGGCGACTCGGACCTCGCGACGCACCGCGTCGAGCTCAATCGGGCCGAGGCGCAGGCAGCCCGCCGAATCCGCATCGGGCCCACCGGCGCGTCGGAGCACGGCTCGGATGCGCGCGTTCAGCTCGTCGGTGGCGAAGGGCTTGGTCAGGTAGTCGTCCGCGCCCGCCTCCAGGCCCGCGATCTTGTCGCGCTCGTCGCCGCGGGCGGACAGGATGATGATCGGCGTGGTGGCCTCGCGCCGAATGCGCCGGATCACGTCCACGCCGTCGAGATCGGGCAGGCCCAGATCCAGCAACACCAGGTCCGCCCGGTGAGCATCCCAGAGGCGCATCGCTTCTTGTGCCGTCGCTGCTTCGTAAACGTGGTAGCCGCGCCGGTCGAGGTAGTCGGCGAGAGTCCGCCGCGAACCGGCCTCGTCCTCGACGAGCAGCAGCGCCGGGCCGCTCATGCGGGCCGACCCGAGGGCGTCGTGGCAGCCGACGCGGGGGCAGCGGCGCCGGCCGACGCTGCGGGAATAGCGGCCGGGCCCTCTGTTTCCGCAGGCACGACCGCGGGGCGGAGCCGGACGTCCACCCGCAGACCGCCGAGGTCGCTGCGGCACGCCTCAACCTCGCCGTTCATGGCGCGAGTCAGGCCCTCCACGACTGTCAGGCCGATACCCATACCGCGGCGCTGTGCCTCGCCCGGCGCTCCGGCCTGGTAGAACTTCTCGAACAGGTGGGGCAGGGCAGCCTCCGGCACGCCGCGCCCATCGTCCTCGACGCTGACTTCGACCATGCCGTCGTCCCGCTCGCGGGCGCTGACGCGGATGGTTTCGCCGCCATACCGGATCGCGTTCTCGAGCAGGTTGGCGAGCACCTGGCCCAGATACAGCTCATCGACCAGCACCGGCGCGATCGGATCGGGCAGCTCGACGACGATGCGCTTGCTCGGCTCGGCGCGGGCTCGCCTGACCACCTGGCGGACCACATCGTCGAGGTCGCATGGCTCGACTTCCGGCTTGAGGGCGCCGCCCTCGATCTTGCTCAGGTCGAGCAGATTCCGGATGAGCCTGCCCATGCGCTCGGCTTCGGCGTCGATCGCCCCGAATGCCTCGCGGTGGTCTTCCTCGGACCAGCTCACGGACTCGTCTAGCATGCTTCCGGCCGCCGCTCGGATCGTGGCCAGCGGCGTGCGGAGATCGTGCGAGACGGAATCGAGCAGTGCCGTCTTGAGGGCGTCGCTGCGACGGGCGATTTCGGCACTGGTCCGCTCCGATGCCACGCGGTCGCGGACCACGGCCTGGCCGAGCTGGTCGGCGGCGGCCGACAGGATGCGCGTCTCCGCCCGATCCGGCTCCCGCTCGTTTCGGGCACGCAAGGCCCAAACGGAGCCGAGCCCCTCCCCCGAGGCTTCGACGCGCACCCGGTGGACGACGGCTCGGCCGACGCGCCGGGCCGGCAACACCGCCACGTGCATCCGCACCCATCGCGGCGGCTCGTCGCCGGGCGAACGCTGCAAAACCACTTGCCAGCCGGGAATGGGAAGGGACTCCCCGGGCGCCGTGTCGGCGATGGTCCGCTCCTCGGCGGGCGAGGGCCCCAGGCCGAACCAGATCCTGTCCATGGCCGTTGCGTCCGCCAGGCGCTTGAGCACGATCGGCGCTGCTTCCTCCACGGTACGGGTCTCGGCGAGGGCGCGGCTGATGCCGAACAGCGCCTGGGCCTCTTTCGCTCGCTCCGTCAGCTCGACCGCGTGGGCGGCCTGAAGCGCCACCAGGCGTCCGATCGCGACCGCGACGACCAGCAGCAACAGCAGGTTCAGCCATTCGTTGGGATCGCGGATGGTGAATGTGTAGAGCGGCTCGACGAACAGGAAGTCGTACGCCAGGAAGCCGATGACCGCCGTCGCGACCGCGGGCATCGTGCCGCGGCGCATTCCCACGGCCAGGACCGCGAGCAAATAGAGTGGCGCGGCGTACGTGATGCCCACGTACCGCTCGACCAGCCCGATCGCCACGGTCGAAGCCAGCACCGCGGTCGCGATGGTCGCCGCCATCCGCGCCGCCCGAGCCGCGACGGTCGATGCGCCGCGTGCCGAAATCACTTCCATAGCGACGATAGTAGTCTCACTGGACCCCTCCGGCACCCCAACCGGCAGGTCGTGTTGAGCCGTTGTTGAGCAAGGCGAGGCTCGCGGTGGGCCGTTTCCTCTTGGGCCGCGGAATAGCGTGAGGTCATGACATTCGCCGACGGCGTTCTACGGCTGGTCAGAGTTGGGGCTCGGATCGATTTGCGCGACGATGCGCCCGCTTCTGCGCAGGCCGAGGACGTCGCGCAGGCCATGCTGCTGGACCTTGAGGCTCCGCCGGCAGCGGGCCCCGGGGGCTTTGCCGGCCACTCCGGCCACTCCGGCCACTCCGGCCACTCCTCCGACGGCGCGGTGGCATCTCATGAAGCCTCGGCCAACCTCGCCCTGACGGAGCCCGGGCTGGTGGACCTCGAATCCGCGGTCGCGCTGGTTGAGTCGGGTGTCGCGTCTCGCGTCGTCCTGGCCGGCTTCCCGTCGTGGCCCGGCCTGCTGTGGCGGGCCTATCAGCTGGCCGACGCCGCCAAAGTCGTCATCCTGCCGACCGTCGTCCGTCCCGGCGGTCTGGTGGACATCGTGATTACGAGGGATAGCGCCACAGATGTCTGAACAACCGACCCTGAAGGGTCGAAAGCTCGGCGACCGCCGAGTGGTCGTGGACCGTCCCCACGCTCGCTATTTCAGATACCTGGCCCCAGGGGTTCTCGAAGCGAAGCTGGAAGCTCAGGCTCCACGCACGGCTTACCAGCGCCAAATGGCCACGTTGCGGGGCATCCTCTTCGGGCGACCGCTCTCATCAGCCGCCGAACTGGCCGAGCGCCTGCCCATCTGGAAAGCGCTGCCGGTCTTCTCGTCAGACGTCATGTCCTCGGTTGCCTATGCGACCGGGGCGATGATGCTGATCCTGGTCGGCGCCGGCAGGAGTTCGTTCCAGTTTGTCCTCGGACTGTCGGTCGTCGTCGTTGCGCTTCTCGTGATCGTTACCTTCAGCTACCGACAGACGATCCGGGCCTATCCCAACGGTGGGGGCAGCTACATCGTGGCTCACGCCAATCTCGGCGTGCTCGCCGGCCTCGTGGCGGCCGGATCGCTGATGACGGACTACGTGCTGACCGTCTCCGTCAGCGTGTCGTCCGGCGTCCAGGCCCTCTACTCGGCCTTCCCGGGGATCAAAGACGCCAGGGTGCCGCTTATAGCCGTCTCCATCCTGCTGGTTATGATCGTGAACCTGCGAGGGCTGCGCGAGAGCGGCACGCTGTTCGCCAGCCCCACCTACATCTTCATCGGCTCGATGCTGCTGCTGATCGGTGTCGGCATCTTCCGATCGATGGCCGGGGGTCTGCCTCAGGTGAACGGCGTCGAACCGCTGTCCGGCGTCGCCACCGAGAACATGGGCATCTTCCTGCTGTGCAAGGCGTTCGCCGACGGGTGCTCGGCGATGACCGGTACCGAAGCGGTGGCCAACGGCGTCCCGGCCTTCCAGCCTGTGGAATGGAAGAACGCCCAGAAGACGATGATCATCATGGCCACACTGCTGGGGATCATGTTCCTGGGCACGAGCTACCTGGCCATCAACGTGGGTGCGCACCCGGCGGGGCTTCAGGGTGGCGGCGAGAGCGTGCTGTCGCAGGTCGGGCGGACGGTTTTCGGCGGCCCCGGGATTCTGTACTACGTCCTCCAGTTCTCGACGATGGGAATCCTCATCCTTGCCGCCAACACGAGCTTCGCCGACTTCCCGCGCCTGTCGTCGATCCTCGCTCGCGACGGCTTCTTCCCTCGCCAGTTCGCCCTGCGCGGCGAGAGGCTGGCGTTCAACTCGGGCATCGTCGCTCTGGCCCTCATCTCGATCGCCCTGTGCGTCGCCTTCAACGGCTCGACCGACCGACTGATCGGGCTGTACGCGATCGGCGTCTTCACCTCGTTCACACTGTCTCAGTCGGGCATGATTCGCCACTGGTTCACCGAGCGCGGCTCCGGCTGGCGTCGAAGCGCGACGATCAACGGCGTCGGCGCGGTAGTTACTGCCATCGTGGTCGTGGTCATCGCCATCTCGAAGTTCGACCAGGGCGTCTGGATGATCATCATCGTGGTCCCGATCCTGGTCATCTTGATGCTCTTCATCAAGCACGAGTACGACGAAGAGGGACGCGTACTGGATGTCCAGCCGGATCTCATCTTCGGACCGCCGCATCGCCGCCAGCGCGTCGTGGTCGCGGCTCAGGCGATGAGTCGGGCCGTCGTCCAGGCCGTCAAGGTCGGCGAGACGATGGGGGAGGAAGTCCAGCTGGTCCACGTGACGCTGGATCCGAGCGAGGGCGAGCGATTCCGGGCCAGGGTCGAGCACCAGCTGCCCGGCGTCCGGGTCGTGCTCGTGGAGTCGCCGTATCGCGCGCTGGTCCGGCCGTTCGTGCGCTATCTGGAGGTGTCGCAGTCGGAGGACCCGGACCGGCTCACTATCGTGCTGCTGCCCGAGCATCTGCCTCGCCACTGGTGGGACAGGATGCTCTACAACCAGAACGTCCACCGCATCCGGGCGGCGCTGGTCGGCCGCAAGGACTTCGTCGTCCTCGATACTCCATACCGTCGAGGGGAATAGAGCGGGTCGAGCGCCTGCGGCCCAAGTCGAGCCCTCAGACCTCGATCGTGCTGCCCGGGTGGGCGACCTCGATTGGGCCGGTGAAGTTCTCGGCCGCCCGCTCGATCGCCTCCTCGTCGGTCAGATTCGGCGAAAGGTGGGTGAGCACCAGCCGGCGGACACCGGCATGCTGGGCCGTCAGCCCGGCATCCTCAGGCGAAAGGTGGACGGACGGGATCTCGATCGCTTCCGCGCCCACTTCCGACACCAGCACCCGCGCGCCCTTGGCGAGAACGACGAGGTTGTCGCACGGGCCGCTGTCGCCGGTGTAGGCGAGCCGCGAGTCGCCGAGTCTCGCGGTCAGCCCAAATGCGGGCACGCCATGTTCAACGGCCCGAGCCTGGATCTTGAGCGCGCCGATCTCGGCGATGCCGCGGTCCTTGAGCTCGACCACCTGGAACATGCTCGACATGTGGTGGTCGGAGGAGCTCCTGACGAAGTCTTCCACCCGCTTGGCCCAACCGACCGGGGCCAGGACCGGAATCTTGCGCATGCGCTTCCGGGCGAAGGCCCACGCGTAGTACAGCATGGGCATATCGGCGAAATGATCGGCGTGGAGGTGGCTGATCCAGACCGCGTGCAGGTCTTCGAGGTGGATGTAGCTCTGTAGTGCGGCCAGCACCCCGCCGCCAACGTCGACGAGAACGTTGGCTCCGTCTCCCTGCAGCAGATAGCCGGAACACGGCTCGTCGGGGCGCGGGTAAGGCGCGCTCCCCAGAGTCGTCCACCGAATCGGACCTTCCGGCTTCTTCCTGCCCGGCACGCTGCTCACCTCATGCTGCCAACGGATACGAAAGGTATCAGCGACCGGACTATCGCGAACGGTCGTTCCGCAGGGTATAGGCCCGGACGAAGAGGCGGGCGAGTCCATCTTGTTTCCATCTTCAAAAAGGCGCGCACGACGCAGCCAGCCGCGTATGCTTGTACATGCCCCATTGGTCTGCGGCCTAGATCCGCGGCAAGGAACGATGACTCTCCCTGACGGTCAGCTCCATCCGACAGAGCGGCATCTGCTCGATCAGCTTGGCGACCTCGACCCGGCCGACTCGCAGCTCGGGACGCTCGAGGCCTGGGAGAATCTGGTCCACGAGTCCGGCGAGCTTGCGCGGGCAAGGCCGTCCCCGGACGAATGGTCGGCTCTCGAAGTACTGGCCCATCTGACCGCCGTGGAGTTGACCAACGGGCTGCGCTACCGGGCCATGCTGGTCGAGGAATCGCCGGCGCTCGCCAACTACGAGATGGCCGATTGGGAGCCCATGTTGCGGCGTGGCGACGTGGATGCCGGGTCGCTGCTGGGTCTGTTCCGATCTCTGCGGCGCGCGAATGTCGCCTTTTGGGAGCATCTCGACGCGACCGGTCGGGGACGGATTGGGATCCATCCGGAATGCGGGCCGGAGACCATCCAGTTGCGCTTCCGGATGCTGGCGGGTCACGATCGCATGCACCTGGGCCAGGCCCGGCGTGCGGTCGAAACCGTCCGACACAGCTGACATGCCGCTGCCGCGCCGTTTCGGCGCTTCGCCGCCTCGCGCGTGAACCGGCCCATCCGGGGTAGTCAATTCGTATTATAGCGAGCTATTCGTTGGTGGTGATACTATTCGTGGATGAGCGAAGTATCTCCCAATCTGCACGAGATCGAAGCCGTCATTGACGCTCTCGGGGCCGTTTGGGACCAGGGGGGCCACGACGTTCCGACCTGGGTGGCCCAGGAGCTCACTTTCGGGCAGATGCGGCTGCTCTTCCTGCTCAGCAAGCACGGTCCGTCGCCGGTAAGCCGGGTCGCGGAATGGCTCCATGTGGGCCTGCCGAGCGCGAGTGGGGTGGTGGACCGCGTCGAGAAGCACGGCCTCGTTTCGCGCCAGCATCGACTCGACGATCGTCGCGTCGTCGAGTGCACCCTCACCGATGCCGGCCGCCAGCTGATCGAGGACATCGCGGGCATGCGTCGGGAGATCATGCGCCAGACCCTCGGGGTCCTTTCCGAAGAGGAACTGGCCGAGCTGACCCGTTTGATCAAGATCCTCCTGGAACGATCGAAGCAGAGGACAAAGTGAGCGAAACAGGGGCTCTTGCGGTCCAGGCGCCCGAGGAAGAAGAAGTTCTAGTCCACATCACTCGGCGGGCTCAGTTCCTGACCCTTGGTGCGGTCATGCTCGGCATGCTGCTGGGTTCACTCGACCAGACGATCGTCGGCACGGCGATGCCCAAGATCGTCAACGACCTCAACGGCTTCCAGCACTACAGCTGGGTCATCACCGGCTATCTGGTCGCCTCGACCGCCATGATGCCGATCTTCGGCAAGATCTCCGACATCTTCGGCCGGAAGTGGCTGTACATGCTCGGCATCGCCACGTTCCTGGCGGGTTCGATGCTCTCCGGTGTGAGCCAGAGCATGAACCAGCTCATCATCTTCCGGGCAGTCCAGGGCCTCGGGGCAGGCATGATGACGCCCATCGCGATGGCGATCATCGGCGACATCTTCCCGCCGGCCGAGCGAGGCAAGTACCAGGGCCTGATCGGCGCGGTGTTCGGCCTGGCGATGATCGTGGGCCCGCAGCTCGGCGGCTTCATCACCGACAACGTGGGCTGGCGGTGGGTCTTCTACGTAAACGTGCCGGTCGCGATCCTCGCCTTCGCCGTCGTCTTCCTCGTCTTCCCCAGCCACACCGCTCTGCACAAGCGCCACAGCATCGATTGGCTCGGTTCGGCGGCGCTCATCGGTTCGGTCGTGCCGCTCCTGATGGCCCTCTCGCTCGGCAGCACGAACCCCGACAACGCCAACAGCTATGGCTGGACGAGCCCGCAGATCCTCGGCTTGTTCGCGGTGGCGATAGTCGTCGGAGCCGCCTTCCTTCGCATCCAGGCGCGGGCCGCGGAGCCGACCATCCCGCTCGACCTCTTCCGCAACCGGATCTTCAACGTCTCGATGATCATCGTCTTCCTGACGTCGATGGGTATGTTCGGGGCGGTCCTCTACATCCCGCTCTTCGTTCAGGACGTCCTCATGCAGTCGGCCACGAACAGCGGCCTGGTGCTCACCCCGATGATGCTCGGCGTCATCGTCGTCAGCATCGTCAGCGGCTACCTGATGAGCCGCACGGGCCACTACAAGGTGCTGGCCATCGTCGGCACCGCCGGAGTCCTGCTAGGGCTCTATCTACTCAGCACGATGACCGTGACCACGGACAACGGGACCCTGGTTCGAAACATGGTGGTCCTGGGGCTCGGGTTGGGCAGTTCCATGTCGCTCTTCACGATCGTGGTCCAGAACGCATTCCCGGTCGACCGGCTCGGCGTGGTGACCGCCGGCCTGGCCTTCTTCCGTTCGATCGGCGGCGCGGTCGGGGTGGCCGTCCTGGGCTCCGCAATGAACAACAGGTTCACCTCCGAGTTCCAGGCCGGGCTGCAAACGCTGCCTTCCCAGATGCGGCAGACCATCTCCACGGCCAACCCGACTCAGCTGATGAACGCCGGCGACTCCGACCTTCGCGCGCTGATGGGAGCCCAGGCGGCCCACCTGGTCGAAGGGATTCGCGCTTCGGCGATCGCTCTCGGGGTCGCCGAAATCTTCCTCATCGGGGCCGTGCTCGTTGGCTTCGCCTTCGTCGCGTCCTTCTTCCTGCGGGAGATCCCACTCCGCAGGACACGCCACGACGTTCCCGCGGCCCGGATGGCGGCAACGACGGAGCCGATCCAAACCGCTCTACCTCAGGCGCCTGCGTGACAGGCCCACTGCCCCACCAGGCCCGGGGTCTTGCCGACAGCCCGGCCACAATCGAAGGAGTCTCCAGGTGATCCGACTGACACAGCTGGCCGTCAGCAAACGCAGCGTGACCGTACTCATCACGCTGGCCCTGCTCCTCGGCGGCCTGTTCTCGTGGGCCTCGCTCAAGCAGGAGCTGCTGCCGGACATCCAGCTTCCCTACATCGTCGTCATCACGCCGATGCCGGGCGCCAGCGCCCAGGACGTCTCGTCGCAGATCACCGAGCCGGTGGAGCGATCCATCGACAGCGTGCCCCGCATCGAGCACATCAACTCGAGCTCGGTCAACAGCATCTCGATCGTCGTCGCCTCCTTCTCCTTCGGGACCGACGTGAAGGCAACCAAGGCGGCCGTCGATGCGAACGTCAAGGCCCTGCAATTGCCCGCGGGCGTGGTCGCACAGGTCCAGTCGTTCGACATCAACGCCATGCCGCCCCTGACCGTGGCGATCCAGGGCTCCGGCACGACCACGCAGGCCGAATTGAACGCGCTGGCAGCGACCACGATCGCGCCCTCGCTCGAGGGTCTCGACGGAGTCGCCTCGGTGGACCTCACAGGGGCCATCCAGAGTCGCCTGTTGATCAGCCTCGACCCGGCC
>Ga0209638_1002094_pt1 | contig 12381 bp, 8 predicted proteins | sample BarGraNGADG00211_FD_184490 | JGI IMG/M metagenome (GOLD analysis project Ga0209638, IMG submission 184490) | Arctic peat soil microbial communities from Barrow, Alaska - Barrow Graham LP Ref core NGADG0002-211 (SPAdes) (version 2) | ecosystem: Environmental > Terrestrial > Soil > Wetlands > Peat... | reverse complement strand
AAGAGCAAAAGGATTTCGCCCGCCGGCTGATGGCGGGCGAGGAGATCACCTCGTTCGAGACCCAGCGGGTCACTAAAGACGGGCGCTTTCTCGATGTCTGGATGACGGTGACCAAGCTGATGGACGATGCCGGAAAAACGATCGGCATCGCCTCCACCGAGCGCGACATCACCGAGCGCAAGCTGGCGGAGGAGGAGTTACGAGAAGCGAACGACTATCTGGAGAATCTGATCAACCATGCCAACGCCCCCATCATCGTGTGGGATCCGCAATTCCGCATCACGCGTTTCAATGATGCCTTCGAGTCCCTGACCGGCAGACGCGCGGACGAGGTCATTGGGAAGTCGATCGAAATTCTCTTTCCGCCCGCCTCGGTGGAAAGCTCGATGGGACTCATCGCGAAGACGCAGTCAGGCGAGCGCTGGGAGACGGTCGAGATCTGTATCCAGCATGTTGACGAGACCGTGCGCACCGTCCTCTGGAACTCGGCCACGCTTTTTGCCACGGACGGGAAGACGCCGGTGGCCACCATTGCTCAGGGCCTGGACATCACCGAGCGCAAACGGGCTGAGGAGGCTCTGCGCCGCGAGCGAGACCTGGTGGCGAAGATCATAGAGACGAGCCCGATCGGAATCATGGCGCGCGACAGCCAGGGCGAGATCACGTTCGCGAACGCCGAAGCCGAGCGCATTCTCGGCCTGACCAGAGACGGGGCGCGACATGGTTACAACGCCCCCGACTGGCCCATCACCGACTACGAAGGCCGACCCTTCCCGGTCGAGAAGCTTCCCTCCCGGCAGGTGAAGGCGACCGGCCGGCCGGTGTACGACGTTCGCTACGCGATCGAGAACGCGAGCGGAGAGCGCGTCTACCTATCGGTCAACGCCGCTCCCGCCCTTGGTGAGAACGGTGAGTGGGACGGCGTGATCGCGTCGATCGACGACGTCAGCAAGCTCACGCGAGCAGACGCGACGCGTGAGTTGCTCGAGGCCGAGCTACTTCAGTCTCAGAAGATGGAGGCGGTGGGCAAGCTCGCGACCGGCGTGGCGCACAACTTCAACAACCTCCTGACCGCGATCACCGGTTATGGCGAGCTGCTGCTTGCCAGGCTCCCGGCCGATTCCGACCTGCGCCCCGACGTGGAAGAGATCGGGCGGGCGGGCGAGCGCGCCGCAGAAGTGGCACGCGGGCTACTCCGCTTCAGCCGTCGCGGGCGTGAGTATCGTGAAAGGCTCGACCTGAACATCGTGATCCGGGAGATGGAGGCGCTGCTCCGGCAGGTGATCCGCAGCAACATCGAGATCACCACGGTGCTCTCGAACGGTCTCGACCGAATCAGGAACAACCAAAGCCTGATCGAGCAAGTGATCGTGAACCTGATCGTGAACGCGAGTGACGCGATGCCAGACGGAGGCAAGCTGACGATCGAGACGGCGAACCTCCACCTCGCGGAGCCGCGCCTCGTGCGCGATCTCTCGCTCCCGGCCGGGAGTTACGTGACGCTGGCCGTTCGCGACAGCGGTATCGGCATTAATGAGGAGATGCAGGCGAGGCTCTTCGAGCCCTTCTACACCACCAAGGGCCCCGATTCCGGCACCGGACTCGGGCTCTCGACCGTCTGCGGCATCGTCGAGGAGAGCGAAGGGGCCATCCTGGTCGAAAGTGCGCCGGGCCAGGGCTCGACCTTCACGATTTTCCTCCCGTCTATTCCGGACCAGCGATCACGCCCGTAGGACCGCCCGCCGAGGCCCGGCGACGAAGCCGATCTCGAGCAGGAGCGGCATGACGTCGCTCGTCACGACGGGTACGCCGTCGAAACGCTCGACCGCGAGCCGCTTGATCTCGCGCCGGTGGACGTGGGCCACCAGCGCCTCCAGCGCCGGGCGCAGCCAGGATTCGTCGGGATCGCGTAGCGGAAGCAGAGAGCGGCCGCCGCGCTCGACGAAGAGCACGGCCTCGCCGCCCAGGAGCACCACGTGAGCGCCGGCCACGCGGGCCGCGCGTCCGGCCGAGCGAGCGGGCCAGGAAAGAGCTGCACCATAGGGCTGCGCGGGATCGGCGGCGGCGAGCACCAGGGCTTCGCTTTCGACACCCGGGCGCGGCCGTAGCTCGCGCAGTCGCTCGACGGCGCCGGAAAGCGCGAACTGCGCGCCGCCGAGCCCCTCGACGAAGTAGCCGCGGCGGCATAGCCCCAGTACCTCGAGCGCCTTCAGCTCGCCGTAGACGGCGCCGTATCCGCCCGGAATCCCCTCGGCGCGGACACCGGCCTGGGTGACGATCCCCTGGCGCTCGAGCAACAGTTCGGCCAGCGTCCTCCTGTCGAAAGATCGATCCACTTTCGTAACCGTGCCTGGCACCGGGACAGGTCCCGACGGGCCGAGCGTCGCCCTCTCGTCGTCCTGATAGGGCGCGTTATCGGCTTCGTTGAGCGGATGTTGTTGTTTCAATGTTGACACCATGCCTGGCACCGGGAGGTGTTCGAAGAGGGCACGTGTTAGCGACCAGCGGCCCTGGGTCGCCGTCGGCGCCTGCGCGCGCGAGCGCGCGAAACGGCGCACACGCCGCTCGACGTGCTGGGTCTCGAAGCGGCGCTCGGCACGCAGCGGCTGCCAGGAGTCGTTCGTCACCTCGCCCGCCCAGACGAGATCCCAGAGCGCCTGCAAGGCCTCCTCCCGCTCGAGGCCGGCCGCGGCGAGCAACTCGTCCCAGAAGAGCGCCCCGGTCGCAAGCGCCGCGCGGATCTGCTCCGCCGGCTCGCCTTCGGGACGAGGCGAGGTCAGCGGCGACCCGAGCAGGCGCGCGTCCTGGCGGAAGTAGATGCCGACGCGCTCGAGCCCGGCGCCGACCCAGACCACCTCGCCCGAGGCACAGAGTTGATCGAGCTCGGCCGGCTGGTAGCCGGGCACCCGCCGCGGCAGCACGTCCGACTCCCAGAGCGCCACCGGAAGCGCCAGCGCCTGCAGAGGCACGAGCGCCTCACGCAGCGTCGAGCGCCGATCTATCCCCTGCCAGCCCGGCAGGAAACGCGCCAATGCCGCCGGCTCGACCGGTTCCACCTCTTTGCGCAGCCGTGCCAGCGAGGCGCGACGCAGCCTTCTCAGCACGTCCGGGTCGCACCATTCCCGCTCCGTCCCGCCCGGCCGGAGCTCGCCGCGCACCAGTGCCTCCTCGCGCTCCAGCGCGCTCAAGATCCCCTCCACGGCAGCGGGCTCGAGACCGAAGCGCTCGGCCGCCTCGGCGGTTGTGAAGGGACCGCGCCCGCGCGCGTAGCGGCGAACAAGGGAGCTGAGAGCGTCGGTCACGGGCTCGACGAAGACGTCCGGGAGCCCGGCGGGCGGCATGGCGCCGAGCGCGTCTCGGTAGCGGCCGGCATCCTCGGCGGCGATCAGTCTCTCGGCGCCCGCGAAGCGCACGCGCACAGCCCGGCGCTCGGTCTCGAGCACCGCCGCGAAGGCCTCGTCGAACTCACCGGGGCGAAGATCGCCGCGCAGCCTGAGAACGTCGTGCAGCTCGTCGGCGTCGCGCGGGGCGCCGCGCAGATCGCGCTCCACATCGTCTACGGCATCCGGGTCGAGCAGGTCGCGCAACTCCTCCTGCCCGAGCAGCTCGCGCAAGAGGCCGCGGTCGAGCGAGAGAGCCTGGGCCCGGCGCTCGGCCGGCGGCGTGTCGTCCTCGTACATGTAGGAAGCGACGTACTCGAAGATGAGCGAGCTGGCAAAGGGTGAGGCCGAAGCCGTCTCGACCTCGACCAAATCGATCTCGCGCGTTTGAAGTCGTTTGAGGACTTGCTTGAGCGCGGGCAGGTCGAACACGTCCTGCAGGCACTCCCTGTAGGTCTCGAGCATGATCGGGAAGGCCGGGAAGCGGCGGGCGACCTCGAGCAGGCTCTGCGCCTTCAGCCGCTGCTGCCACAGCGGCGTCCGCTGGCCGGGACGGCGGCGCGGAATCAGGAGCGCCCGAGCCGCGTTCTCGCGGAAGCGGGCGCCAAAGAGCGCGCTCTCCCCCAGCTCGCCGACGACGAGTTCCTCGATCTCGTCCGGCCCGATCAGGAGCTCGTGCATCGGCGGCGGCTGCTCGACGTCGGGAAGATGGAGCGCGATGCCGTCGTCCGACCAGATCGCGTGCGCTTCGATCCCGAGCGCGTCGCGCAGGCGCGCCCCGAGCGCGAGCGCCCAGGGTGCGTGCACGCGCGCCCCGAACGGCGTCAGGACGACCACGCGCCAGTCGCCGATCTCGTCGCGGAAACGCTCGACGACGATCGTCTTGTCGGACGGGAGGGCGCCCGTCGCCTCGGCCTGGTCGTGCAGGTAGGCAAGCAGGTTCTCGGCCGCCCGTTGGTCGAGCCCGTACTCGCCGAGCAGCTGCTCGAGCGCGACCTCGCCGGGCAGCGCCACCAGCTCGCGCGAGACTTGCCCGATCGCCTCACCCAGCTCGACCGGTCGTCCGACTCCCTCGCCCTTCCAGAACGGCACCGCGCCGGGCACACCGGGCGCCGGCGAGACAAGCACCCGGTCGCGAGTGATTTGCTCGATGCGCCAGCTCGAGGCGCCGAGCAAAAAGACCTGGCCCTGCCTGGCCTCGTAGACCATCTCCTCGTCCAGCTCGCCCACCCGGCCGCCGCCGTTCACCAGATGGACTCCGTAAAGACCGCGATCGGGGATTGTGCCGGCGTTCGTGACGGCGAGGCGCTGCGCTCCCGGGCGGCCGCGGACGATTCCGGCCGTGCGGTCCCAGACGATGCGCGGACGCAATTCGGCGAACTCGTCGGAGGGGTAGCGCCCGGCCAGCATGTCCAGCAAGTTCTCGAGCTGGGCGCGCGAGAGATCGGAGAATGGGTAGGCGTGCCGAACGAGCTCGTACAGGTCGTCTACCGAGATCTCCTCCTCGCAGCAGATGGCGACGATCTGCTGGCAGAGCACGTCGAGGGGCTGGCGTGGAATACGAGTCTCCTCGATCAGCCCGCCGTGCATGCGCTTGGCCACGACGGCCGCTTCGAGCAGGTCGCCGCGGAACTTGGGGAAGATGCGGCCCTTGGCGGTCGCCTCGAGCGTGTGCCCGGCGCGACCGATGCGCTGCAGCCCGCGCGCCACCGACTTGGGCGACTCGACCTGAATAACGAGGTCGACCGCGCCCATGTCGATACCCAGCTCGAGCGAGGAGGTGGCGACCAGGCAGCGCAGATCGCCGCGCTTCAGCGCCTCCTCTATCTCGGTGCGCTGCTCGCGCGCCAGCGAGCCGTGGTGAGCCCGCGCCAGCTGCTCCTCGGCCGCCTCGTTGACGCGCAGCGCCAGGCGCTCGGCCAGCCGGCGATTGTTGACGAAGACGATGGTCGAACGGTGCGCCCGCACCAGCTCGACGATCTCCGGATAGATCGAGGGCCAGATCGAGCCGGTCTGGCCCAGCTCGCGCATGTCGGGCACCGGCACCTGGACGGCGAGGTCGAGTTTCTTCCGCACGCCCGCGTCCACGATCTCGATCGGACGCCCGCCCGAGACGAAGCGGCCGATCTCCTCCAGCGGCCGCTGTGTGGCCGAAAGGGCGATGCGCTGAAGCGGCCTGTCGACGAGACGCTCCAGCCGCTCGAGCGAGAGCGCCAGATGCGAGCCCCGCTTGGTGCCCGCGACCGCGTGCACCTCGTCGAGGATCACCGTCTCGAGCGACTTCAGAATCTCGCGGGCGCGTGAGGTGAGAAGCAGGTAGAGCGACTCGGGCGTGGTGATGAGAATGTCCGGCGGATGGCGCAGCATCGCCGCGCGCTCCTTGGCCGGCGTGTCGCCGGTGCGCACCGCCACGCTCAGCTCCGAGCCGAGCCCCGCCAGAGGACCGCGCAGGTTGCGCTCGACGTCGTAGTTGAGCGCCTTGAGCGGCGAGATGTAGAGCAGGCGCAGCCCCTCGCCCGGGCTCTCGTTCAGCCGGTCGATGCCCGAGAGGAAGGCGGCGAGCGTCTTACCCGAGCCGGTCGGCGCCTGGATGAGCACGCTCGAGCCGCGCGCGATCGCCGGCCAGCCGAGCGCCTGGGCGGGCGTCGGAGCGGCGAAGCTGCGCTCGAACCAGGCTCGCGTCTTCTCGGAGAAGGATGCAAGCGCTTCCATCAGGGTCAGCGTAGCCGCTCCGACCTCGCCGCTCGAATCGGCTGGCGCAATCTCTCACAACGGCCTTAACCAGAGGTTGGAAAATCGGGATTCACGCGGCCCCGGCTCAGCAGAATCGGGCTCTCGAGATCACAATCGAGGCCGGGCCACGTAGAATCCCGCTCTCTGGGACGCCGCACACCAGACAACAGGAGGAAGGCACCGTGGTCGACAAAGCCGAAGACCAGCAGGAGAGGCAGCGAATAGAGAGTGTGATCGATGCCGAGCTCGAGTCGATGGCCGACGACGAGATCGAGCGCTATCTACCGCTACTCGCCGAGGACGCGCTATTCCTTCCGCCCGACCTTCCGTCGATCGGAGGCGAAGAGCTGCACGCCTGGCTGCGCGAGTTCCTCGGAGAGTGGCGAATCGAGTGGCTCGGCTACAGGCACAACGAGACCGAGATCCGCGGCGACCTTGCCTTCCATCGCTTTAGCTACAGCTGGCGCCTGGAGCCCAAGCGCGGCGGCCAGTTGCAGGTCTCGCACGGCAAGGGCTTGCACATCCTGCGCCGCGAAGGCGACGGCGACTGGAAGATCGCCCGCGAGACCTGGAACGCCCGACCGACGCCGAACACCATCTAGCCGCCGCACGACCGCGGCAGCCGCCGCCTCGACCTCTCCGCCGCCGAGCTGAGAGAATCTCGCCATGATCGATACAACCGAGCTGCACGACGGCGGACAGGATGCCGAGAGCATCGCCGCCAAGATCGCTTCCTTCATCTCTCCGGCCACGCGCTCGCTGGAGCTGGCGCTGTACGACATACGTCTGGAGAGCGATAACGCGGCGCCGATTCACGCCGCGCTGGCCGAGGTGCTCGCGCGCAAGGTGCGGGTGCGCCTCGTCTACAACGTCGACTTCGGCAAGGAGATCGCCGTTCCGCGCCCGCCGGTCTCGCGGCCCGAGCTGGTCGAGGCTCTCCCGGTCGAGACGCGCGCCATCCCCGGCGTGCCCGACCTGATGCACCACAAGTACGTCGTCCGCGACGGCGAGGCGGTGCTGACGGGCTCGACCAACTGGACCGACGAATCCTGGTCGCGCGAGGAGAACTTGATCGCGATCATCAACTCCAGCGAGCTTGCCTCCCGCTACGTGCAGAACTTCGAGGAGCTGTGGCAGAAGCGCGACGTCGAGCACTCCGGGCATGTCGACTCGGCGCCGATCGATATCGAAGGACACCGTGTTCGGCCCTGGTTCGCGCCCGGTCACGGCGAGGCGGTCGCCCATCGAATCGCGCGCCGTCTGGGCCAGGCGAAGCGCCGCATCCGCATCGCTTCGCCGGTGCTCACGTCGGGCCCGATCCTCGGCACCCTGGCCGAGATAATCGGAGACGGCAGTCGCAGCAAGGTAGATATCGCAGGCGTGCTCGACGCCACCCAGATCGCCGAGGTGATCCACCAGTGGCGCGGCAGGCCGCAGGTTGGCTGGAAGGAGTCGGCGCTGCGCTCGCTCGTCGCACACACGCCCTGGAGCGGTAAGCGCTCGACGCCCTGGACGCCGGACAGCGTGCACGACTACATGCACGCCAAGATCGTGGTGGCCGACGACGCCGTGTTCTTCGGTAGCTTCAACCTCTCGCGCTCGGGCGAGAGCAACGCCGAGAACACGCTGGAGATCGAAGACGGCGAGCTGGCCGACCGGCTGGCGGCGTTCGTCGACGATATTCGTGGTCGCTACCCGCGGCTCGAGCTGCCCGAGTAACGCCGCAACCGAAAGAGCCGACGACGCCTGGAGCTCGTTTCCGTTGGCGACCCGCCGACTGGGTGCGATCGGTGGATGCGATGCTAGGACGCAGGGAGCATTCGTAGCAGCGCTACGGATGCGACTGAGGACGAAGCAGCGCGCCGCCGAACGCGGTCAGCCGGTGGAGTCGCCTAGGGCTTTCGCTCCTCGACCTCGACCGAGACAACCTCGCACTCGCTCGCGGGAATCTCGACTCCGCTGCGCAGCGTGTTGTGCACGCGGCTTTGCCTGTCGACCAGTTCGGCGAGCTCGAGTATCTCGTCCTCGTCGGCCTCGGCTTCGATGCGAACGCTGAGCGTGATGTTCTGCGCACGCACCGGCTCGCCGCCCCAGTCGCATTCGCAAACGACGCGCGCGCCGATGAGCGAGATGCCGCGCCGCTCGGCCTCCTGTTGCAGGTCGTTGACGAAGCAGGCGCCGATCGCCATCAACAGGAGATCGCCGCCCGAGAAGCCGTAGCCGCAGCCGGCCTCCTGCTCGGGCCGATCGATCGTCAGCGAGTGCTTTCCGGCCCACCCGACCGCGAAAGAGGCGTCGTGAACCGATCGCACGTGAACTGTCGTTTGCGCCATCTGGGGGCCCCTTTTTCCCGTCGCTTGATGTAAGAGTAGGTCAGAACTCGTTTTACGTGGCAACCGAAGGGGGCGGATGCGATGCGAGAGGGACGCTCAGGAACGAGGGGGATACGAATCGGCGTGATCGCCTTACTGGCGCTGGTCACGAGCGCGAGCGCCGCTACCGGTCCGCGCCTGCCCGGCGCGCCGAAGTGCCCGATCTTTCCGGCCTCCAACGTCTGGAACAAACCGGTCGACAAGTTGCCGGCGGCTGCCAACTCGCAGGCGATTCTCAGCTCGATCGGACTGGACGTCGGGCTCCATCCCGACTTCGGCACCGTCTGGGACGGGCATCCGAACGGGATTCCCTTCACCGTCGCCAACAAGAAGACGAAGCGCTACCGCGTCGGCTTCGACTACGCGAGCGAGAGCGACAAAGGCCCATATCCGATACCGGCCAACGTGAAGATCGAAGCCGGTAGCGACCACCATGCGTTGATCGTCGAGCGCGACAGCTGCCGCCTGTACGAGCTGTACGCGCTACAGAAAACCGGGAGCGGCTGGCACGCCGGCTCGGGGGCGATCTGGAACCTGCGCTCGAACAAGCTGCGACCGGCAGGCTGGACCTCGGCCGACGCCGCCGGGCTGCCGATGCTGCCCGGACTGGCGCGCTACGACGAGGTCGCACGAGGCCATATCGACCACGCACTTCGCTTCACGGTCGAGAACACGCGCCGCGCCTGCATCTATCCCGCGCGCCATTTCGCAAGTGACCAGACCGATCCGAATCTGCCTCCGATGGGCCTGCGAGTTCGGCTGCGCGCCGGTTTCGACACGAGCGCTTTCCCGCGCCAGGTGCGCGTCATCCTGACGGCGCTCAAGCGCTACGGAATGATCGTCGCCGACAACGGGGCGAACTGGTACATCTCGGGCGCCCCCGATCGCCGCTGGAACGACGACGCCCTGCACGCGATCGGCGGCGTCACGGGAGCGGACTTCGAGGTGGTTGACACTTCGAGCCTGCGGCCGTAGAGGTCGGCGCGTAAAGCAGCGGCGGATGACTAGGGACGCAGCTTGGGCGGACTGAAGAGCGTCTCGAACCGCGAGATCAATCGAGACGCCCAGATCCTGAACGCTCCGGCCGGCCGCTCCACGAGCACGAGCTCGTCGCCCTCGAGACGAAAACGCGCTCGAGCATCGCGGCGTGAAGAGCCGAGCATGGCGCTCATCTTCGAGTCGCCTCGATCGCTGCAGACCGCCAGCGCAGTCCCCACCTAATAACCGCTAACGTCCGTTTACGGGCCTCTCGCAAAGCTCGAACTCCCCCTGGTCTCTGGCTGGTTGGAGCGCGGCGATGGCTCGCCGCAGCTCGCCACTCTCCCCGCGGTGGAGACTTTTCGCCTCGCGAGCAGAACGTCCTTCTCACGAGATTCGCGGGCAGCGCGCGCTAACTCGAGCAGCGCTCAGCCGAGCTCCGTCGCTATCGGGCTCAACCTCGCTTCATTCGAGCGGGCGTCAGATCAGCTCTGGGGCGTGTGGCAGACGGCTTCGATGTTGTGGCCGTCGGCATCCAGCACGAAAGCCGCGTAGTACGTCTCGTGGTAGTGCGGGCGCAGACCGGGCGCCCCGTTGTCCGTCCCGCCGGCAGCGATGGCCGCCGCGTGGAACGCCTCCACGAGATCGTGGCTATCGGCCTGGAAGGCGACATGCGTGGGGGAAGTGACCGTCTCTGCCGAGTGAAGCCAGAAGTCGGGAACGCCTTGAGCGCTCTTGAAACCCGCCCCCCAATCGCCCACAAGGCCGATCTCGTAGCCAAGGGGCGCCAGTGCCGCTTTGTAGAACTCTTTCGCCGAGTCGAGATTCGTGACAGCGATGACTACGTGATCGATCATGGCGGAAGTTTCGCGGCTGGATGCCGCGCCGTCAAGCCGTTTGGGCTGGGCGGCCATCCCTCGTTCGAGGGATAGGTCACAAAAGACACCGAACCGAAGCACCTCGTAATGCGTCACACCGCCCCTTTCGCCGCGATCGTGCTTCTGCTCTTGGCGGTTGCCTGTGGGACAGAGACACAGGAACACGGGAACGCCCAGGGCGTCGCCAAACTCCGAGCGGCGGCGACTTCGATCGAGGTCTACCGGGCCGCTCACAACACCTACGTCGGAATGACGCTCGCCGACCTCCGGTCCGTTGACCGCTCAATCAAGGGCATATCGATCGTCAAGACGGGCAAGACGGGGTACTGCATCGAGACCACGACCCGCGACCCGCACGTCTATCTCAACGCCTCGGCGGGCCAGTTCATGTTGGGCTCCTGCGACGACCTCAAGAACGGTAAGCCCTATGCCCCGCCGCCGGCCGAGCCTGGCGACGGAGGCAGCGAATCGTCGATCGCCAGCGACCCGCTGCGTAATTCCATTCCGGCGATCGAGGCCTACCGGCAGGACAACGGCACCTACGCCGGGATATCGCTGGCCACGCTCCGCTACATCGACCCCTGGATCCCAGACATCTCGATCGTCAGAGCAGACAAGCGGACGTACTGCGTCGAGGCGGTCGCCAGCGGATCGCGTACCTTCAAGAACGGCCCGACCGGCGAGATCATGCTCGGCTCCTGCGGCGATCCGAAAAGCGGTAAGCCATTCAGCCCGCCGCCGTCGGAAGAGCCCTCGCCGTCGAGCGAACCGCTCGACGGGCCCAGTGCGCTACGCGCATCCATTCCGGCGATCGAGGCCTACTGGCAGGATCACACCTCCTACGCCGGTATGACCGTCTCGAACTTGCGCGAAAAGATCGACGCCGGACTTCCGGAGATCAAGATCGTCAGCGCGAAGAAGAAGACGTACTGCATCGAGATCGCTGTGGCTGGCGTGAGCTCTTTCACACAGGGGCCGATGGGCGAGATCAAGCAAGGGCACTGCCCGGCCTAGCCTCCAATAACCGTTGCAGCGTCCCATCGCGGCCCGTTCCGGGGTCACTATAAAAGGGATAGTTTTAGTGTAGAATCCCTCCTGTGCGGACACTTTCTGACATTCATGCCACCGATTGCTGCGGTGTGGCGGCGACCGCGGAGTTCCTCGGCGCCAAGTGGACGGCGCTGATCGTGCACGACCTCTCCGAGGGCGCGCGCCGCTTTTGCGAGCTCGAGCGCGCCTGTCCGGGAATCAGTCCGCGCACGCTTTCCGAGCGCCTGCGCACGCTCGAGAGCGGAGGCTTTCTCGAGCGCAAGAGCTTCCCGGAATCGCCGCCGCGGGTGGAATACACGCTGACGCAGAAGGGATGCGGACTGCTCGCGATCATCCACGAGATGAGCAAGTTCGGGCACGACTGGCTCTTCTGCGAGCACGAGCATCACCACGCGGCAGCGGAGTCGTCGGTAGAGGCCGCGGTCGAAGCGGCTAACGCCTAGTAAGTCTCGAGCGCGAGACCGATCGGATCGCCGGTAGCGCGCGGCTGCGGTACGCCGTGCGGATGTTCCTCGGAGTTCGGGCACCTTGCCCCCCCGCCACCCCCCACCCTCCCACGGGGCGAGACACGGTAGCGAGAAACTGCACTCGCGAATGTGTCGTTTCCGTGCCGAGTTCGTATCGCGCCGAGCGGGTCCGGCGGTCTAGCGACTCGTCTCGAGACCTGTCCCGAGCTCCGTCAGGATCGCCTGGGCGACCGCGATCCCCGGCTCGAGATAACCGGCCCAGAAGCGCTCGTTGGGCGAGTGGATGTTCCCTTCGGGTAGATCGAAGCCGGTCACGATCGCCGGGATACCCTTGGCCTGAAGGGCGGGCATGATCGGGAGGGTGCCGCCGATGCGAACGAAGAGCGGACGGCTACCGAAGGAGCGCTCGAAGGCGGCCAGGGCGAGCTGAATCGCCGGCGCGCGCAGGTCGACCAGCGCCGGAGCACTCGCCGAGAGAAGCTGAACTCGGAGCTCGGCGCCGGCGGGCGTCGCCTCGGTCAGA
>Ga0209638_1002093_pt1 | contig 12387 bp, 13 predicted proteins | sample BarGraNGADG00211_FD_184490 | JGI IMG/M metagenome (GOLD analysis project Ga0209638, IMG submission 184490) | Arctic peat soil microbial communities from Barrow, Alaska - Barrow Graham LP Ref core NGADG0002-211 (SPAdes) (version 2) | ecosystem: Environmental > Terrestrial > Soil > Wetlands > Peat... | reverse complement strand
CCGGCGCGGACACCGACGCGCCCCGGCGCGGACACCGACGCGCCCCGGCGCGGACACCGACGCGCCCCGGCGCGGACACCGACGCGCCCCGGCGCGGACACCGACGCGCCCCGGCGCTTAGGGGCGAGCCTGATTGCCAAGGGCGGCCCTGAAAATATCGAGACCAGTGGCGATCTCCTCGGATGTGACATCGATCGGGGGCAGGAAGCGGACGACGTTGTGATGCGTGCCGCAGTTGAGCACCAGCAGGCCGCGGTCGGCGCACTCCAGCAGGAGCGCCTCGCAGGTCTCGCCGTCGGGTTCGCGAGTAGCTCTGTCCTTCACCAGCTCTGCGCCAACCATCAGGCCTCGGCCTCGGACGTCGCCAATGCGCACGTCCTCGGCCATGATGGCGCGGAGGCCGGCCATCAATTGCTCGCCGCGGGCCGCCGCGTTGGCTACGAGGCCCTGCTCCTCGATGGTTCTGAGCACGGCAACTCCTGCCGCGCATGAGACGGGGTTCCCCCCGAAGGTCGTGCCGTGAGCGCCGACGCCCCATGCCTCCTGTAGCTCCCGTCGGCTGACGATCGCTCCCAGAGGCATTCCGTTCGCGAGCGCCTTGGCCACACACACGACGTCCGGAACGATGCCGGCATCCTCGAAGGCCCACATCCGGCCGGTTCTGCCGATGCCGGTCTGGACCTCATCGGCTATCAAGAGGATCCCGTGCTGATCGCACAGTGCGCGTAATTGGCGCAGGAAAGAAGCGGGCGCAGGGTTGAAGCCGCCTTCGCCCTGGATCGGCTCGATGATGATTGCGGCCACGGCGGACGGCGGAATCTCGTGCCCAAGCAGCGTGTGCAGGGCCGCCATCGCGCCGACGGTGGCTGCTTCCTCGTCGTCGCCGAAGTAGCGATACGTGTTCGGGAACGGCGTTAGGTAGACCGCGGGCAAGAGCGGCTCATAGCCGAGTCGGTAGTTGATGCTCGAGCTGGTAATTGAGGCCGCACCGAAAGTTCGACCGTGGAAGGCGCCCCGGAAGGCGATGATCCCTGGGCGACCGGTTACGCGTCGAGCGAGCTTGAGCGCTGCCTCGATGGCCTCCGTCCCGGAGTTGCAGAAGAAGACCGTATCGAGTGGATCCGGACAGGCGTCGGCCAGCATCGTCGAGAGCTCGCCCACCGGCTCGAGGTAGCCAAGGGCGTTGCAGATATGGAGCAGCTTGTCGGCCTGGTCCTTGATGGCGGCCGTGACCGCCGGGTGATGATGGCCGAGCGAAGTCGTGGCGATTCCGCAGGCGAAGTCGAGGAAGCCCCGCCCCGCGGAGTCGTACAGCATGTGTCCCTCTCCGTGGCTCCAGCTTCGCTCGAAATAGCGTCCCAGAATCGGCGAGAGATGGGGCTTGGAGAGAGCCGCAAAATCGCCCTTCTGGATCAGCGCAGTGGCTTCCGCCTGACGTGCGCCGCCGGCCGGAGCGCCGGCCGTGGTAGCGGCGGCGGGGACGGAGACAACTTGTTCCTTGGCGGTTGGATCCATTGCGCGCGCTCCTCTGAAGAGACGGATCGCCGTTCGAAGGCGACGTTTGGGGTGTTTCGAGTATATGCCTCGCGGGCTTCTCACCGGGCCGCGGCTGCCTCGCAACCTTCGCGGTGCGGTTGTGGCCTGTTGGTGCGTGGGTGCACCCAAAGATGGGCCTAGGACCGCGGGTCGCACAAAGTACTAGCTATTTGCGCCAAAAGTCCCACTCGCAGCCTCCGAACCAGGTAGGATTAGAACATCCGGGTCGACGCCCGGTGGCATTTTGGCGGGACTTCACCTGTACCCCTCGCCGGGATGCGGGCCCTCACTCTGCCTAGAGCGAACTCGATCGGCCGGAAGTGGCTCATGTCGGGGACGCCAAGCTGGACAAGCGAGGAGACATCGTGGAGACGATGAAGACGGCGGGGGAAGACCTGCTCGAGGTCAATGTTGACGGCAAGACCGTCAGAGTTGTCTCACGGCCGGCCGACGGCGATCGCCTGGGTCGACTGTTCGAGTTGGATCTAAGCCTGGAGCAGCCGAAGGAGTCGCCCCTCTCCGACGCCGACGTTGCCGTGGTAGTACGTGGTCTGATCGACGGTGCCACCGAGCGGGGACAGAAGCCGGAAGTGATCGGCGTGTCACCTGGGGCCGCGCTCTCGTTCCCGGATGACCCCCGCGTCTCGGTCCTCCCTGTCGAGCCCGTTTCTTTCTCGCTGCCCGCTTCTCCGGCCGGCTTGATCCTGCATATGGACGAACGCGGTGACGGGCACCTTTGGGTGCTGTCCAACGGGCGCATCTCGCTCGGCTCCGACGGCATGTGGTGGATCGTCACTCGGCTGATCGATGCTCTGGAGTCGCCCGAAATCATGTGGGCGTGGTCGAGGTTCCTGACGGTCGGCAGCTCGTTGGGCGGCGAGGCGTCGCAGGCATCGATCGAGATAGGCGATTGGGGCGAGCTCCGTCTCGTCTGGCGCCAGCTCGACAACGGCGTGGTCGGCGAGATCCTTGGCGTGCACGAGCTCTCACGCGAGCGGGCGGCCGGATGGCTCAGCATCCTGATCCCCGTGCGCGACAAGCTCGAGCGTGACCGCGTCCATCACCAGCGTTTGCGCGCCGCCAGGATGGCCGAGAAGTGGGCCCGGGCCATGGAGCGCTGGAGCCACTAGGCCGCCGGTCGGCCGGCGCAGGGCGTTGTTGTCGCCTGGCGGCAGTCTCGCTCGTCGGCCGGCGCAGGGCCCCGTGGCGCGAAGCCCGCCGGACTCGCTCGCCGCCACAAGGCGAACTCCCCATGCGCGAAAACCATGGGGTTTGCCGCTCGCCATTGACCGGAAAAGCCGTTTGGCCAATGCTTCGGACGATGAAGACGCACCACGACAAGCTGGTTCGCGATCGCATTCCGGAGTTGTTGTCAGGGCGAGAAGTGATCTACGAGGCCCGGACTGCAACTCGCGCGGAACTGCCTGCATTGTTGCTGTCCAAGTTCAATGAGGAGATCGGTGAGTACGTGGCGGCCGCCGACGACCGGGCTCGGATCGAGGAGCTTGTGGACGTGCTCGAAGTGGTCGTCAGTCTGGGCAGGCTCTGCGGTGTCGATCGTGACTCGCTAGAGCGCTTTCGGGCAACAAAGGCAGCGGAACGAGGGGCATTCGAGGCCGGCGTCGTTCTCATCTCGACCGGTGAAGACGATCAATCCGGGGCGTGACCAATCGCCCAGGTGGGACAGCCGGCGACGCGACCGGTCTCTTCGTTCATGGGCCTGCGACTCGTTCGTCGGCTCAGCCCGCTGCGAGCGCCGCGATCTCGCCCGTCGGCTGGACGAGGAAGACCCAGACGTCCCAGGCACTGTGGCTGACTATGAGCGCCCCGATTGGGACTCCGGCCGCGTAGAGGGCGCACCAGTGGGCGCCGGCCACACCTGCCGCGCCCATGAGCGTGAAGTTGCCAGTCGTGACGTGAACTCCCGAGTAAACCACCGCGGCCAAAGCCGCACCGCGCCATCGTCCGTAGCGGCGCATCAGCGCCTCCTGGACCAGGCCGCGCCAGAAGAGCTCCTCGGCCGGACCGATGACCGCCACGAGCCGCAGTGCCGTCTCTTCAGGGGGGCGCAGTTCGCGCAAGCCGTAGATTTCGCGGATCTGCCGATCGCCGCCCGGCACGTAGCGACGCGCGAAGCGATCGCCCAGCTTGAACGTACCGTACAGCGCTGCCGCTGACGCAAGGCCCACCGCAACTTCGCGGCGACCGATGCGGGTGCGCAGCAGGGACGGGTTCGCAACGAGTGCCAGCGCCCCGAGCCCGAGCCCGGTGGCCGTCATGCGGCTCCAGAAGCGATCGCGCGGTCCCCGGAATGTTGCGGCAAAAGCGGGCACGGCCGCGGCCAAACCGATGGCTGTGGCGACGTCCCCCAACCGCGACCGAGCGGGCGCTCGTCTCTTCTTCATGTGGCCACCCCACCGGAGAGCAGCAGCCCCGCAGCGAGCAGCAGACCGAAGGCGAGGTGAAGGTGAGCCGTCTCGAGGTCGAGCTTCGCGATCGCGCGGGCCTGGCCGTTGGCGCCAAGCTCGGCCGACTGCACGACCTGGGCCAGGTACGGCACCGATAGCATGACCAGGCCGGTCGCCGGCGGCAGCCACCGCACGGCAATCGCCAGGCCTACGGTGGCGTATGCGCCCAGCACAAGCCCCAGATACGAGTAATGTGCCCAACGGCGCCCGAGCTTGCTCGAAAGCGTGACGATCCCCGCTCTGGTGTCGTCCCCGATATCGCGCCAGTCGTTGCCGTGCACGATCGCGGCCACGAGCAACCCGACCGGCGCCGACAGGACCAGCGCGTGCGGGTCCCACGTCCCGCTCACGGCGAAGTAGGAGCCGACAACGGTCAACGGACCCATCAAGGCGAAGATCATCGGCACTCCGAGGCCCTTGTACTTGTACTGGAACGGCGGCGCCGTGTAGGTGTAGCCGCCGACGAGGCCAAATATCCCTAAAGCCAGCATCGCCGGTCCGCGCAGGAGTACGAGGTACAGCCCGATCGCCGCTCCCAGCAAGAAGAGAGCGATCGAGAAGGCGTGAGCTCCGTTTTCGGAGAATCTGCCCTTGAGCACGGCCTGACTGGCACGCGGCGAAGTGATCGTGTCGATGCCCTTGCGGACGTCGTAGACCTCGTTGACGACGTTGGTCCCCGACTGCACGAGCATCGCCGCGGCAAGGGCGGCGAGGAACGGCGCCCAGGAGAAATGGCCGTCGACCGCGGCCAGCGATCCTCCGGCTAGGACCGGGATGACGGTGACGGTGTAGGCGAACGGGCGAACGATCTCCCAGGCGGCCGCGACCCGACGACGGATTCCCTCGATCAGGCCGAGCCGGTGGTCTCCCTTCAGCTCGCGACGGCCGGGCGCGGCGGTCCGGTCTGGCAGGCCGGGGCGTGTCGCGACCGCCGCTGCCACGGGAACGCGCTCGTCGTAGGAAGAGATTTCAGCCGGCAGGGAGGCGTAAAGCCGGGCCGCTTCGATCACGTCGCGGACGTGGCGATCCTCCTGCAGTACCGGCTGCAGAAGCGGCAAGTCGAGGCCGGCCTTCACATGGAATGCCAAAGCCTTCTCCGCCACATCCTCGCGCGTGCCGCAGAGCATGAAGGCATCGAGCAAGTCGTCGGGGACGAGCTTGCCCGCCTCGTGGAGTTCGTCGGCTCGCCAGGCTGCCGCGATCCTGTCGCGCAGCTCAGGTTCGAACCCGGCCCGGTGCAGGGAGATGTCACCCAGGATCGACATCATGTAGATGACGAACGGTTCACGCTTCGCCCGGTTCAAGGCCTCTCGCCGCGTCTTGTCGACGAGGGTGAGCAGGTAGCCCGCCGTTTCGATGTCGCGCGGGTCACGGCCGGCAGTCGTGGCACTGGCACGCAGACGATCGAGTATCCCGGCCAGCGACGGGATCGATTCGCACGGCCGAGCGAGATAGCCGTCGGCCTTCTGCCCGGCGAGCTCCACGAACTCCTTGCGGTACGCGGCGATGAACAGTGGAATGCGATGGACGGGCGGGAACATCGGCTGGATTGCCGGCAGTCCCGCGGTGGCGGATGGGATCCGCCCGCCCGCCCAAAGGGTCCTGAGCTGGTCGAGTGTCTGGCTCACCCTCTCCAGGGCCTCGGGCAGGGAGTAGGGGATGCCCAACTGCGCGAGGCGAAGCGGCAGGCCGCTGCCGATGCCCATGACGATCCGGTCCGGAAGCATCTCGTCCAGCGCGGAGCCTGTCATCGCCAGCACTATGGGATGCCGCGTGTACGGGTTGACCGCGCCAAGAGCCACGCGGAACGGACTCGCGCCGTCGGTTCCGAGCGCGCTCGCGATGGCAGATCCGTAGGTGATCGCGTCGCGTTCGTACATGGAATCGTGCATCCAGACCGAATCGAGACCGGTGTCGCGTGCCAGCCTCGCCCACTCGACGGCGTCGGAGACTTCGCCCCTGCCCCCAAGGCCTAGACCGACTCTGCGGCCGAGCGACGGCATCTCACTCCTGTTCGCGCGTGGGTCTTGGCGTCGCGGCGCCCCCTCGGATGACGAAGCCTGGGCTCGAGCGCTCGCGTTGCCCCGGCTTCCGACCCGGCCGGCCACGATACTAGCGGCTGGCCGCCGCCGGGCGGGCAGGTCGATGGCGCGTTGCGCTCGATGGCTCCGACCGGCATGTTGAGATGACCCCCGGCAGTTCACACAAAGGCGTAGTCTCACAACGTGACCGTTTCGCCCCAGAAAGCCAGCGGGGAGTTAGGGCGGGCCGTTGGGGTGGGAGCCGGACCCGTCGTGGCCCTATGGCGTGGCGCCCTTCGCTGGTCGATCGTTGTTGCTTTCGTGTTCCGCGGCGCCCTCAGCCTGGCAGAGGCGCTGTCGATGCCAACTGGGGCGTTTCAGTCGCTGGTTCCGATCTCTTCGGGGTCGCTGTCGTCCTACTCTTCCATCTGGCCGCTGACGTGGGGCGTCCTCTCCCTGGCCACGGCCGGAGCACTTGCGCTGCGCATTCGGATCGGGTGGCTGGTAGGGGTCGCGGTCACCATTGCGTATCTGGTGATGGGGATCTCCAGCGCGTCGGCTCAGGCGAACGTGTTGAAGACGGACGCGGCTTCGGCCTTGGCCGTGATCGGTATCGGTCTGGTCGTCCCTCTGGTGATCCTGGGCGGTCTGATTTCGATCAAGGTCTGGTACCTTCCGTCCAGTCGGCCGCTTTCGCGCCTCGGACGCGCGCGCCTCGAGCGAAGGACCCCGCCGACGCTGGATAGATGGCGTCGCCGGAACTGATTCCGAAGAGAGTGTCGCTGCGGCGCATGATCCGGCGTGACCGCCTAAGGTGGCCTGCGTGCCTCTGCTAGACATCTCCGCGCCGTGGTTGGGCCTGGATTCGGAGACCCTGCGCTTCCTGGAGATCCATCGCACGCGCGCAGTCGCCGTCCCCGGTCGGGCGTGGCGCGACCTCGGGGATTCGGTGATGCTCTTCTCCCCGGGTGAGAGCGAGCCATTCTTCAACCGTTTGACCGCGGTGCGCTGGCCTCTGGACCCGACGGCATTCGCCGCCCGACTCGACAGAGCGAAAGAGCTCTTTGCCGCTCTCGACCGGCGTTTGTGCCTGTGGGTGGTGCCGGGTCTGAGCACGCCGGCCGACATCGTCTCTCGACTAGCGGCGGAGGGGTTGACCGAGCAGGGCGGCGGCCACGACCTGGTGCTGATTCGCAGCCCCTTCGAGCCCTCCACGCCGCGGGTCTTGGGGAAATTTGCGCTCGAGCGCTGGCATCAGCCCCCGGAAGGCGAAATCAGGGCTCGTGCCGAGGCCCTCGCTCTCGTCGTGGGCGAAGCCTTCGACGTCCCCGAATCGCGACGCGAGAACCTGGTCAGGGAGATCGCCCTTACCCTCGGAACGGTCGCTTTCCACGCAAACGTGATCACTCTCAGCGGCGAGCCGGTGGCGGCAGGTGGGCGGTACACCTTCGACGGCGCGAGCTACCTCTCGTCGATAGGCACGCGACGGGCCTGGCGCGGTCGAGGCTTTGGGGCGATGGTCACGCGGTCGCTCGCGCAGGACTCAATCGACGCCGGGGTCGGGATCGTCTACCTGAGTGTCTATGAAGACAACGACCGTGCGCTTCGGCTCTACCGGCAACTCGGCTTTGCGATGGCCGGACCCAGGACCATAGAGCTGCTCCTGGGCTGAGCGGCACCGAAGATCCTTCCCGCGAATGGCAGCCCAGTCATCCGCAGGACGGACGATCGACGCGCAAAGGGATTCTAGACTCAGCCTGAGCCTCGCGGGCAGGAGCGAAGAGGTGCGAGGCGGGTAGCCTGGGAGTGAGATGGCACAGAGCGGCGAACCGGTCATCCGCGTCTCCGACCTGCGGAAATGCTACGGCGACGTGAAGGCCGTCGACGGTGTGAGCTTCGAGGTTGGGCGAGGAGAGGTGTTCGGGATGCTCGGCCCCAACGGGGCCGGCAAGACGACCACGATCGAGACCCTCGAGGGTCTGCGCAAACCCGACTCGGGCAAGGTCGAAATCTTCGGGATGGACGTGACGCGTCATGCGCCGTCCATCAAGCAGCGCATCGGCGTGCAGCTTCAGTCGGTCTCGCTCTACCCCAGGCTCACCGTGGAGGAGCTTCTCGATCTGTTCGGGACCTTCTTCGAGCATCGACTGCCGACCAGGCAGCTGATCGATGCGGTTGATCTGGGCGAGCGGGCCAATGCGCGGGCGATGGACCTGTCCGGCGGTCAGCAGCAGCGGCTATCGATCGCGTTGGCCCTGGTGAACGACCCCGAACTGGTCTTCCTCGACGAGCCGACCACGGGCCTCGATCCCCAGGCGCGCCGGTCGCTTTGGGACCTGGTCAAGGGGCTCCAGTCCGAGGGTAAGTCGGTGATGCTGACGACCCACTACATGGAAGAAGCGGCCGAGCTCTGCGACCGCGTCGCGATCATGGACCACGGCCACATCCTCGAGATGGGAACGGTTCCGGAACTGATCGGGCGGCGCTTCAAGGAGCGTGCCGTCTTCTTCGACACCTCGCCAAAGCTCGCCGCCGAGAAGCTGGCCACGCTGGCAGGCGTAACGCGTGCCTCCCAGGAGGACGGTCAGACCCTGCTGTACTCGGCGAACGTCGCCGGCACGATCGGCGATCTGCTGGCGCTCGCCGACAGCCTGGATGCCGAGCCGCGAAACCTCGGGATCCGCCAGGCCACCCTCGAAGACGTGTTCCTCGACCTGACCGGTCGAGCGCTGCGGGACTAGGAGCCCATCGATGAATACCCTCCTGCGGCTTACGGTCGCGAACATGAAGAGCCTCGTGCGCGATCGCGCCGCGCTCTTCTGGACATTCTTCTTCCCGGTCATGTTCGTCCTGCTCTTTGGCGTGCTCTTCTCGGGCAGCGGCGACAGCAAGGTCTCGGTCGGCTTCGTCGACCAGGACAACTCCACGGCCTCGGTGAAGATCCAGCAGGAATTCGCTGCGATCCCCATTCTGAGCATCCAGACGGGCTCACTCGACGACGAGAAGGCTGCCATGCAGCGCGGCGATGTCTCGGCTGTCATCGTCGTTCCAGAGGGCATGGCTGCCGCGGTGGCCGCGAAGCAGCCAACGGCACTCCAACTCTTCGTCGATCCCAGCAAGACGCAGACCACGCAAGTCGTTCAGGGCGCCGTTGCGCAGATCACTAATGGCTTCAACCTCGGTCTGGCCGGCGGTTCGACGATCCTTGGGGTCGAGCAGCTAACCATCACGTCGACGAACATCAGCACGGTCACCTATCTCGTGCCCAGCATCCTGGCCATGGCCCTGATGCAGCTCGGCGTGTTTGCCGCGGTTCCGCTCGTGCAGCAGCGCGAGAAGGGCATCCTCAAGCGGATGGGCGCGACGCCACTCTCCCGCTGGAAGCTCGTCGCGAGCAACATCCTGCTGCGCCTGGTGGTCGCCGCGGTCGACACGGTTCTGATCCTGGGCGTCGGCATGGCTGTGTTCCACATCCAGATCGTGGGGAACCTGCTTGTGGCGGCCGGGTTCGTCTTCCTCGGCGCGGGGGCCTTCCTGGCCCTGGGCTTCATGCTGGCCTCGTTCCTCAAGACCGAAGAGCAGGCCACGGGTGTTGTCCAGGTCGTTCAGATGCCGCTGATGTTCCTATCCGGCATCTTCTTCCCGTTCGACTTCATGCCGGACTTCCTTCGATCGGTGGCGCGTCTCCTGCCGCTCACATACCTGGGTGACGGCCTGCGTCAGAGCATGGTCAACGGCACTCAAATCGCCCCGATTGCCCTCGATGCCGCGATCCTCGCGGGCTGGCTGGTCGTCTGCCTGGCGGTGTCGGCACGCTCGTTCCGCTGGGAGTAGTCCTTCACCCTCTCTATCGGCATCGGCTGCGCACGTCACCATCGCTCGGTGTGAACGACGGCGTCGAGCGGCTTGCGGCCGCCGGCGCGTTTGGCCCAGGTGAGGGCTTCCGGATCGAGGGGGTAGCCGAACGAGAGCATGAACTCGCACCATCGGTCGGCCGGGTAGGCGAGCAGCTCGCGGGCAAGCTGCTGGTTGTAGACGGTGGCCGGCACGCTGCCGATGCCGAGTTCCCAGGCGGCCAGCGTCATGTTCTGAGCCGCGCGACCCAGGTCCCACATGATCGAGTACGGGGCATCGTGGGTGGCCGGGTCGGGGACGACGAGTGCAATTGCCGCTGCCGCTCCGGCGAGGTGCTGGGCGTACGGCCCGACCTCGGAGAGCTGCTTGAGGTGCTCGCGGTCGGTGCAGAGGACGAAGTCCCAGTTCTGCTGGTTCTTCGAGCTGCCCGAGCGGCGGCCGGCGTCCAGGATTCGGCGCAGGTGCTCGGGCTCGAGCGGGCGCTCTGCGAACTTGCGGACGGCCCGCGTCGTGTCTATGGCCTGCCAGGTGTCCATCGTTGCCTCCATCGAGTGTCGGCTGGGGCGGCGCAGCAGCCCGCCGCGGGCGGTCAGCGTGGGGCGGCCGGGCCGGCGCCCAGCGCTCCGAAGCCGTAGGTTGGGTTGGCTGGTCGCTCAACGACGCAGGCGGCCGCTCGGTCGCCGGCCTCCTCGGGCGCGATTGGCCCCGCGAGAGCTTCGGCCAGGAATGAGGCCACTCTTCGTCGAGCTTCCGGAGCTTCGTACAGCCATCGGTGGCCGAATTCGGAGAGGACGAGCTCCTCAACCGGCGCGTCGCCGGGCCCCCGCGTGGATCGCGCGGCTTGGGCGATAAGTTGCATGTGCGCGACAGGGACGGCACGGTCCTGTGCTCCGTGGAGCAGGAAGAGCGGTCCCCGGTAGCGTGCCGCGGCCGCCGTCGCACTGGCGTCCGAGAGCGAATCGCCGCGCGGTGACAGTAGAACGCGCGCCGTCAGCCAGGCGAGTGGCGTGGCGACGATGCCGGGAATCTTCATCTCGGCCATCTCGAAGGTGCGGCGGGTCATGCGCACGATATCGGCGGGCGCCGAGATGCCGACCACGGCGCCGATCCGCTGCTCGTTCGCCCCGGCGACTATCACGCCGGCCCCGCCCATCGAGTGACCGAGCAGCCCAACGGCAGATACGTCGGGCCGATCGAGCAGCCAGCGAGCGGCAGCGGCCGAATCCGCGCCGAACTCCGGGACGCTCACGGGCAGGTGCTCCACCGGGTTGTCGCCGTGGCCCCGAACGTCGAAGACGAGGCAGTGGAACCCGGCAGCGTGGAGGTAGCGGACGTGGGCGAAGGTCCTGCCGCGGTTCGACTCCCAGCCGTGAACGATGGCGATGGCAGGGCGACGAACGATCCGGCTATCTCGGCCGTCGTCGGTGGCAAAGTTGGCCGGCACGAACCAGCCCGCGAGTCGGAGGTCTCCGGAGGGGATTTCGACCGTCTCGAAGGCGAGCCCGAAGTCGGCCGGACCGGCCTCGATTGGACTCCGTCGCGGTAGGCCGACTCGCTCGCGGTAACGCAGGGCAAAGCGGTGTGCCGCCGCCCATGCGAGACCCGACGCGCCAAGAAGGCCGATCACGATGAGTCTCGAAGACGGCCGGTAACGGTTCGATGGCATGAGGGAAGGGGACGGCACGTGGGCCAGGATGTCAAGCGGGGTAGGTTCGACCCCAACGGGTAGACTCTAGGGATGCCGCAGCGAAACCCGTTCGCCGTCCTCGGCCTGCCCGTGGATGCCACAGCCGAGGCGATAAAGACCGCCTGGCGTCACCTCGCGCGTCAGCATCACCCGGACGTTCTGAGCGGCGACAAAGCCGTCCAGCGGAGCGCGACGCAGGTAATGGCCGAGATCAACTCCGCCTATCAGGAATTGCGGGATCCGGAGAAGAGGCGGCTCCACCGGGACGCGGCCGTGCGAGCTACGCGAAACGGCGCGAATGGCGAGGCGCCGGCAGACGGTCACGCACGCCCCTACACAGACCCCGCACGACCCATGTGGGGAGCCCGACCTCGCCCGACTCGGCCGGTCACGGCCAGGATCGACACGAGCGCACTGCTCCGCCCGCGCAACTCGACCCTACGGCCGCTGGATCGAAGCCCGCTTCCCGGATTGCCGCCGCGTCCCAGGGCAATCGCGGGCCGCGAGCCGCCCCGAGCGTCGGATCCCACGGGACCGATGCGCTGCCGTCGCGGGCCGACGGACCACGACCTGCCCACGCTCGCCCAGGCCATGGAGACACGTCTGGGTTTCGGGAAGTTCCAGGGGCTCACTTTGGGCGACGTTGCAGGTATCGAGCCGACCTATGTCGACTGGATCGTTCGGACGATCGGCCGCGATCCGGAGGTGGCAGTGGCTGCGCGCATCGTGCTGCGGTACCTGGAACGGTCGGGCGCGGTGAGGCGCCCGCGGCTCGACACGGCATTTCCGCGCGGCTGAGCGCTCTGCATCCGCCCACGCA
>Ga0209638_1002091_pt1 | contig 12391 bp, 11 predicted proteins | sample BarGraNGADG00211_FD_184490 | JGI IMG/M metagenome (GOLD analysis project Ga0209638, IMG submission 184490) | Arctic peat soil microbial communities from Barrow, Alaska - Barrow Graham LP Ref core NGADG0002-211 (SPAdes) (version 2) | ecosystem: Environmental > Terrestrial > Soil > Wetlands > Peat... | reverse complement strand
ATGGAGCCGACGCGGGGATTCGAACCCCGGACCCCCGCATTACGAGTGCGGTGCTCTGGCCAGCTGAGCTACGTCGGCGCGCAAGACGGCAGTATACCTAGCGCGCCGTCGGACGAACAAGAGCGATTCTGACCCAGACCGCCTGGCCCGTCACCCGAGATCGCTCGAGGTCCCGGCTGCGGTCACTCGCCGGCGGAAGGCGCCGCGTCCCCGCCACCCGTGCCGCCGCCCCTGCGCCGGCGCCTGCGGCGTTTGGGCGCAGAGCCGGTGGAGGCGTCGGCCCCGGCAGGCGGAGCCTGCTTGGGCGCCGCGTTCCTCGGCTGCTGCCGCTTCGCGGACCTGGGCTGGGATCCCGACTTGGGCTGAGCCGTTGCCCTCGCATCGGGACCCGAGGCGGCAGGGCCTCCGTCGGAACCGCCACGACGGCGCCGTCTGCGCCGGCCGGACGAGGACGTCGAACCGCCCTCGGCGGCCTGGACCACCTTCGGGCCGTCGGTCGCGCTCGGCGCGACGACCGCCTCGCGCACCGGCGACTCGGTCAGGGCGCGGGTACGAGTGCGCATCCCGGCTGACGGCGGCTCGAGCAGCGAGGCCATCGAGCGCTCGAGGGCCTCGGCCTTGACCGAACAGGGGCAGCCCTGGCCCTTGCAGCACTCCATGTCGGCCAGCGCCACGGTCACGCGCGAGCCGTCCTCCTTGCGCATCGTGATGCGCTCACGGGGGGTGTCCAGCTCGACGACCTTGGCCTGCAAGTCCCCGACCTGGATGATCGCGCCCTTCTTCGGGGCACGGCCTTTGAAGTCCTTGTAGGCGTCGTACTCGTAGCGCAGGCAACACATGAGCCGACCGCACAGGCCCGAGATCTTGAGCGGGTTGAGCGGCAGGTCCTGCTCCTTCGCCATGCGGATCGAGACCGGCTGGAACTCACCGCCGAAGCGCACGCAGCACAGCTGCTCGCCGCAGTGGCCGAGCCCGCCGATCATACGGGCCTCGTCGCGCACGCCGATCTGGCGCATGTCGATGCGAAGGTGGAACTCCGCTGCCAGGTCGCGGACGAGTTCGCGGAAGTCCACGCGGTCCTCCGCGACGAAGTAGAAGACCGCACGCTGGCCGTCGAAGAGGAACTCGATGTCCGTGGGCTTCATCTCGAGATGGTGCTTCGCCACAAGGCGCCGATACACGGGCATCGCGGCGCGTTCACGGGTGTGCAGTTCCGCGGCGACCTTCATGTCGTCGGGCGACGCGACGCGGACGACGTGCGAAGAGAGGTCCACCTGATGGGTGTGACCTTCTCCGACCACCTCGACGACGTGCCCGAGCTCGGTGCCGCGGTCGCTCTCTATCACGAGGACGTCGTCGTCGGCGACCTCGACGTCTGCCGGGTCGACATACACCGGCGACGGTGCGTTCCTTAGGGTGACTCCCACGATCGTGGGCATATACGCGCCTCCTGTATCTCGAACAGCATGGCCTCTACGGCCAGCTGGGGGCTCACATTATACGAGACACGGCGCCTGGCCCGGGAAACCGCCGCCAGACCCGCCTGGATCGCCGCTTGCGACATGTATGCGGCGGCCGTGCATATGTCGTCCGCGGCATCGCGGTTCGTCACTCCTTCGACGCCCGCGGAGCACGCCAGCACGTCGCGCATCCAACTCTCGACGACAGCGACGACCTCGAGGACCGCTTCACGCTCACGCGCGGTGAGCTCGCGCTTGTGGCGCTGCTCGACGTCCTTGGCCTGGGCCGCGCGTCCCATGAACTCGACGCGTTCGCGCAGTTCCACGCCCTGACGTTCCTTGAGCTCATCGAGCGGCGCACGGACTTCACGAAGCAAGTCGCGAGCCGAGACGAGCACGTCGCGTCCGTCCATGACCGGCAGGTCGCGCAGCGCCGCCAACACGTGCTCGCGCGCCTCGCCTCTCGCAGGACTCCGCAGGAACTCGAGCGCGCGGGGGAGCACCCCCGATGAGGCCGCGAGGGCGGCGAGCGCCTCGTCCTCTCCGGCACCCGTCCGCTCGGCCAACAGAGCCACAGCATTTCCGGGCGCGACCGGCGAGAACCGCACGATCTGGCATCGTGAGGTTATCGTCGGGATGAGGGCGTCGTAGTCGTCGGAGAGGAGCACGATCGTCACCTTGGGGGGCGGCTCCTCCAGTGTCTTGAGGAACGCGTTGGCGGCCGCGTCGCCCAGCGACTCCGCCCTGTCCAGGATGTAGACCTTCGCATGGCCGTCCGCAGGCGCGAGCCACATGTCCGGCACGAGATCGTCCCGGACCTGCTCGACGAGGTACGACATCGCCCCGGCCGGTTCGACCACGCGCACGTCCGGGTGCGCGCCCCTGCGCACGCGCGCGCACGCCGCGCAGGTCCCGCAGCCGCCGTCATCGCAGATCAGGGCGCACGCGAGCAGCAGCGCGGCGCTGCGCTTTCCGGACCCCGACGGCCCGACGAAGATGTACGCATGGCTCGTGGAGCCGCTCTCCACGGCGGACCGCAGGAAGCCCGCGACGCGCTCCTGGCCGACGAGGTCGTCGAAGACGGAGGCGGGCATCGCTGCTACGGCCTCCGCGTGATGGAGGCCAGCGCCGGATGCGCGGAGACGGCGGCCCAGACGCGAGCCGCGACTTCGTCGACGCTCCCGTGGGCGTCGACGCGCAGCACCCGCTCGGGCTCGCCGGCCGCGATCTGCTCGAACCCGTCGATGACCTTCTCGTGGAAGGCGAGCGACTCGGACTCGATGCGGTCGGCACCCCCATGCGTCGCACGAGGCATCGCCGCATCCAATGGAAGCGCCAGGTACACGGTGACGTCAGGGCGGAGGCCGCCGGTGGCGTTCCAGTTCAGCGCGCAGATCAGATCGACGTCCAGGCCACGGCCGTACGCCTGGTACGCGGTCGTCGAATCGTAGAAGCGGTCACACAGGACCACCTCACCCCTCGCGAGCGCGGGCTCGATGACCGACGCCACGATCTCCGCGCGGCTGGCCTCGTACAGGAGCAGTTCCGTGGCCGGAGACATGTGGGCCGACGGGTCGAGCAGCAGTTCCCGGATGCGGTCGCCCACCGGGGTACCACCGGGCTCGCGTGCCTCGGTGACCGTCGCACCTGCGGCGCGCAACCGCTCCGCCAGCAACCAGGCCTGCGTCGACTTGCCTACGCCCTCCCCGCCCTCCATCGTGATGAAGACACCCCGCATCGGTCACACCCTCCATTCAAGGCGCGCGGCAGCGTAGAGGTCTCCACCGTGCGCGTCGATCGCGACGAACACCGGCAGGTGGTCCAGTGTCAGCCGGACCAGCGCCTCCGTGCCGAGTTCCGGCCACGCGACCGGCTCCATCGCCGTCACGTGACGCGCGAGCAGCGCCGCCGCCCCGCCGACCGCCGCGAAGTAGACGGAGCCGGTGGCCGCGCAGGACTCGGCAACCTTCGGCGATCGCGCGCCCTTGCCGATCGTGGCGACGATGCCGGCCTCGAGCAGCCGCGGCGTCCATGCGTCCATGCGCTTCGCGGTGGTGGGGCCGATCGCGCCGGCGGGACGTCCAGCTGCCGGAGGTGTTGGGCCCGCGTAGAACAGCGTCGCCCCCGCCAGACCGAAGGGCAGGATCCCGTCGCGCGCCAGTGCCTCAGCGATCCGGGCGTGCGTCGCGTCGCGGGCGGTGTAGACGACGCCACTGAGCGTGACCTCGTCACCGGCCGTGAGGACGGCCAGCTCGGCGCGCGACGCAGGGAGCCGGATGTCACCCATGGTGGTGGTCTCCCGGAGCGTGTTTCGTGCGCCAGTCGACCTTGAAGGCCGCGTACACGGCCGCCCCAAGGACGATCAGCGAGGCGAACACGAGCGTCACGCGCGGACCCGGAAGTGAGAACCGCGCCGGGTCCCCGCCCGAGTCGATCACCGCCTTCGTGAGAACGCCCCCGATGAGGTCCCCGACTGGCGCGGTCACGATCACCGACGCCAGGAACCCGACGCGGATGATCGACTCCAGCGCCGCGAAGACCCGCCCGCGCACGTTGTCGGCGACCGTTTCGACGATGTAGGTGTTGCTGGCCACGCTGCCCTGGGCCATGAGGTATCCGGCAGCGACAGCGAAGAAGGCCGCGACCGTGTAGTCGTCCGCCAGCGAGAACGCCATCAGGCCGAGGCCGAACCCACCGATGCCGGTCACGAAGAGCCGCTCGAGAGAGATCTTGTTGGCGAGCCATGGCGTGATGACGGCTCCCGCGAACGTCCCAATGGCGAGGAACACGAGCATGAAGATCCCTCGCGACTGCTCGGCGATCTTCTGGATCGACTGGACCAGCCCGACGACCGGCACGTTGCCGGTCAGCCGCTGCACGTAGTAGAGCCCGACCGAGGTCAGCGCTCCGCCGCCCAGGATCGCGAGTCCGAGCGATATCAGTATCCCGCGCAGCTCCTTGGCCTCTCGAAGCACGACGAACGACTCGACGATGTCGCGGCCCACGAGTCGCAGGTTGAGCTTCTCCAGGTGCTTCTCGGTGCGCCGCACCTTGATCGTCCAGATGAGGACGGCCGACAGCAGGAACGAGAGGGAGTCGACGACGATGCCGCCCTGCGGCCCGATGAGGCCGGGCTGTGCTGCGACGATCTCCTTCACGAACGGGACGTTCGCCCCGATGAGGAACATCAGGAAGGAGCCGAACACGGCGATGATCGCGCTCGAGGCGACGAGTCCGATGACCATGCTGACCTGCTGCGTCGTGTACGAGAGCCCGTTGGCGGAGGCGAGGTCGCGCTCGTCCACGATCATCGGGATCAGGGCGTTCTTCGCCGGGACGAACATCAGGCTGAAGATCTCCATTATGAAGAGCGTGCCGTAGATGATCGCCAGCCGGCCGACCGGCGGGATCACGCTCGCCGCGCTGGCCGTGACTAGGCCAAGGCACAGGATGCCATTGATGACGTCGCACGCGATCATCAGACGACGACGGTCCCAGCGGTCCACCAGCACGCCGAGCAGCGGGCCCATGACCAGCGACGGGATGATCTTGGCGATCATGATCCCGGCCACCGCGATCGAGGAGCCCGGGGCGAGGCTCATGACGACCGGCAACAGCAGGCCGAACACCAGCCAGTCACCCACTCCGGAGATCGTCTGGCCGATCCACATGTTGCGGAACCCGGTGTTGCGCATCAGGCGCCAGTACGCGCCGCGCGCCTTCCAGGCGTCAGCCGGGATCAACGGCAGCTTCTCGGACGCGGGTGTCGGCGGCAGCCCCTCGGGGGCCGAGACCGGCGGAAGCTCCTCCGGCACGGGGACCGGCTGGATCGGTTCTTCGTCGCTCATGCGATCTCCACCACGGAGGAGCGGACCGCGCAGCAGCCCATGTTCACCGCTACGGGGAGCGCGGCGATATGGCACGGCGCGGTCACGAGGTGCACCGCGAGGGCGGTCGTGCGACCACCCAGGCCCGCCGGGCCGATACCGGTCGCGTTGACGGCCTCGAGCAGGTCGCCTTCCACGCGGGCGGCGGCCTGGCTGTCGGCTGGCGTCCCGACCCGGCGGAGCAGCGCCTTCTTCGCGAGCCCGGCGACCGTGTCGAACGTGCCGCCCACGGCCACACCGATGAGCAGCGGCGGGCAGGCTCCCGTGGCCTTGGACTCCACGACGCGCAACACGAAGTCGCGCACGCCGTCCATCCCGGCCGAAGGAGGCAACATCTCGAGCGCGCTCGCGTTGTCGCTCCCGCCGCCCTTCAACATGACCTCGATGCGTGCGCCGCGTCCCGGCCGCACATCGAGCGAGACGAACGCGGGGGTGTTGTCTCCGGGATTCGATCTGTCCAGCAGCGCGTCGCGCACCGTGGACATACGCAATCCGAAGTCCCGGTAGGCGCGCGCGACCGCATCGTCGGCGAGGTGCTGGATGTCGGCCGGGATCGTCTCGTCGACACCCAGCGTCAGGCGGACCCAGGCGGTCCCGGTGTCCTGACACAGCGGCACGCGGTCCGCCGCGGCGATGTCGGCGTTCTCGAGCAGTTGGCGGATGACGGCGCGTCCGCGCTCGGAGGGCTCCTCCGTCAGGGCCGACGCGAGGGCGATGCGGACGTCGCTTCGCAGCGTCACCGCCGCCTCGCCCACGGCCCGATGGATCGCGTCGGTCAGCGCGGCGCGGTCGACCATCAGCAGCGCGTCGCTTCCAAGGCGGTGATCTGCTCCCGGACCTGCGCGGCAGACGCGCGCAGCGCGGAGAGTTCGGCATCATCGAGCGGCAGCTCGGGGATCGCCACCACGCCGGTGAGGCCGAGCAGCGCCGGCACCGACATGTGGACCCCATCGATACCGTACTCGCCGTTCAGCTGCACGCAGCTCGGGAGGATGGCGCCCTCCTCCCCGACGACCGCTTCGACCATCGCCGCCACCGAGACACCCGGCGCGTAGAACGCGCTGCCGGTCTTCAGGAGCGCGACGACCTCGGCGCCCCCGAACACGGTGCGGCGCACGACCTCGGCGATCTCCTCGGCCGGCAGCAGGTCCGTGAGCGGGCGGCCGGCCACGGTGGAGAGACGCGGCAGCGGCACCATGGCGTCGCCGTGCGCGCCCACCACGAGCGCCTCCACATCGCCGATCGCCGCGCCGGTGGCCTGGGCGATGAAGTACGCGAAACGGGCGGAGTCCAGGACCCCACCCATGCCGAAGACACGGCTTGCAGGCAGGCCCGAGAGCTTCCAGGCCAGGTCGGTCATCACGTCGAGGGGGTTCGTGACGCAGATGAAGACCGCCTGGGGCGACGCTGCGACAGCGGACTTGATGACGGAGCTGACGATGCCCGCGTTGATGGACAGCAACTCGTCGCGGGTCATGCCGGGCTTGCGCGGGATGCCGGCGGTGATCACGACGACGTCGGAACCCGCGGTCTCCGCGTAGTCGTTCGTGCCGGTCACCGTGGGTCCGAAGCGCATGATGGAGCGGGCGTGCATGATGTCGAGCGCCTTGCCCTGCGGCAGTCCTTCGGCGACGTCGATGAGCGTGACATCGGCGATGCCGTGGGTGAGAAGGGTGAAGGCGGCTGTCGCACCGACCTGTCCGGCGCCGACTATGGTGACTTTCGGGAACGACACGGCTGTTCTCCTCGTGCCGGAATGGGCTGTCGGGTCCTCGCCCGACACTGCCGATGTGGGTCCCCCCGGCAGGTGCGCGCGCCGCGCTGCGGCGCTGCGGATTGTAGCATGCGCCACCGGTACTCGAGCCGCGCCCGAGCGCGGCGCCGGGGCGTGCGCAGCGAGCGTTGGGAGCGTAGGCGGAGACTACAGGCTCCGCCGTCTAAGCGACCAGCGAGCGAAGCACACCCCGGCGCCGCGCGCAGCACGAGTCGCTACTGCATCCCTGCCGCATGGTGCGCGGCGAGCCGCTGCACCAAGATCGGCGCGGGCTCTGGCAGCGAGCGCGGGCGCTCGGGGAACCCGGTGGGCGACGGGACGTCGGCGATGACCAGCTCCTCACCCTCCCCGCCCTCCGCGAGTATCTCGCCGAGATGCACGATCGCGCCGATGCCGGCTGCGAGCACGCCGCGGGCGTGCCCGGTGACCGTGGCCATGACGATGAGGGGCGCGAGGTGCAGGCTCGCATCGAGCGCGAGCTCGAGAGCGGCCTCCGCCTGCAGCGGGTCCTCGGCGTTGAAGAGCCACACGAGGGAGTCGCACGCGGCCTCTTGCACGGCCGGGAAGAGAACCGGGTCGATGCAGTCGTCCCCGTCGAGCACGAGAGTGCGGCCGAGCGCCGTGGACTGAGGCCGGAGGGGCCCCTCGCCGGGATGCCGGAGGCTGGGACGCACGATGCTGACTCCTGGCGCGCGGTCCTCGACGTTGCGGTAGAACGCGTCCAGAAGGGTGCGGTCCGCGACCAGCCCGGGGACACGCGGGAACACGAGCACCTGCACCCCTCGCTCAGAGGCGTGCTCCGACTGCGCGAGCATGGAAGCGAGATCCATCCGCTCGTGCGCTCGAAACCGATGCTGCAGAGCCGCGATCCTCAAGACCGTCCTCCTCGAGCCGTTCTCAGTGCGCCCGACTCACCGCACATTCTAGCCGTCCGCGGGCTTCCGCTTGGCGGCAGGCTTCTTCTTCACTGCGGGCTTCCTCTTCGCGGCCGGCTTGGCCGTCGCCTTCCTGTTCCCCGCATGCGAGAAGCTCTTCCTCGGGGGATTGCTTGGGCACTCGGGGTTCACACACCGAGTCCACGGACCCTTCTTGGTCACCGTGGTGACCACAGGGGCGCCGCATTGTTCGCACGGCTCGGCCCGCAGGTCGATGTCGCCCGACTGCGGAAGCGGATACATGACCTTGCACTCGCCGGTGAGCACGTTCTTGCACTGCACGTAGCGCTTCTCGAACTTGGAGTTGACCTCCCACAGTTCGCCCTTGCACACCGGGCACGTACCGACCATCCGCACCGGGCCGGTCTTCTTCGCGGGGCACTCGGGGTTCAGGCACATGATCGCCGGCTTCCGCTTGAACTGGATCAGCTTCACGCGCGGAGTGCCACAGGTCTCGCAGTCGCCCTCGACCGCCTCGAACTTGACGTTTCGCGGTAAGGGGTAGGTCTGGCTGCACTCCGGATAGCCGGAGCAGCCCACGAACGAGCTGCGGTTCTTCGGCGAGAACTTGATCAGCAGGTCCTTGCCGCAGACCGGGCACGCTCCGAGTCTCGCATCCTCGTCGATGGCGGTCATCAGCTTCTCGGACACGTCATCGACGTGCTCGAGTACCGATCCGATCACCTCGCCCAGAAGCTTGCGCGAGTGTTCGACCACGCGGTCCCGCGTGTCGCGGCCCTCAGCGATAGCGTCCATCTCGGCGTCGAGCTCGCTCGTCATGTCCGGCGTGGTGATCCGCGCGGCGTGCGTCGTGAGCGCCGCGATCACGCTGATGCCCTTGTTGGTCGGCTCGATCGGCTCGTTCCGGACGTACTTGCGGTCCGCGAGCGTCTGGATGATGTCGTGCCGGGTCGCCTTCGTCCCCAACCCGAGCCGCTCCATCTCCTGGATCAGCTTGCCGGCGCTGTACCGCGCAGGCGGCTGCGTCTGCTTGGCCTCCATGCGGGCGCCCAGGAAGTCGACGACGTCGCCTTGGGCCATCGGGGGCAGATGCTCGTCCTTCTTGAGCCCGTACGTGTACACCGCGCGGAAGCCAGGTGTGACCACGACGTCGCCCTTCGCGGCGAAGCGCTGGCCGTTCACGTCGATGTCGACGCGTGTGGCCTCGATGAACGCGGGACCCGAGAGCGTTGCCATGAAGCGCCGCGCGACCAGGTTGTAGATCTTCCACGCCTGGCCGTCGAGCTTGTCGGGACCGCCTGCGCCGGTCGGGTGGATCGGCGGATGGTCGGTCGTCTCCTTCGACCCGCGGGTCGGCGTCAGCTTGCCGCCCAGGATCCGTTTCGCGTGCTCGCGATACACCGGCACCTCCGCCAGCGTGTTCAGGATCGCGGCGAGATCGAGACTCGGCGGGTAGACGGTGTTGTCCACGCGGGGATACGAGATGTAGCCGCTCATGTACAGCGATTCGGCCACCTGCATGGTCCGCGCCGGCGAAAGGCCTTCATTGGCGGCGGCGGCCATCAGGGACGTGGTGTTGAACGGCACCGGCGGCTCGACCTTGCGGCGGGTGTTCTTCGTCTCGACGACGGTGCCGCTGGTCACGCCCTCGACCGCGTCGAGCACCGCTTGCGCCGCGGCCTCGGAGGTGAACCGGTCGGTGGCGTGCGCCGCGGTCACCGACGTGCCGGCGACGTCGAAGTCGCCCTTCACGGTCCAGTAGTCCTCGGAGACGAACGCGTCCCTCTCGGCCTCGCGGTCGACGATGAGCTTCAGCGTCGGCGTCTGGACGCGGCCGGCGGACAGGACGTCGCCGAACGGCTTCTTGTTCTTCTTCTGGAGAGCGAGGGTCATGAAGCGGGTGAGGGTCGCGCCCCAGACCAGGTCGATCTCCTGACGGGACTCGCCGGCCTGCGCGAGCTCCTCCGAGATCAGGCCCGGCTCGGCGAACGCGCGCTGGATCTCGTCGCGGGTGATCGCGGAGAAGCGGACCCGGGAGACCGGCACCGTCTTGTTCGCCGAACGCACGATGTCGCGCGCGTCGGCGCCGATGAGCTCACCCTCGCGGTCGAAGTCGGTTGCGATGATGACGTCGCTGGCCTTCTTCGCCAGGCTCTTGAGGGACTGGATGATGCCCTTCTCCGCCGGGTATTTCAGGATCGGCGCCTTCACCAGTATCGGCAGAGCCTCGAGCGCCCACTTGGTCAGGACGAACTTGTTCGCGACGTTGACGACCTTGCTGCGCCGTCCGCCGGCTTCGTCCGCGTTCTCCGGCGCCTCGGTGGCCACGACGCTGCCGTCCGTCAGGGCCTCGACCCACGCGGGGAAGTCGACGCCCATGATGTGGCCCTTGAGCCCGATGGACACCCACTCCTCGCCGTCGCGCCCTTTGAAGGTGTAGACGGGGGTGGTGTAGATCTTCTCGGACTTCGGCGTGCCCACCGCGAGGATCTCGGCGATGCGCTTGGCCGCTATGTTCTTCTCTGAGACGACGAGCCGCACGATGTGCGTCCTTTCGTTGCCCGTGTGGCGGGCGGTGGACCGGGGGCTGGCGCCTGGCTACAGGCCGATATCGGACGCGGAGGCCTGCATGGCGGCCAATGATAGCGTCAGGAACTCTTCTCTCGTCAAACCGATGTCTGTGCAGGTGTCCATCTGTTCGCGGCTCGCGCCACGGGCGAACGCCTTCTCTTTCCACCGCTTGAGCAGGCTGCGCACCTCGACCGCGGCGAGGTCGCGGTTCGGCCGCACAAGCGCCGCCGCGACGATGAAGCCGGTGGTGGGGTCGGCCGCGTAGAGCGCCTTGTCCATCAGCGACTCGCGAGCCACCTTGTCCGCGTGCCCGAGTATCGCGTGCACGATCTCCTCGTCCACGACACCCTCTAGCTCCTTGGCCGAGTCGAGGCCATGCCGCTCGGGGTGCTCGGCCGTGGTGGCGTAGTCCAGGTCGTGGAGCAGCCCGGCGAGCTCCCAGCGCGCGACGTCCGCGTCGGAGAGCGAGAAGTGGCGTGCGAGCGCTCCCATGATGAGTTCCACCGCGACGCTGTGGTTGACGAGGTTGCGAGAGGGGATGCGCTCGGTGACGAGCGCGAACGCTTCGGATCGGTCCACGGATGCTCCTTCGGCATTGGCCGGCGACCCCGCGAGGGCGATTGCGTTCCATACTATGGCCCGTGTCAAGCACCCCGGCGTTCCGTGGCCGCGCCCGCATGCCAGGGTGCGCGCGCGTGTGCGTGTGCGGGGTGGCGGCCTCGACGGGGTCCGCGCAGCGAGGCTTGTGAGCGAAGGCCGAGACTACAGGCTCGGCCGTCTAGCGAACCGCCGAGCGAAGCGGATCGCGTCGAGGCCTCCACTCACGGGAGGAGCGGTCAGGCGCGAGCCTCGGCGACGCGGTCGGCGAGCCATTCGGCCCACTCGGCCACACCCTCGCCGGTCTTGGCGCTCATCCGGAAGATCGGCGCGGTCCCGTTGAGCCGGCGCACGGAATCACCGAACTCGGCCTCATCGAAGTCGAAGAACGAGATCGTGTCCACCTTGTTCAGAAGCACGGCGTCCGCCTGAGCGAAGATGCCCGGGTACTTGAGCGGCTTGTCGTGGCCCTCGGGCACCGACAGCACCACGACGCGCGCCCCTTGCCCGAGGTCGAACTCCGTGGGGCACACCAGGTTGCCCACGTTCTCGACGATCACGAGGTCGAGGTCGTCCAACGGCAGCGCGTCGAGCGCGCGGGAGATCATGTCCGCTTCGAGGTGACAGGCGCCGCCGGTGTTGATCTGCACTGCGGGGATCCCGTGCGCCTTGACCTTCTCGGCATCCACCTTGCTCGCGATGTCGCCCTCGATCACGGCGATGCGAAGGCGGTCCCGTAGCAGCCCGATCGTTGCGAGGATGGTGGTCGTCTTCCCCGATCCGGGAGAAGCGAGCACGTCCAAGGCGAAGACACCCGAACCGGCCAGCCTCGTCCGGTTCTTGTCGGCCAGCGCTTCGTTGTGCGCGAGTATCGGGCGCGAGAGGTCGATCTCCACGTGTGCCTCTATCCCTCGACGCCGGCGTTGCCCGCGGACGCTTCATCGGGCAGGTCGACATCGATGTCGTCGGTCCTCAGCTCGTCCCCCGCGATCACCTTGGTCATGAACGACCCACACTCCGGCGAGGGACACTTGCGGTCGAACTTGTCGTGAGCGAACTCGGTGCCGCACTCCATGCAGACCGACCGCCCCGGGGTCTCGCGTATCTCGAGCACAGCCCCTTCGGCGAACGTGCCGGGCGTCAGGCACTCCCAGGCGAACTGCAGCGAGTCGGGCACGATGTCGGTCAACTCGCCCACCGTGAGGC
>Ga0209638_1002090_pt1 | contig 12395 bp, 12 predicted proteins | sample BarGraNGADG00211_FD_184490 | JGI IMG/M metagenome (GOLD analysis project Ga0209638, IMG submission 184490) | Arctic peat soil microbial communities from Barrow, Alaska - Barrow Graham LP Ref core NGADG0002-211 (SPAdes) (version 2) | ecosystem: Environmental > Terrestrial > Soil > Wetlands > Peat... | reverse complement strand
TTTCCCCGGATTTTATCAATGTTACATTGTTTAACGAAGTAAAAGCGTATGTTTCGAAAAAGACAGATGACAGGATAAACGAATTCAAAATAAGATGTGCAAATGATGTCGCAACAAGTTTATATTATTTAGGAGGGGAGCTTGAATTTCTAGAGAGTATTAAATGCGACATTAATAAAAAGAAGCAACCGTATAAAGTAGATGTGGAAGATTTTGAAAGAGCAATTACTATTTTTTGCCAAAACATGAAATTAAGCGATATCTGCAATTACGAAAGTAACAAAGAGTGGTTGACCGGTTCTAAGGCGTGTTCTATAATTGCATTATCACTATTTGAAAAATTAAATATTGAAACAGTTTTCCCTCGCAATGAAGATTTAGCTGATGGAATATTTGATAGAAAATATGCACTTATGACCGTTTTAAGTGACAAATGTGATAATATATTAAAAAAAATTATTGATGAACATGAGAAAAACAAAATTATTTGTTTAAACGTCTTAGAAAAAAGCGAATGGACACCTTATGAAATATATGATTTTATAAGTATTAGCGACGTAGTGTATGTTTATAATAAAAATAATATCTGCAATTCGAGTCAGTTACTTTTTCTGGGGTATGCTTTTGCACTAAGTAAAAAAGTGCTTTTCTTTAAGAAACCAGATAATGAAATAACTGAAAAATTTCCTATGGAATATGATTTATTTTAAGGATGGTATGTATTATGAGTGAAAAATATTTGATCGATATTGGGTCATCAACAATAAAAGTATATTATTATAATAATATACTGCCGCAAAAAATATCTGAAAAGAGTATTGATTTTAAAAGTGAATTTAATCCAGAGATAGGATTATCATCACAAAACAAAACTGAATTATTCATGTTTTTTAATAATCTAAAAAATAAATATGGCTTAGACCAAACTAACACAAAAATATTTGCAACCGGTATTTTTAGGGACATTAATCATGCAAAAAAAAATGATTTCATTGAAGAATTCTATGAACAATTAGGTTTGTATTTTAACATAATTAGCCATGACCTTGAAGCACTCTATTTAGAAAAGGCTTGGATTGGAAAATATCATTCATCTAAGTCTGTTTTGATTATCAACATTGGTGGAAAAACAGCAGAATTAATTTTGATGCAGAACAGCACAGTATTACAAAAACTGAAGATTGAGCTTGGCGTTGGTACCATACTGAAAAAATATCCGAAGATTAATAATGAATTTAGTGAAGTCGAACTAAGTCAGATTGTTGATCATGTTTCTGAAATATTACCTGATGTCAACATGAATGCGGAGTTTGCCATATATACAGGCGGAGAATTAAATTATATGAAAATAGCAAATTATAACCTTATTACAAATAATTACTTCGCAGATAATTGCCACCCTGTTATGATTAGTTATCAAGATTATTGTAGTCGAAATAATCAGATATTTAAAAACGTTACAATCAACGAACTTAGAGAATTGATGCCAGATAACCCTGCTTGGATGGATGGAGCAAGGGCGTGCTCCTCAATTGCCCAAACTATATGTAAGAAGTATGGTATAGAATTTATAGTTCCATCTGATTCTAATCTAATAGATGGTGCATGTCTACAAGAATTCAAAAATGCAGTTATTTGTGGGAGCTTCAATAAACATCTAGATAAAATTAATAATCTTGCATTAGCACTTAAAAAAATGGGAGTATCTATTGTTAGCCCATCAAAAACAGAAGTTGTTGGTTCTCAAAATGGATTCGTTCTTTTTCACGGTGAAGTTGTCAAGAATAATTGTACATGGCCTATAGAAAGGAAACATTTAAAAGCAATTGAACAGAGTGATGTAGTGATTATATGTAATTACGATAATTATATAGGATATTCAACTAGCATAGAATTAGGTTATGCATTGGGATTTAATAAAAAAATTGTGTTTGTTGAAAATAATGAAGTTGTAAGAGAATTAAAATTCCCATGTGAGATAGGATTAATATAGTCAATCGTGAGTGACGCAAAACGAAGCTCATCGTACTCTCCGAGAACTCAACATGAACGCCTCAATTAATCCGGCTTATAATTTCTTTTCAATCAAAAGTTCTTATTCTCCGATATGCCTCGTTTGTCCCAACATCCTGCGTTCCTGAACACGTTTCCTGATGCCATCTATCGCTTTACTCAAACTGGTTCGCTTCAGTTGTCCAACACCGAGTTCCACTGCGAGTGCGATTATATCCTCTCGGGTCAATGATGAGATCACCGAGTCAAATCCCTGTGGCCCAGATTCCTCAACAGCTTGCAGTATGCGTCGAAAGTCCTCTTTCAACTGTTCCTCCGATTTCGTTGATGGTTGACGCACCGCCAAAGGTGTTGGCTTAGGCTTCCTTGGAATATTTGGGAAAATGTTACGAAGCCGTTTCTCCATTTGAGATAGCTTTTGGAAAGCCATTTGCATATCACCACGCAATAATTCAATCTCGTTGACGAGCCGTTTAATTTCTTCGCTAGGTTGGGGGAATTCGTTACTCATTAATAAACCTTTCGATGTTGTTCCATAGCAACTTGAAGTCGTTGACAAATTCAGCGGGAACACCGCCTGTCGTAATTGCTCGCTTTATCCTTACTCTATCATAGATTGGGCTCTCGAAACAGCAAATGCTAATTCCAGATTTCTTCGACACCTGTTGGCAAATGTCTTTCACCGAATCCCAGTAGAATCGTGACTCTTTGGTCATACCGCCTCCATAGGGTTTGGCCTTATTCATGAAAATGCCAATCTTCGGCACAGGGAGAGGCTCAATCTGCATCTGAAGCATGTTCAATATCAGCGGAACGCCCTTGGCTGCGTAGAAGTCTGGGTTGATCGGAATCAAAATCATGTCACATACCGATAGTACGGAGTAAGAAAGCAGCGTGAAGGAAGGAGGGCAGTCAAACAATGCGTAATCATATGTTGGGATATTTTTTGACCACGTAATCTTTGACAGCAGGGAACGCATGAACGTCTGCATTCTGTCTCGCGGGATGACATCTAGTGCGAGCCAATACAGGTCTTCCACTGAAGGAACGAAATGATAGCGTTCAGTAATAGGGTAAATGAACTCATAATTGACACCAAAATTGAAATTGCCGCCGCCCGTATATTCCTCAATGGCGTGAAAGATAGTTTTCTTCTTTTTGTAGGACTTGTCTGCCCAAATTTGGAATTGTTGAAGCAACGAGCCGTCCTCGTTCAGGGTTATTGCTTGTGTAAGAGACATCTGTGCATCTAAGTCAAATAACAGAACGTTTGATTTGCCGAAGGTCGAGAGGAGATCGCCTAGGCACCAAGTGACAGTTGTCTTTCCGACACCACCCTTGAAGTTGATTGTCGCGATAGATTTTGGCTGCCTTTTCTCTTTCATGGTTGGTCTTCTTTCATTGGTTTTACTCAACAGCACTGCAGATGGTTCACGATGTCGTGTATTGATAAGATTATAGATTCTTTCGTTTCACGATCTGAACCGCAGATCCGTCAAACGTTAAAGTTAATTGATGAGTGAACGACTGAATTGTTTTTTAGCGGCGTTTTTCACCCCTTTGATCTTTGTGTATCCATTAACGTCAAGCTCTGCTTCAAAAATGTGGAAATCACCACGGTAGTAGAAGTAATCCGAGTGCGTTGTAAACAATAATTGATTCAATTGATTATCCTCTAATAATCGCTGCAAATTAATGAAAAGCTCTCGCTGGGCGGTAGGCGAAAGATTCAGCTCAATTTCTTCGATCAATACAATAGGGGCATTAGTGAAGAAAAGCTTCGCAAGTATGTATAGAATCTGCTGGACACCCGTACCATAACTGGCAAGCGGAAACCGCCCCTTCTTATTGCGAAGCATTAGTTCAATGTTTTGTCCAAACCGGCTAAAGCCGATATCGCCCACAGATAATGGCCAATTTTGCCAAGCAATTGTAGCAGCAGGTTCTGTTTTGTGTTCACATTGGTATGCCTTAATGAAAGAAATAAACTCTTCGAATTTATCGTGTTTTTGAGAATCCATGTAACACCCAAAAATCCAGTTCTTAGCATTTTGTGCAGAGAGTTCTTCAGATATGCGTGGTTGTTCTTTCTCATCGAGAAGATATCGATCATTTCCCAGAAAAAGAACACAATTATTAAAAATAGCTAACAAAGAATTCAATGTTTCTGCTTGCCCTATCAGGCTTTTCGACGATGGGAAATAATTGTTTGTTCCTTTTACCGCAGCAAAATCGTAAGCTATTTTATTATTTATCTTTACCTTTGTAAGTCGTATTTTTGAATCAGTAGAGGTGATGGAACTAATTTCACCCTCAAGGCATATAGGAGCGCTATCGTGACTTTTATTAAGATAATCAGTCATTAGTTTTTCTTGAAGTGTTCCCAACTCATTATGCTTTATTTCCATCAAGATTCTAAAAGTTATTATTGAATCTTGATCATCGTCAGTAAACATGAAAGCACTGTGACTAAATTCGCCTTCCCACCAGTCGGACGTTTCCGGTCTCCGCTGCACTATCTCAGTTTGGCCTTCTGCATATTTGAGAGAGATTGAGCTTTCCTTTCGGCGAAAAATTTGCTCAATAAATCGAAGGAAGTTTGATTTCCCCGTGTTATTATAACCATAAAGCATGTTGATCTTTTTGAATGAGCCGACTTTTACATTCTTTAAACTTCGATAGTTTTCAACTTCAACGCTTATGATTTTCATCCTACGCTCCTTTTATATAATCATTAAAATAAATTAGTATCTTATTAATAATATTTTCATAGGAATTTTGTGATAGCTTTCCTATCCCATATGCCTCAATGAGCAGCATATGAAGCTTTACAAAAATATCCGTATATTTTCGTTGTTGGAAAAGAGGATATGTTCGGTTTATAATAATAGTACGACCTTCAACGCGACACGCAGGGAACAGCTTTTCTGCTTGCCAATCCCATGCATCAAGCTTAAGCTGGTAGATAATGTCCTGTACTTCAACTTTTCCGTATAAGGTATCAAATTTTGCAGGTAGCGTAATCGTTTTATTTTCTCTGTCTACTTCAATAGACGCCTTACTTGCTTTCCCCACGTTGGATGCAGTCTTAACTGTGAAACCACTTTGTCCCAGCTTATCCACCATCTTACGCATCTTGTCAGGATCTAGGAGCTTAACATTACCAACCCGCGAGAAGCTTTCGTTCTTTGAAGATAGTCCATCTAAATCATGAAGCTCTTCTAATTGTCCGGATATCCTTCTAAGCCTTATCGCAAAAAATTCTTTCATGTCTTCATAATCGGCACTGTAATTAAATTGGTCACGATTTACGGCAATAAGGTCATTTAAACCCTCCAGAATATGTACTTCACCTGATAACTGATGTACCCTTGAGCGGGTCCCACTACCAAAATCAGTTCTGTCCCCAACACCAATATTCAAATTTCTAATTTTGAGAAACCTCGCCTCTGCTGGTTGCACAGGTTGATAGGCCGTCAGGATTACATAACAAAATTTAATTTTCCCACATTTTTGGTATGAACCTTTATGCTTCTCGAAGATGGTTTTTCCATATGTTCTTCTCAGCAGTTCCTTATCATTGGCAAACACGCGCATGGGCGCACCGTTGGCCGGTCGTATGATTTCTTCAATTGTCGTATCTTCATATCTAAGTGGTAAATCTTCTTCAAGCTGCCAGATCAATCTTCGGAAGCCATCATACTTAGCAACACTGTTTTTTTTCGCCCTTAATCCATATTCCTTACTAAAAAATGCTTCTGTTAACTTTGAAAAACCCTTCAATTCTATAATTGTATAGCTTCTCTCTTTATCAGCCGCTTTCCCGGATTTCGTACCACCTTCAATATCGATTTGGTTTACATCTACCAAACGGTTTTCTGCCGTGAAATACCTCGCTGTAGGTATTCTTGCGTATACGACCTCCTCGGCGCCCTTCTTTTTAGACTCAATTCGAAATTCATTGCAGAATGGAAATATGGCCAAGAAACCTACACCAAATTGTCCAACTATATCACGACCACTCTTGGTTTGCGGCGTCTTTTCACGGTGACGGCCAGCAATACGAAAATACAAGTCCAAGTCATTTTCGCTCATGCCTGTACCATTATCAGAAACTGTTAGGGTTTGCTTGAGCTCATCAAAAGTTATTCTTACTTCTGTGGCATCAGCATCATAACTATTTGTGACAAGCTCCCTGACAGCCTTGGGGTAATTCTCATAGGTACTTCCACTGAGAACCTGCACAATTCTTTTATCGACACTTATGCGCTTAGGCCAATTCATTTTAGTTTCCTATTAGCAGGCATTCACGATTGAGTTTTTTATTTCCATTCTGTTTATTGAGCGCATATACATATGGTTTCGAAATCAACTTTACGTTTGTCTTGTATTTCTTCAGTAGCCTTCGGAGTGTTTCCATAGATGGTATTCCACCAGCTTTATAGGATACGACAATCACTGAATTTCTAAATTGTCGGAAAAGTTTGTTAAAGCTTTCTGTAGCTTTTTCCGGGATAAATGCTAGATCGGATCGATTCTCTTTCAGCTGTCTATTTAGCGTCGAAAAATCAATTCGTTCTGCCCAAGTTTGATACGTCGCCAGTCCTTCCAAAAAATGATAGTTTCTCAAATAATTTACACCCTCTTTAATAGGCGTTTTCTTCACATAGGGCGGGTCGAGATAAACTAGTTCAAACCCAGAAGGATCAATATCGAACACGTCACGGTTGATGGCGCTACATGACTTTTGCGAATCAAATACCAACTCGTTCGCTTCCGCAACAAACCGTCGAAACCACTCAGCAAACGGTGTGTCCCAACTGGTTTTATTCCCAAAACTACGCGGCACGTTCCGAAGCCGAATATTGAGATTCTTTCTATGGAACAGATTAAATGGACGCTTTACCAAACATGACTGAAATAATGCATAGAAGGCTAGTGCCTGTTTAGAGTCTAATATCTCCTTCGGATATCCGGTCATTTCAAGGATATTTGTTGTCACTGTATCAATCCATTCATTCTCTGAATCCAAATAGTAAATATCTTTAAAGTTTTCAGTAACCACCTTCCCCCAAGGGTAGTCTGCTCTTGGTTCTAAAATCCGATCAATATCCTCATCACTCAGAGTAACGTGATTATTTGCGATAACTGCTCTGCCTAATATGTAATTCCAACGGAAACAATCGTTGAATGTAACTTCCTTGCCAATACGTTTCATAAGGTAGCTCACACATCCACTTCCACCGAAGGCATCCAACGCAGTATCGTAAGGTATGTTACTCAATATTTCGTGAATCCAAGGCAGTATTTTCCGCTTGCTACCTTGAAACCTAGTACTTGGGATAATGTGAAGATCACTATCATCGTCTTTTGATAAATGATGCATTTTATATCTCTTCGCTGGCACGATATCCACTGTGGTTTGCATGGGATTTAAAAAAGCAACTTCATTCTCTTTGTCCATTCCACTAAAAAACACCTTTCTTATATTACAATTAACTTCATTAATAAATATAATTTTGCCTATATGTCAAGTGAGGTATGTAATTAGTTAATATTATCCTTCGAAAGGGTGGATGTCCATCAAAATCAGCGTATATTTCTTTTAGGAAGAAGTATAATTTACAGCCTATCTATGCACCTGCCGTCAAGATAACTCCGTCCCACACAACATCTAAGGTAAAAAACTTTCCATTACTTAATTTGTCTATAAACCAGCAAGGCAAAAACTCTCCTGTAAATCCTGCCAATGCTTCAATTTCTTAATGATTAAGTTTCAATTGATGAGCGCAATAGATATAGTGACAAAATAAAACGGGCTAATCCATGATAGGACAAGCCCGCTTTTTTTGTGAAACAATAAATCGTTTATCTCCATCTCCTTATCGGATCTGTGGCACTGGCGGTGGTGTTAGCAAATTGTTTCCATATACATTTCCAGAGTTGCAATTATTATTTTGAAGAATTGTGTAGTATGCCCCTGGCCCATTTATTATAATGGGTTTGGATTGCGTACATGTATTAGTGGAATCACATCCTCGGATAATGTATGTCCCCATTGTAACCATCAAATCTTGATTTGTATTCGCTGGAACCGTTGAAACAAGCTGATCGTTCATATAGACGTTGGTTGGCCAACAATTCTGGTTGAAAATCCTAATGACAACTTGAGATGGCTGCTGCTCTTGAATTACTTGTTCTACTTGATTTTGCGTTGGGTCAGATACTGCCCTTTCTTCATGTATACCTTTCTCATTTTTGTACTGCTCCCAATGCTTGCGGGCATCATCTTTGAATATTCCTGGTCTATTCGTGGCAAGTTCTTCGGAAATCTTTGCCTGTAGCAACTGAGAACGATTCTCAAGAGCTGAACGCAGGCAATCTGTTGGAGATGAAGCTTCCTTGCATGTCCTATCGACATTCATTTGCCATGTTAACGAGTTAAGAGGCTGTGAACTACCAGTCATGAAAAAAATCGAATCGAGACGCTCCACCTGTTTGCTTAGAGCAGCAAGTTCTGGATTGCGACAAAATTCCTCATAATACCACGCCATTTTTGTCGCTGCACCACAGTAGGGATTTGATTGATTTTGGTTTTCCTCATGCCTTACATTGTCCGTTTGCTGAGTGCTTGGCGGACTTTGAGTATAAGTTGGCGCAGGGGGCTGATTCTCATAAACCTTAGGCCTTGAAGATGCCATGGCGCCAATAATAAGAAGTACAGCAATTATGCCAATTGGCACTAGTAATTCGCCAATGTGTGGAGAGCCGCCGTAGTCAAAATCGGATGATCCATTAGGGGATGAGTTATAATTTTCTCTTGAATCGTCGTGGTCATCATCGTCGCGAGATACTTTCTCACCACGCCCCATGAATAACCCTTCACAGTCAGGGCATCGCGCGGGAAATGGTGGTAGCCAATTTCCGCACCAGATACAAAACATCCTTCCGCAATCAACGCACTCCAAGACTTCGGAGCATTCTCGATGACAACTTGGACATTCTTTAGACATAATCATTGCTCCTTTCTGAAGTGTTAAAACTACCTTTTTTTGTTAGTCGGAATTCTATACCTTGTATCTTCGTTTAAAATAATACAAGTTCTTAAAAACCTCTTAATATTTGATTGTCAAAGAATGCCATAAGCATAGCTAGTTGCTAGAGAATGTCAATATTTTGTGCTACTAAAATATCAAGCAGCATGGCAAAAACTCTTCCTCAATTCTTGCCATTGCCTCAATTCCGTAATAATCCGACCCTAACCAGTAGCCCCCTAACCGGTTTTATTTTTGCAATATAATAAAACAGTTTTTGATTTGCCGGAAGATGCAGTCAAAGAGAAATAAACCAACAAATATATTGTTGCGCAGAATGCAAAACAAATGTTAGAGGTAGAGACACAACGCCGCTCAGAAGGGAAAATAGGCATTAATGAGAAAAATGTTTTTTATTCTTTTGATACTTTTTTTGGGTTGTACTGAATCTAATAAATATGGAACAATAACAGAAGATACTTACCTTTATAATGACATTAAAGAGGATATACAATTTATCTTTAAGAAGGATGCAAGAGTCATGGCTTATGGTGGCAAATGCGAGTTTTCAAAACATGATGAACCGCTTATTCGGGTTATGATTAGAAACAAAAAAGGTGACTTTGTAGACGGTAATGTGGTGTGTATCCCCGAAAGAAAAATTAAGTGGGATTGATATGAATGATATATTATTAAAAGTTGTTAGATTCTATGTAACAGGTGCTATGGTTTTGTCTATTATATGTTTACCGATTGCTTTATTTTATGGTTTTACACCTTTAGCCTTGTTATTTTCTATAAGTATTCTTTGCGCTTTGTTATCAGATAAACTATCTAAGTAAAGCGGGCGAATCCATTTGGATGCCCGCTTTTTGTTATATTTCCTCGAATCTGAAAAACATTTGTACCCACCAATCAGTTTATGTCTATGCAGCAAAAACGCTCATGTAATTTGTCCTGGCCCATATTTGACTTGATAGACAATATCCAATTCAGTCTTGTCGCGGTTATCGATAACATCTACTAACAAACAACTTTAAAAATTTTTGATGTTGTGAATTACGGCTTGAAAGGTGCAACGAAAAGCTAAGCCGGAGCGTAGCGATCGGCTGTATTGCCCTTGTTACTTCCGCAACATTTACCCTCTTTCTTTCTGTAGCCACATATACAGATCTGCTAAGGCATCGGCGGGGTTATCATTTACAAAATATACATACTTTTTTAAATTCTTATTATCGTTCCTACTCGCTACACAATAGCCAATTTTAATTTCTTCCGTCTCAGTTCCAACCTTGACTTTTTCCAATGTAGTTTCGAAAGGAAGTTCTGCCAGAAGTTCAGCTATGCTTGGTGCGGGACATTGATACTCATCGCAGGGTATATAATTCTTTTCTTGAAGATGAATTAATGCCCATTTTGATTCTCCTCCCGTTTTCGGCTTATGCCAGCTTCGCGATACAGGGAATCTCCATTTCAGCTTCTCTGCCATACCGAACGATACATAATTATTCATTGCTGTACCTCAAGAAGTAACGAAAAAATCAGCCGGAGCGCAGCGATCGGCTGGATTGACCTTGTTAGGGCATATCACCAATTATATTTCAACTGTGGTAACAGAAACAATTGATTCCGATTTTATTTTCACACCTTCACTATCAAAACAGGTTATGCAATTGCTTGACGGTGGATTACCTCTTGCAGATTCATAAGCATAATATAATGCGGCCTCTATACAACCTGTATCAACACGTTTGTTACTTTTAAATTTTACAATTTTTGGGACAAGAGATGCCTCATAAATATTTATGATAGATTCACCATATTTTTCTTCATAATCATTGCAGATGTCTTCAATGATTTCTGGCATACCTAAATAATTATGTTGAGCTATATTGCTCGAACGAAATGCAGTTTCTTTGATTAAAACTGCATAAGGACCCCAGTGGAATGGATCATTATGTTTCATGTTGTAAAGAAAATTGGGAACTCCACTTTCTTTTAATAATTTTAAGTTATTTTTAATACCAGCATCGTGGGCAATATCAATTAATGTTGACCATATTCTCTCTATGGAGTCACCTAGGGGAATAATTCCGTCATTGAACTCATTTTCTTTGGCAGTGCGAGTTAGATGAAACCAATTTACCACTTCTAATTGTTTATGATTCCCTAACTTTTCAATAACATAATTGTATAGATATTCTTCAGAAGGAATATCAATTTTCTCCCAATTTTCTTGATAAATCTTTTCAAGGTCCAATTCTAAGAGAATATTTATTAGACTATCGCAGCCACAGGTGAATCCTTCACACAAACTTTGAAAAACGTATTCTTTTGATTCGCAGTCTAATGCAAATTCCATATTATTTATCAGACCCTAACGAAAAGCTAAGCCGGAGCCGCGAAGCGGCGATCGGCTTTAGCGACAGGTTAGCGGGGAATTATAATGCCGCCTCTTCGTAAATGTTCTTCAACTGTGATTGTTTCAACTTCAAACCTATGATCTGCCTTAATAATTGGGAACCCGTTTTTATCATAAACAGGGGAAATGAATTTCCTCTCTAAATCTAATGAGGGCAATATGTATTTCACCAGAAGAAAATTTCCAAAATTATCAATTGTAATAATAGCTTTATTAATCCAATCAACCAAATCACTAATATTTATTTCAACTTTACCTTTGAACTCTTCCCTATCAGAATTACGCCTATGAGATCTTACAACCAATATTGGTTCCTTTCCTATAAATACGGTGGAGAAATGGGCCCATTCGGTTCTTAATTCTCTTACCTTTTTATACCATTGAAAATCTTGGACCCAATTGACTAAGCCTAACTCTAGAAAAGCACCATCTTCATATTTCTTCCTTAATTTATTAAAAGATGCGGGAAGATCGCCCTTTGATACTTTATTTCCAAACTGAGCCGCTATCTCTGCCATTGAATATAAGCAATTAGATGCTGCTTCGCATGAACTAGCAAGGCGTAGCCTTGGTGCTTGGTCTACCAGTGTAATTTTCGGATTAAGCTCATAGGGCTCTTCTTTTGATGATTTATATTCCTCAACGAGTTTAGGAATATCATAGTTGTATACAGCCAAGTACTGCCTCTTTGTATCCCATTCCTCAACAAACAAAAAATGGTTGCCTTCACCATGGCAGATTCTAGATACATGTTTAAGCTGTTCAAAAGACATGATTTCTCTTTACGCTAACGGCGGCGGATGAGCCGCAAGCCCCGCAAGACTGAGGGGACGCGAAAGCGTTCACTAAGACTGAGGAGCGGTCGGCTCTATTGCCTTGATAGGCGGAGCGTGAGCGGAGCCAGTCAAGGCAATAGCGAAGCATCC
>Ga0209638_1002087_pt1 | contig 12410 bp, 7 predicted proteins | sample BarGraNGADG00211_FD_184490 | JGI IMG/M metagenome (GOLD analysis project Ga0209638, IMG submission 184490) | Arctic peat soil microbial communities from Barrow, Alaska - Barrow Graham LP Ref core NGADG0002-211 (SPAdes) (version 2) | ecosystem: Environmental > Terrestrial > Soil > Wetlands > Peat... | reverse complement strand
GTACGGCCTCAGCGTTGCGCCGGTGAGGTTCACCGGGACTCTCAGCCCCAACGGCTCGACCCTGACCTGGACCGGCACCACCCCGCCCGGCTCTCCGTTCCGCCCGGGCGACGTCGGCCGCTCGGTCGCCGGAACTGGGCTCAAGGGCGCGAGAATCCTCACGGTCAATGTCAACGCCCACAGGGTCACGCTCAGCGGCTCCAACAGTCCGAGCTCGTTCAATGGCACCTTCTGGTACATCCCCAGTACTGCCAGCTTCCAGACCAACTCCAACCTCATCGCCCACAACGTGGTCAAGCTCAACCAGAGCCAGGACGAGGGCGGCGGGATCATGATCGCCGGTCAGCTGCCGCAGAACTCGACCCAGCCGTCCCTGGGTGCGGGTCCGCTCACCGTCACCGGAAACGTCGTTGCGGTCAACGCTGCCAACGACGACGGCGGCGGTATCCGCTTCCTGCAGGCTGGGAACTTCCCGATGCGGGTGGACAACAACGTCGTCACCAACAACATCTCCTCCCACGAGGGCGGCGGCATATCCCTGGATGACACGGCGCAGGTCACCATCATCAACAACACCATCGCCAAGAACATCACCACGGCGACCGCGGTGACCAGCAACGGAACGCCGGCCCCGGCTGGCATCTCGACCGCGCACAACAGCGTCCCGTTCCAGAGCACCCTGCCGCACGGAAGCCCCACCTGGTCCAACCCGATCATCGCCAACGACATCATCTACGACAACCGGGCGGGATCCTGGAACGCCTCGACGAGCAATGTGAGCGGTATCGGCCAGACCGGTGACACCACGCCCCTGAACGTCTGGGACGTTGGCGTCGCCGACCCGGGTGCAGGTCAACTAAGCCCGATCCACTCGGTTCTGAGCACCTCACCCACCGCGTCGGGAGGAGAAGGCTACCTCAGCCCGTTGTCCGCTGGTAACTCGTTGACCGCCTCGCCGACGGTGGCCTCGTCCAACGCGGCCAACTTCACGGCACCGTTCGACCTCCAGCTGGATATCGCCCCGATGCGGATCAACTTCCGGTTCCGCGTCACGGCCATCGTGAACATCGGCCTACCCACCAACGGCGTCGGCGACTATCACATCGGCGCAACCTCTCCGGCCGCAGGCCTTGGGATCTATCAGGTCATGGCAGCGGGAGACCTGAGCAATCCGCCATTCACCGGGCCGATCTACGCCCCGACTGTCGATATCGACGGATACACGCGCTACATCGGCTTCACTGTCCGGCCCGACGCGGGCGCGTACCAGGTGCACCGATGAACAACCGACCAGTGGACCGCACGGATTCAGCACGACCCGCCAGTGAGCAGACGAGTTCACCAGAAAGGCAGCTACCGATGAGTGACACAGCAGCCGCAGCGGCGTCAGACGATCACGCCGGGGTGCCAGCCGAAGCCAAGCCCGGGGCGAGCCGAGCAACCGCGTCGGACGTCCTGTTCGGGACGTGGTCCGCGGACCTTACCCGTCGAACCCTGATCAAGTCGGCGATGGCGGCGTCGGTGGCCGGCGGGGTGGTCCTGCTGAGGCAGTTCGGCTCAGCCGGTCGGGGCGGGCTGCAACTGGTCGCATATGCCCCCCCGGTGAAGGCGTACACACTGGCCGGAACAGATGGATGGGTGTCGATGCCGGTGGGCGCGGATGCCATGCCTCCCTATTTTCCTGACAACCTGGCCCCGGCCAACGGCAACACCACCGGCGATCCGCGCAAGGACCTCTTCACGACGTATGCGTTCGGCTTCCGCAACGTCAGCCAGTACAACCCGCCGACCGCGAAGTCGCCGCAGCCGTCGCAGTTCCTGGTCGACAATGTCAAGAATCACGTCCAGATCTCTGCACCGCTGATCTACGCGCAGGTGGGTCAAGACCTGCGACTGAGCCTGTTCAACCTGGGCATGGGCAATCGTCCCGATCTGTTTGACAGCCACACGATCCACTTCCACGGCTTCGCCAACCAGATCGCCTACTTCGACGGTGTGCCGGACGCATCGCTGTCGGTGCCGCCGGGACAGTCACTGAACTACCGCTACCTCCCGGTAGACGCGGGGACGTACATGTACCACTGCCACGTCGAGGACGTCGAGCACGTGCAGATGGGGATGAACGGCATGGTGTTCATCGCCCCCCGCAAGGGCCTGAACTACACCTATGACACCGCCGCGACCCTTGGCCCGACCACCGATCCGACGTTGTCCACCCGTTTCGACCGCCAGTTCTCCATCCACCTCTCCGAGATCTTCCCCCAGGGTCACTTTGGCGACTCCCACATCCAGGACACCGACTGGACGGACTTCACCGGCTACTTCCGGCTGATGAACGGGCGCGCCTGGCCCGACACGATCAAGCCACATGCCGGTGACTACCCCACTGGCGCCCCCGGCGATCCGGGCGCGCCCCTCATCGGTACCGGCGCCGATCTCATGGATGCCACTCGACTTCGGTACCAGCCGCTGTCCTCGCTGATCCAGGGCGAGAGCGGCGAGTACATCCTCATCCGCATCTCGCACCTGGGCTATGAGCAACATTCCCTGGTGCTGCCGGGACTTCCAATGACCGTCATCGGCCAGGATGCCAAGTACCTCGGTCCAAACCGGGACGGCTACTACGCGGACTACAAGTACGGGAACGGCGATCCACTGCAACCACAGCGAGTTCCCGATCCGAGCCGGGGCAACGTGGAGACTCAGACGAACCGCGTTGATCTCGGCCCGGGCGAGAGCCGGGACCTGCTGATCGGCCCACTGCCGGATGTTACCGGCCTGACCGTGTTCCCCTTCTACGACCGGGAGTTCGGCTACCTCAACGGCGCGGATACCACAGCCGGTTACGGCGGGATGCGCACCGAGGTCCATGTGTATCCGAAGACCACGTTGGCTCGTCCCGACAGCACCGAGCTCGCGACGCTGACCGGAGGCCAGGACGCTACCACAGTGGGTCTCGACGGCCTCCAGAAGAACAACTTCACGAACGCCAGCGGCACGTGGACGTACGCCGATGGCAGTCCGATCGTCCAAGCTTTCCCCGGCAAGCTCTACCGGCCCTTCTGATGAGGCGCGTCATGGGTATTCAGCAGGCAGTTACGCTCCCACCTCGCAGAGAGGGCATTCGACGTTGGGTGCGCTGGCATGTGCCGATTGCTGTTGGGGTCGTGCTGACCGCGTCTTTCGCCCCCCTGGCCTCCAGCTCGTCGGCATCGGCGCTCTCCTCGCTGCAGCCCGAGGGTCTGGTGTGCGCGGCCGGTTCGACGGCCGACTTCCACCACCCACCAACGCTTGGGTACCTCAACCCGAGCTTTGTGCTGACCGCACAGGATGGCTACGTCACTACTCCGGACGGCAACTCCATCTACATGTGGGGCTATTCCAACGGAAGCGGCGCCTATCAGGATCCGGGGCCGGTGCTCTGCGTCAACGAGGGCGATGCGGTGACGATCACGCTGCGCAACACCCTGCCGGTGGCTACGTCGATCCAGTTCCCCGGGATGACAGGAGTGCTCGCCAACGGTGCCCCATCACAGCCTCAACCGGCGTCCGCCTCGCTTGCGACCCCGGCAGGCCCGGACACCGGTTCGACGCCGAACTCAAGCGACGCGACGAAAGAGACCAAGGTGACCTACAGCTTCGTTGCCGACCACCCGGGGACCTTCCTGTACGAGTCCGGCACCAACCCCCAGTTCCAGGTCCAGATGGGCATGGCCGGAGCGATCGTCGTCAGGCCCAAGCTGGGAAACCCCTGCTTCACCGGAACCCCCGCTGCCGGGACCGTGTGCACCCCGTCGCCGCACGTCTACGACGACGCCGGCGCCACCCCGGGAATGGCGACGGACCCCAAGAGCTGCGCCATACCAGCGGGCGGACTCGCGTGCTTCTCGACGTTCAACCCCGACACGGAGTACCTGCACCTGCTCAGCGAGCTTGACCCGATGCTGCACGCCGCCGCGGAGTCCGGGACCTATGCCTACGACATGAACGCGTACCGGCCTCGCTACTTCACCATCAACGGTCGAAGCTTCCCAGACACGGTGTCCCCGAACTTCGCATCGCACCTGCCCTCGCAGCCGTATGGGGCCCTGGCGCACATCCAGCCCCGCAACACTCAGCGGCTCCTGGCCGGCGGGTCGGTCAACCCCGACTACAACCCCGATCCGGCGCTGGTGCGGTACCTGAATGCGGGGCCTGTCGACTATCCGTTCCACCCGCACTCCAACCAGGAACGTGAGGTCGGGTTCGACGCGCACCCGATGATCAACTCGGCCAACGCGGCCAGCCCGACCGACGCGTCCATCGACCGTTTCAGCATCGTCGTCCCGCCCGGGGGAACGATCGACACCCAGTTCGCCTGGGTTGACCAGGCGAACTGGGATCCGGCCAAGCACCCGATCAACTCCGGTGGCGCCGACAACGTCGTGGTTCCCGACCAACAGGCCCGGACCGAGGGCAAGTTCTGGTCGGGCACGCCGTACCTAGGGGCGATCGCGGACCTCTCGACCGGGATAACCCAGTACAACCAGTGCGGCGAGATGTATCAGGTAACCCACAGCCACGCACTGTTCCAAGCTACGAACTACGGCGCGTCGATGAGCGGGATGCTCACGTTCATCCGCATCGACCCGCCCAACTCCTTCGCCGAACACGCCAACTGCACAACGGGGAACTGACATGAGCATCTGGCCATCGATTCCGCGTCCCTCCACCATGACGCCGTGGGTCAGGCCCCCGCGCCGAATCCACCGCCGGCGCCGCATGGTCGCCGCAGCAGTGACTGTCACCGCCATGATCGCGGTGCTGGCGCCCACGGCTGCGTTCGCCGTCCCGTCCAGCGTGACCCTCACAGCCGCGGTCACCGCCGGCAACCCGACCGTGGCGTTCAGCGCAGCGGTAGTGGGCAGTTCCACCACCGATACCGCCTACGCGTGCTTCGGCGACGAGTCAGCGACGTGCGATGCCACACATCCGGGCACCACGGTCGTCCTGGATATCAACGGTGCTGCAACCTTCACCCACACGTACGCGACGGAAAACACCTTCCAGGCGGTGCTCTACGAGGTTTCGGCCGGCGTCACCACGCCCTCATCACCGGTTGCGGTCACGGTGACCATCGACGCCACCGCCCGACTCAGCGTCACCACGAGCGGTCTGACCGCCACCTTCGACGGTACGAAGTCGACCGCCGCCACCGGAGACACGTGGTGGGCCTGCTTCGGGGACGTCTCGACCTGTTCTTCCAGCGCGCCCGATGCGCACGGGACGGTTGCGGCCGGTGCTGCGCCGTTGCAGCAGGTCGCCCACACCTACGCCGCGCCCGGCACCTACCCGGCAAGCCTCACGGTGAACGGCACCTCGACGACCACCACCGCCGCCGCGCCGGCAACGGTGAACTTCCCCGACCCCACCGCGGTCCTCTCGGCCGACAGCACGTCCGGCTCGGGCAGTCTGCCGGTCATCTTCGACGGCTCCAAGTCGGTCGTCGGCGCAGGTGACAGCTGGCAGTTCTGCTTCGGCGACCTCTCCACCTGCTCGCAGACCACCCCTGACGCGATCGGCCAGATCACCACAACCAGTACGACGGTGGCTCTGCCCACGACCGCGCACAGCTACGCGCCGGGCGTCTACACCGCGACCTTGTGGGTGGGCAACTCCACGACAACCAGCAGCGCGACCGTGAAGATCACCGTCACGAATCCGATCGCCGGGCCAGACTCCACCTGCAGCCTGAGCGGAACCACCCGCACCTGTGACCTGTTCGCCAAGGGGAACGGCACCGTCACCGCAGGGACGGGCGCCGACAAGAAGACCATCCCCTTCTGGGGATTCACAACCACAGAAACGGCGACGCCGGTGCTTGGCGGCCCCGAGCTGGTGGCCACCGAGGGGGAGAAGCTCGCCTTCACAGTGCACAACGAGCTCGACCCCAAGGCCGGACCGCTGTCGATCACCGTCCCTGGTCTGATCGGGGCACCTGACCTTACCGGCGTGGCACCCGGCACCACCGGACCCTCCAACCCCGCGTCCGGGCCGTTCACCCTGACCAGGCCAGGCACCTACGTCTACGAGGCAGGACTGACCGCCGGGGGTGCCCGCCAGGTCGCGATGGGCCTGTCCGGGGTGTTGATCGTGCGACCCTCGGAACCCACGGCGTCCAGCTCGGCCCGGTGCGCCTACGACGCCGCCGTGAACACCGACTGCGTGACCAACAAGGACCCGAACAACTACTTCGACCGCGAGAAGCTGGTCGTCGTCAACGAGCTGGACGCCGACTACAGCGCCAACCCGTTCACGTCCGACACCGGTGCCTACCACCCGACCAACTACTTCATCGACGGGGTCTCCTACGACACCACCAAGGCCGCACTCGATCCGAGCGACCTGGCCTTCGACCCGACAGCCGACAACGTTCGTCTAGACGCTGCCCGTGGTGACACGGTGCTGCTGCGCTACGCCGACCTGGGCCTTCGCGAGCACTCGGTCAACCTGATGCAGCTGCAGCAGACCGAGACCGCGCGAGACGCCAACCTGCTCCCCGGCACCCACGTCCAGAACACCGAGTTCCTCAACGCGGGCGAGACCGCCGACACCTTCGTCACCATTCCGGCGGCCGCGACCAAGGGCACCCAGTACCCATTGTTCGACGCCGGCTTCCACCTCAACAACGGTGACGTCGGCGGCCTCGGCGGTATGTTCACCTACCTGGACGTGATCAACGGTGTGGACGCGGGCAACCTCGGCCCGATGGGCACGGCGGCCTCGGCCACGCCCACGTTCAGCGCCACCGCGCCGAACGTGGACAACAGCCAGATCCCGACGATGGACGTTACCGCCGCCTTCGCGGCACAACCGCCGTCGACGGCGACCGTCGACAAGGTGCAGTGGGCGCTGGATGGCGTCCCGGGACCGGGTGGCCTGTGGCAAGGGCCGATCGCCGGTGCCAGTCCAGCAAGCTCGACCACCGCCTCCTTCGCCTTCACGATCCCCGCGAACCTGATGGACCAGCTGCTCGGCGCCGAACCCGACAGGATCTTTGGCGACCACACGATCTGGTTCGAGGCAATCGACTCGGCCGGCATTGCCGGGCCACCGATTGGCGCCTCCTTCGCCCTGGCCCGACGCGACGCGGTGATCTCGACGCTCTCCATCGACCCGAAGGTCACCAACGGCACCACCCGCTCCAGCCAGGGACCGGTGGCCTCGACCAGGATCACCGCGTTGTCCAACGGGGTGGCCGTGACCTCAACTCCCTCGGTCCTCAACGTCAAGTCAACCGCCGGCTTCCCCGCGAACTGCGGCACGCTTGACGCCTGTGACATCACGATCGGCATGACCATCGCGAGCGGTCCGGCCTTTGGCGATACCGAGTACGGGCTCTTCCGTTACACAGGCCTCACCCCGACCACCTTCACCGGACTCACCGCCGATGCCTCCGTTGCGACGGGCAACCACACCTTCAGCACCGGCAGCACGGTCGCCCTTGACGTCGTCCCGGCCGGCTACATCGCGGTGGACGCCACAGGCACCGCCTCGCTACCCGGGTGGGTGGTCAGCGCAGCCCAGGCCTGTGTCGTCTACGCCGGAACCGAGACTGCTCCAACCTCAACCGACCAGGCCAAGTGTGGTGGTACGACCGATGGAGTGATAACGAACCTGGCAGCGCCAACCCCTTCCACGGCCGACTCCTTGGTTGCTGTCAAGGGATTCATCGCGGCACCGAAGCTGCCAGGGGTCAGCGACGGTGGCAAGTTCTGGGTGATGGTCCGGGCGCAGGAAGGCCCGTACAGCCTCGACTGCACCACTGTGGGTGCTTGCCGCTGGAGCCCGTGGCTCTACTACCAGCCCAACGGCACGGCCGACTCCTCGACGTACGAGCAGCTGACCGTGGTCACGACCGGTCCCACGACCGGAGCCGTCACGATCTCACCGAACCCCAACAACGGGTTCGACGCGGCCGCCGGCAACCTGGGCCTGTTCGACTCGTTCAACGTCAAGGCCACGGCCACATCAGCCTGGGCCAACATCGCCCTGGCCGAGGCTTTCGTAGCCACGACGAGTCGGACCGCCACCAACACTGCGCCAGCAGACCCGGTTCGATGCACCAGCCTCGCGCCGGACACCCCGGCCGGGTGCGTGATCTACGGTCAAGGCGCCGAGATGACGCCCGCAGGCGGAGCGTGGAACAACAGCCTGACCAAGTCCGCCGACGCCTTCCTGCCGCTCTCGCAGCTGCAAGGGATGCCAGATGGCCTCGTGAGGGTCTGGGTGCACGCCAAGGACATCGCCGGCAACTGGGGTGCGTTCACCTCGGCCGACCTGACCCTGGACAAGACGGCGCCGACGGTTGACTCCGCCACGAACACCGCGCCCGCGGTGAGCACGAGGGCCAGCAACACCGTGCAGCTGCCACTTGCCGGGGGCTCACTGCCCGTCATCTCCGTCGCAGGGTTCCCCACCAGCGGCCTGCTTGCGGTGACGACGTCAACCGGAGTGCAGGTGCTTTCCTACACGGGAGTCACTGCGTCTCCGCCCGGCCTAGTAGCCTTCAACGGGGTGACCGGAGGTACCGCGGGCAGCAGGGTCAACCAGGGCGCCAGGGTGGCCGCGTTCACAGGCGTGGTCGCGGTGACGGCACACGACAACCTCACCAACGGGGTTGCCTCGGGCGTCGCCGGAGCGGAATGGTTCACCGGCGCCGACCCGGGTCCCGGTAACGGAACCAAGGCCGTCACCGTCCCGGCGAGCCTTACGCCGACCCCCAACACGGCCTCCCCGGTGAGCTTCACGATCACAGGACTGCTGGCAGGGACAGCCGTGTCCGTGCGAGTCGTCGACGCGGCAGGCAACTGGAGCCCCATCGCGACGGTCCAGATGTGACGTCCTGACTCGTCAAGAAAACACAGTCCTCGTCGCAGAAAGGAACTACCCCGATGACCGCAGCAGTGGCCACGACGGATCTGGCGCACACAACGTCCGGACCGGTGCAACGTGCGAGGGACCTGCGCCCAGGAAGCCGTCGGCAGATGGTTGCCTATGTCGTGACCCTTGCGCTCATAGCAGCGGCGATCCTCGGGGGTCGGGTGGCGCTGAACCACCCGACATACCGGGCTCTGGCCATCTCGGCGGCCCATCCGGCCGCCCCTTTCCCGTCCAGTCCGACGATCGAGGCTGTGTGGGGCATGCGATTCACCAACGTGCTGGTCCTGGCCGACAACGGAGGCGTCGAGCTGCGTTACCAGGTCATCGACACCGACAAGGCGGCCAAGATCCATCAGGGAACCCTGATGACCAACGAACTGCCCACCATCCAGGTGGAAGGCACCAGTCAGGCTGTGACGCCGAGCGCCGTTCTCATGCACTTCCACCACGGAGACACCAGCGCCGGTCAGACATACTCCATCATCTATGGCAACGCGGGCGGCGTAATCTCCAGCGGTCAGCTCGTCACCATCATCATGAAGGACGGCTTGACCATCAAACACATTCACGTGAGCGACTGAACATGGTTGGGGCAACAGTGCGCGCAATGGGCAGATGGGGTGCTCGGGCAAGACGAGCCCGGGTACTGGCCGCGGTGGGGTGTCTCGCCACACTCGCAGCCTGCACATCCACCGGCGGGCCGACGGCGAAGCCTGAGACAGGGCCGTTGACCTTGAAGAGCGCGGCCTTCGCCTCCCAGGGACTGATCCCGATCAACTACAGCTGCGCCGGCGCCAATATCTCGCCACCTCTGACCTGGCACGGCGTCGCGCCTGCGCGGACACAGGGCTGGGCCATTGTGATGCGGGACCTCGATGTCAAACCCACGCCTTGGGTCCACTGGTCGGTGACCGGCATCCCGCTTGAGACCCGGGCCACGACGTCCGGTCAAGCCCCGAAAGGCTCGGTGACCAACCAGGCCAGCAACGGCACGGCCGGATTCGTGGGGGCCTGTCCCCCATCTGGAAAGACGCACCATTACGAGTTCACCGTCTTTGCCATGAGCAAGCCCGTGAACCTGGGGTCGTCCGTCAAGGCCCCTGAAGCACTGGCGGCAATCAAGGGCGCATCGGTGGGCAGCGTCACCCTCACGGGACGATTCGCCAGGTAGGAGATATCCATCCCGGCATCTTCAAGAGGTTGCGCGGGTACTCAAGGGAGGAGCGGACTTACACCGACTTGCGCCAACCTTCAAGGATCTAGCGTCGCGCGTGAGACCTTCGCGCCCAACCACGCCACTCCGCGTGCAGATAGTCGATTCGCTGACGCCTCCTGGCCCAGCTCGGCGGGGTTGTCAGCGATGACGAAGTCATCGCGCCGACCAAGTCCGGAGGCGGGGCACCGAATCGTGAAGCGGGTCCCTGAGCCGACAACGCTGTCGACCTCGACGGTCCCATTCTGGGCTTCCACGATGGCCGCAACGATCGACAGGCCCAAACCACTTCCAGCCCTGTCCCGCCCCGCGCTCCCGGTCTGGAAGGTGTCGAAGATTACCGCCAGGTCTTGTTGAGGGATTCCGACGCCCGAGTCGGAGACCGACAACACCACCTCAGCACGGTCGACGTGCCCTTCAAGTCCGATCTCGTCGCCGTCGTCGGTGAACTTGACGGCGTTCTCCACGAGGCAGTCCAGAGCGGCTTCCAGCCGCTCCGGGTTTCCAAACATCATCACTCCGGCCGAAGAGTCGCTCGACCATGCACGATCAGCGGTCGGCTCCCAACGATGGAGGACGGTCTCCACCAGGTCATCGAGGAAGAATGGAGCCGGCGCCGGCGTCCTCTGAAGCTCGACCTGGACGAGGGTGAGCAGCCGCGAGTTCAGCGCGGCCGCCTTGTCCAGCTCAGCCACCACCAGCTGCGCATCCGAACGCATGCGGCTCTCGCTCGTCGCGTCCCGGATGAGCTCGACGAATCCTCGCGCCACACTCAGCCTCGTGCGGATCTCGTGGGAGCCGAAACGCGTGGTGAGCTCCTGGCGGGCCGCACGGCTCCGTTCGGCCTCGCCGAGCTCGAGGAGCTGGCGCTGGACGGCACGGTGACGGTTCACATGCCAGATGAACAGATACATGAGTAGGCCCATACAAACGATCTCGGAGAACTCCGCCCATGCGCTCCAGTCCAGAACGCCATAGATCATCTTCGGCAAGCTTGTAGCGACAATGATGCACCAGAAGGTGAGATTTGTGGTCAGAGAGGACCATGCCGCGAGACCGTAGACTAAGGCAAAACTCGTCCAGATCAGGTAATTGGGGAAGGTCTCCTCCCCCGCCGTCGCGAAAGCCCACCATAGATTGGTGACAGCGAAGCCCAGCCAGCCGATGGCCAGTACCCGCTTGTCACGCAACAAGTCGATAGCCGACATTGCGAATCGTCTCGATGCTGCTCTCGCCGAGCTTATCTCGCAGTCGGCGCACGTACACGTCCACGACGTTGGTCCCGGGATCGAAGGGCATGTCCCAGACTCCCTCCAGAAGTTCCGGACGGCTGCAGATTTCTCCTCTGCGTTCAAGCAGGTAGGCCAGGAGCACGAATTCGCGTTGCGACAGTCCGATCCGCTTGTCTCCGGCGACCAGAGCCCGGCGGCGGACATCAAGTTGGATGCCCGAGGGCTTAACCGATCTCGTCGAGCGCGGCCCGTCCAGATGCCGAACATCGCGCATTCGGATGCGAATCCGCGCCAGCAACTCGGCGTTCGAGAAGGGTTTGGCGACGAAATCGAGTGCCCCGCCGTCCAATGCCGCGACTCGCCTGCCCACCTCGGTCACCGACGACAGAACAAGCACCCGGGCCGACGGCTTGGAGGACATGAGCACGTGCAACACGTGTTCTCCGGCAACGTCAGGAAGCGTCAGGTCCAACAGGATCAGGTCAAAGTCTTCGGCCAGGGCCGCAGTCAGACCTGTCATGCCGGTCTCGCACTCGACAAGGTCGTATCCGGCGCCCCCCAACAGACGATCTAACAGCAGCCTCAGGTTGGGTTCGTCCTCAATCATCAAGATGCGCGGCATGCCTACCCCCAGTACAAGCCGACGGGGCTGGAAACATCCGAGGTTGATCCAGGACCGCATCGCACACCGTTGGGCCGGGCGAGAATCCGACGCAATCCTTGCTACCTGGCAAAAGTGCAGCTGTCATGCCTTCGGCCCCCGATTCTGCCGGCGCTAGTAGTGCGGAGCTCAGGCTTATGAAGCGACGGTCGTCACTGGTGACGAGTCCACTACCAAGAACCTGACCCAGCTGGTACCAGATCTTGAGGAAACTGGTACCAGATCTTGGATGCTTCAACGGTAAGGGCAGCCTAACCGACTGAACAATAGTCATTTGTAACTAGCCCGGATCGTTCACGGGTCGTTACCTGACACTGGGCTTGGAAACGCGAAAGTGCCTGTCGCGTAAGGGAAACTTGGACTTGTCGAGAGTTCAAATGAC
>Ga0209638_1002086_pt1 | contig 12411 bp, 13 predicted proteins | sample BarGraNGADG00211_FD_184490 | JGI IMG/M metagenome (GOLD analysis project Ga0209638, IMG submission 184490) | Arctic peat soil microbial communities from Barrow, Alaska - Barrow Graham LP Ref core NGADG0002-211 (SPAdes) (version 2) | ecosystem: Environmental > Terrestrial > Soil > Wetlands > Peat... | reverse complement strand
CTCCGCATCGATGTCTCGCGCACCGACCGCCGCGGTGATGGTCCCCTCGGCGTCCTCGGTGATCGTCTCCTGGCCGAGCCGTACGGTCGCGAGGTAGCGCTTGTCGTGAAGCGTCAGGTGTCCCAGCAGCCGGGTCGCACGACCGACTCCCACGACAAGGACGCCCGTCGCCATCGGGTCGAGCGTGCCGGCGTGGCCGACCTTGCGCGTGCCGGCGAGCCGCCGGATGCGGGCCACGACGCCGTGCGACGTGATGCCTTGCGGCTTGTCGATGACGATCACGCCGGAGATGTCGGTCACTCTTCGTCGTCGTCCGCAGGCTTGCGGTACGGATCTTCCTCACCCGCGTACGTGGCACCCACGGCCTTCGCCGCCACCGTCTGGTCGACGAGGCGAGCCTGCGCCAGCAGCTCTTCCATGTGGGCGGTGACTTCGGGCATCGCATCGGCCATGAACGCGATGGTTGGTGCGAACTTCAGCCCGAGCTTGCGCGACACGAAGGTACGGATCTGACCTCGGGCAGCTTCGAGCGCCGCTGCCGTGTCCGTCCGCTCCGCCTCGCTGCCGAGCACCGTGTAGAACAGCGTGCAGTCGTGGTTGTCCTTGCTGAGCCGTACGTCGGTGATGGTCACGAAGCCGAGGCGCGGGTCCTTGATCCGCTTCTCCAGCATCTCCGCGGCGATGTGCTTGATCTGCTCGGCGCGTTTCAGCGCCTGAGGGCCTGGCATGGGTCTCCCTTCCGGCGCGAGCGCTCACCGGCCCCGGATCCGGGACCGGTGAGGCGCACGCGTGTCAGACGCGCGGCTTCTCCACCATCTCGAAGGTCTCGATGATGTCGCCGATGTGCAGGTCGGAGTAGTTGTGCAGCGTCAGGCCGCACTCGAACCCCTCTCGCACCTCGGTGACGTCGTCCTTCTCGCGGCGAAGAGTGTTGATGTCCGTCTCTGCCACGACAATGCTGTCGCGCAGGAGCCGGGCCTTGGCATGACGCCTGATCGTGCCGTCGATGACCATGCAGCCAGCGATGACACCGATCTTGGAGGAGCGGAAGATCTCCCGGATCTGGGCCTGTCCGCGTACCTCCTCGGTGAACACCGGCTTGAGCATGCCCTTGAGGGCGGCCTCGACCTCGTCGATCGCCTGGTAGATGACCGAGTAGTAGCGGATGTCCACGCCTTCGCGGTCGGCGAGCTCTGTCGCCTTCCCCTGAGGCCGGACGTTGTAGCCGATGATGACCGCGTCGGAGGCGGACGCCAGCGTGACGTTCGTCTCGGTGATCGCGCCCACTCCACGATCGATGATCCGCACGCTGACGTCGTCGCCGACCTCGATCTTGAGCAGTTCGTCTTCCAGAGCCTCCACCGAACCAGCGGTGTCGCCCTTGAGGATGAGCTTGAGCTCCTGGACCTCGCCCTTGGCAAGCTGCTCGAACAGCTGGTCGAGCGTCTTGCGGCGGGTGCCCTTGGCCAGCATTGCTGCCCGCATCCTCGACTCACGCCTCTCGGCGATCTGACGAGCCTTGCGATCGTCCTCCACGACCAGGAAGTTGTCGCCGGCGCCGGAGACCGACGTCAGACCGAGCACCTGGACGGGCGTGGACGGCGGAGCCTCCAGGATCGTGTCTCCCTGGTCGTTGATCATGGCGCGCACTCGACCGTACGCGGAACCCGCCACGATCGAGTCGCCCACGTGCAGCGTGCCACGGTGGACCAGGACGGTGGCCACAGGGCCACGCCCCCTGTCGAGGTGTGCCTCGATCGCCACGCCCTGAGCCGGCATGTCCGGGTTCGCCCGAAGGTCGAGCTCGGCGTCTGCGGTAAGGACGATGGCCTCGAGCAGCTCGGCCAGGCCGGTCCTGGCCGTCGCGGAGACGTCGACGAACATCGTGTCGCCGCCGTACTCCTCGGGGATCAGACCGAACTCGGTGAGCTGGCCGCGGACCTTCACGGGGTCGGCGGTCGGCTTGTCGACCTTGTTGACCGCCACCACGATCGGCACTTCGGCCGCCCTGGCATGGTTCAACGCCTCGATCGTCTGCGGCATGACACCGTCATCGGCGGCCACGACGAGCACCGCGATGTCGGTCGACTTCGCACCGCGGGCACGCATGGCGGTGAACGCCTCATGGCCCGGGGTGTCGATGAAGGTCACCTTGCGTTCGACGCCGTCGACGGCCGTCTCGACCTGGTAGGCACCGATGGCCTGCGTGATGCCGCCAGCCTCACCCGCCACGATGTTGGAGTGACGCAGCGCGTCCAGCAGCTTCGTCTTGCCATGGTCGACGTGACCCATGACCGTGACGATCGGGGGACGGGCCTCGAGGTCATCCTCGTCGCCGGCGTTCTCGCCGAAGTCGATGTCGAAGCTCTCCAACAGCTCGCGGTCCTCGTCCTCGGGCGAGACGACCTGGATGTCGTAGTTGAGCTCCGTACCGAGGACCTCGAGCGTGTCGTCGGCGACGGACTGCGTGGCCGTCACCATCTCCCCGAGGTTGAACAGCACTTGGACCAGGTTTGCGGGGTCCACGCCGATCTTCTCGGCGAGGTCGGTCAGCGAAGCGCCACGAGCCAGGCGGATCGTGGATCCGTCACCTTGACGGATGCGCACGCCACCAATCGTCGGCGCCTCCATCTGGTCGAACTCTTGACGACGCTGCTTCCTCGACTTGCGCCCACGACGACCCGGCGCACCGTTCCGCCCGAAGGCCCCCTGCGTGCCTGAGCCACCACGGCCACCACGGCCGCCGCGACCCGCACCAGCGGGAGCACCACCCGGTGCGCCACCCGGACGACCCGGGGCGCCACCGGCACCGACACCACCGCGGCCACGGCTTGGCCCACCAGGACCGCCACCGGCGCGCGCACGCGTCGACGGACCGCCACCGAGGTTGCCGGAGGCCTGCTTGGGCATCATGCCCGGGTTCGGACGAGGCATACCGCCCGGACGCGGACCGGCTGAGCCACCCGGACGAGGCATGCGGGTGTCGCTGCTTCCGGGTGCTCCACCAGGCCGCGTCGTTCCGGCCGCGTCAGGACGCGGGCCGGGGCGACGAACGCCCATGCCCTGCGACGACGCGTACGGGTTGTTGCCAGGCCTCGGCGCGCCAGAACGGCGGCTGGCGGTGCTCGGCGAGGGGGCGCCCGGACGCGGAGCCCCCGGACGTGGCGCCGCTGCGGCCGCCGGACGTGGCGAAGCGCTCGGTGCCGGAGGTCGCGGAGCCGGGGATGCCGGGCGCGGCGTGGATGTCGTGGGGGTTGTGGATGCCGCGGACGGCTGGGCCGGCGATGGCTGGACCGCGGCGGGCGCCGGTGACGGCGTCTGCACTACCGGACGAGTTGCCGGAGCAGGGGCGGGTGTTGCTGCAGCCGGCCTGGGCCGAGCAGCGGGAGCAGTCGGCGCCGCAGCGGCGGCAGCCGGACGGCTCGGAGCCGCTACAGGGGCAGGGGCAGCAGTCGCCTGGGGCGCGGGCGCGCCAGCGGTCACCGACTTTTCGCGGACCTTGCGCACCACGGGGGCCTCAAGGGTTGACGAGGCGGACCGGACGAATTCGCCCATGTCGTTGAGTGTGGTGAGTAAATCCTTGCTTTCGAGTCCGAGCTCCTTGGCGAGCTCCCAGACACGGACCTTGGCCATGATCTCCTTCAGGTCCGGAGCTCAGCGCATCGGGACCGGTTAGTTGGTGGTGTTGCTCATTGCGGCGTACTCATCGAGTGGTCATGAGCGTGAGCCCACTTTCTGGTCATCTCCTGCCCGACTGGGCAGTCAGCCCCCAAGTCTAGGGCCAAGTGCCCCGCGTCCGGAAACCCTGGACGGTCGCCGCGCCCTGGGCACGCACCTCGCAGCGTTCCCGTCGGTCACCAGACGTCCGGTATGGCTACCCTCCGGCGTCTCGCGATGCACGCACCCAGACCACGGCGACCGTGCAGGAACTCCAGACGCGGGGCACTAGTCGGCACCTGCTCTAAATCCGAGGCGGCTGATGAGCGCGGGCGCGTCCACGCTGATGCCGGGCGACTTCAGTGCCCGGGCCCACGCCTTGCGCCGCGTGGCCGCCTCGATGCAAGCAGCCAGCGGGTGGACCCACGCCCCCCGGCCAGGGAGCCGTCGGCGTTCATCGAAGGTGATTCCCCCAGTATCTGCGACGACGCGTACCAGCTCGGTGATCGGGGCGCGGGTCCGGCAGCCGATGCAGGTGCGTTCGGGATGGGCCACGCGCTCACGGTAGCCGACCGGCCCACTCGTACGAACAACTCAGGTCGCGCACAGCCCTGACCCAGGCAGCGGGTCTGTGATGTGACTTGTCGGAGAAACCGATCCGGGAAACGGAGGCATCGATCGCACCGCAACAGAACCCTTCCACCGCTGGACCCGGCATCGATCCCGATGCCGGGTCTTGGTGTGTCTAGCCCTGCTTCTCCCCCGCTGTGACGTCGGGCCGGATGTCGATCCGCCAGCCGGTCAGCCGTGCCGCGAGCCGGGCGTTCTGGCCTTCGCGGCCGATCGCAAGGCTCAGCTGATAGTCAGGGACGATCACGCGCGCCGACCTGGCGCTCAGATCCACGATCTCCACGCTCGACACGCGCGCGGGCGACAGCGCCGAGGCGACAAACTTCGCCGGGTCCTCCGACCAGTCCACGATGTCGATCTTCTCGTCGCTCAGCTCGTGCATGACCGCCCGTACGCGCTGACCCATCGGACCGATGCAGGCGCCCTTCGCGGACACGTCCGGGTTGGTGCTGCGCACCGCGAGCTTCGTACGGTGCCCGGCTTCGCGCGCGATCGACTTGATCTCGACGATGCCCTGCTCGATCTCCGGAACCTCGAGCTTGAACAGCTTCTCGACAAGGCCCGGATGCGTACGGGACACGACGACCTGGAGGCCGCGCAGCTCGCGGCGCACAGCCACCACGTACACCCGGAGCCGTCGGCCGTGGCTGTAGTCCTCACCCGGGACCTGTTCGGCCTGCGGCAGGATCGCCTCGACCTTGCCGAGGTCGACGCGGACGGTGGCGCTGTGACGGTCTTGCTGAACGACGCCGAGCAGGATGTCGCCCTCGATCGCCGCGAAGTGACCGTACTTCTGGTCGTCCTCCGCCTCGCGGAGCCGCTGCATGACGATCTGCCGCGCGGTTGCCGCGGCGATCCGGCCGAAGTCGGTCGGCGTGTCGTCGTACTCGCCGACCTTCTCCCCCTCCTCGTTCAGCTCCGGCGCGAACACGTGGACCGCGCCCGACTTGGGGTCGATCGTGACCCGCCCGCCAGGGACGTGCTTCTCGGTCTTCTCGTACGCATTGAGCAGGGCGTCCTCGAGCGCCTCGATGACGACCGAGATGGGGATGTCCTTGTCAGTCTCCAGCTGCCGCAGCGCGGCCATGTCGATGTCCATGTCACTCCTCGTCTGCGATGTCGTCGTCGAGCTCAAGGTCGGCGGGCCTGTTGAGCTCCACCTGCACGGCGGCGCGTTTGACGTCGCTGAACGCGACCACGGCCTCCGCGCCGTCCACGGTGAGCGTGGCATCGGTGTCTGTCGTAGCGGTGATCCGTCCGGTGAGCCTGCTGCCGTCGGCGCGGGTCACCAGCACCAGCCGGCCGGTGTTGCGCCGCCAGTGGGCGGGCTTGATGAGCGGAGCGCCCACCCCGCGTGAGCTCACCTCGAGGACGTACGCCTGTGTGCCGGTCAGGTCGGACTCGTCGAGCGCATCGGACACAGCCCTGGTCGCGTCGGCTACCTCGTCGAGAAGCGGACCCCGGCCCTTCGGACCGTCACCGTCGACACTGATCCGCAGCACCGAGCGTGAACCCGCCCCCACCACCACGAGATCATCGAGCTCCAGGCCACGGTCAGCGAGGACCGGTTCCAGCAGCGCGCGCAACGCAGCGACATTCATGTTCGGTCCTCCGGTTGGGTCAGGCTGTTGTGCAGGCAAGCATAGGCCACACCGCTAACGTGAAGGCATGGATCGCCGGACCCTGCTGCTGGGCATCGTGGGTCTCGGCGCAGCCGGATGCTCGGTGACGGATCCCCGGATCAAGGGAATCCCTCAGCCCGTCTTCACGCCACCTCCCGCGGTCCCCCTCGTCGGCGCGGACCACCTGGCCGGGCTCGAGGCCGGTGCGGCGGCACTGCTGACTGCCATGGCCGCGGCCCCTTGGGCGGATGGCGACGCACCCAGGTACCAGCTGCTCGCCAGCATCCACCACACGCACCACGCGGTGCTGGCCTCAGCTGAGCCGCTTCGTCGCCAAGCAGTCGGGGTGGAGGCAGCGACCATGGTGGCGCCGGCGACGCGCGAGCAAGGGTTGGCCAGTGCCAGCAGCACCCTCACCACCTTGCATGACGCCCACACCGCCCTCGCTGCGCAGACCACGGGCGTGCTGGCGGCGTTCTGGGCGTCGCAGGCCGCCGCAGCCGTCCAGTCGCGGACGGCTCTGACGACCGCGGTGTCCAGCGTGACCAAGACCGTGCCACTACGTGAGGTTGCCGTCGCATCACCCGCTTCGGCCGGGAATGCGCTGCTGGATCGCTACCACGAGGCGGTGTACGGACTGGAGTCGGCGCTGGGTCGGCTGACGACGGCGAGCTCGGCCCGTACCGCCCTGGACGGCATCGTGGTGGAGGTGAAGTCGCAGCGAGACGCCCTCACCGCGCGAACCAGGGCTGCATCCCAGACACCTGAGCCCGGCGCGGCGGTGTACTCCATCCCGGCGACATCCTCCGACGAGGCTGCGCTCGCGCTCGTCGCCAAGCTGTTGGCAGCCGTTACCCAGGCGGCCGCTGTCGCGGTGGCCAGTGCGACCACCGACGTCACCACCGCGGTAGGCGACCTGGTCGACGCTTCGACCCTCGGGCTGCCGCTGGGCTTGGGGCTCGCTGAGTACCCGGGCTGGCCCGACTCCTGACCCCTGTGCATAACTTCCCCACGCCGCTCGGGGACCCGCAAGGCTTGAGCCATGACTTTCCAAGACCTGCCCCACGACCTGTACCTCCACCCCCTCACCGACCCGCGGCTCGTCGCCGATGTCCTCGACCTCTGCGTACCCCTCCGGGATCGGCAAGCCGGCGCCCTTTGCGTCCTGATCTGCGACGAACAGGATTGTCTGGCGCAGCCGGTGGTGATCGGCGAGATCGGCCGCCCCAGGGCCGACGAACGCCTCCAGCTCCTGGGCAACATCGTCCAGGTGGCTCAAGGAGTGATGCCCGGAGGCGCGGTTCTGCTGGCCATCGCGCGAGCAGACGGCCTGTCACTGACCGCTGACGACGAGCTGTGGGCGACGACGGCCGCCGTCGCGGCCGACGAGTACCGGCTCCTCGGCGTCCATGTCGTCACGATGCACGGGAGCCGCGAGATCCCCTATCCGTCGGCGGCGTAAGCCGTCCGGTGCTGCCTCCGCCGGTCAGACGAAGAGCTGCAGCGTGTCCCAGGCGAGCTTGAGCGCCAAGAGGCTGATGGCGACGAGGAAGACCTTGCGGACGAAGCCGTTGCCGTGGCGGATGGCCATACGGGCGCCGATCGCGCCCCCCGAGAGGTTCGCCAACGCCATCACCGCGCCGATGCCCCACAGCACGTGGCCGCTGAGACCCAGGACGACGAGCGCGGCGATGTTCGTCGTGAGGTTCGCCAGCTTGGTGAGCACGGTGGCGGCCAGGAAGCCGTACCCGATGACGGCGACCAGCAGGATGACGAAGAACGTGCCGGTCCCGGGGCCCACGAGCCCGTCCCAGAGCCCGACGCCCAGTCCGATAGCCACGACGCGAAGAATCCGTGCCCGGCCTTCGTGCTTGAGGTGGGTCTCCAACCCCATGGCTGGACGGCGCAGCGTATAGACACCGACGACGATGACCGTGGCGAGCACGAGCGGGGTGAACAGAGCGCGCGGGAAGAACCGTACGAGCTGGGCGCCGGCCGTCGACCCAGCGTACGCGGCCGCCATCAGCGGCAGCGCCACCTTCCACTCGACGCGGACCTTGCTGAGGTACGTCCCTCCTGCGACGGCCGTGCCGGCAGCGCTCGACAGCTTGTTGGTGCCGGACACCGTGGCGACGGCCGTGTCGGCGGGCAGCCCGATGAGCAGGCTCGGCAGCTGGATGAGGCCACCGCCGCCGACGACCGAGTCCACCCACCCGGCGGCGAAGGCCGCCACCACGAGCAGCGACAGGGTCGCGAGCGGCAGACCGAGGATCACTCGCCGCGCACGTCCGCGATGACCCGTGCAATGACGTCGTCTTTCGCCACTTCGACCTTGGTGCCTGCCGTACGGTCTCGTACCTCGACGATGCCGTTCGCCAGGCCGCGGCCCACGACGACAGCGGTCGGGATGCCCAGCACCTCGGCGTCGGTGAACTTCACGCCCGGTGACGCCTTGCGGTCGTCGAGCAGGACGTCCAGACCTGATCCGGACAGCTCGCGAGCGATCCGCTCGGCCTCCACCGCGAGTGCCTCTTCCTTGCCCGTGGCGATGACGATGACGTCGAACGGAGCCAGGTTGCGGGGCCAGGCGAGACCGCGTTCGTCACAGGTGGTCTCGGCGACCATCGCCACCGCCCGCGAGATCCCGATGCCGTACGAGCCCATCGTGACCGTCGCGAGCTTGCCGTTGGCGTCGAGGACCTTGAGGCCCAGCGCCTCGGCGTACTTCGTACCGAGCTGGAAGATGTGGCCGATCTCGGCGCCGCGGGCGAGCTCCAGCGGACCGGAGCCGTCGGGCGCGGGGTCGCCGGCCCGTACCTCGGCGACGTCGATCACGCCGTCCGCGGTGAAGTCGCGACCCGCGACGAGGTTCACCACGTGGTGGTCGGCGACGTTGGCGCCGGTCACCCATGACGTGCCCTCGACGACGCGCGGGTCGACCAGGTACCGGATCGCGCTGGCCGACTCCTTGCCCAGTACGGGCTGGCCGTCCTTGGCGGGACCGATGTAGCCCTTCACGAGGGTCGGATTGGCCGCGAAGTCGGCGTCGCCGAACGCGACGGCCTCAGTCGGCGAGATGGCCGCCTCGAGACGCTTGAGGTCGACGTCACGGTTGCCGGGCAGCCCGATGATCAGCGGCTCCTTGGTGCGGTCCGGCTTCTGGAGCATGAAGACGACGTTCTTGAGCGTGTCGGCGCCGGTCCAGGGACGGTCAGTGCGCGGGGCAGTCTCGTTGACTGCCGTGACCAGCGTGTCGATCGTGCCTGCGCAGGGCGTGTGGATGACGAGTGGTGCTGGGGTCTGTGAGGCATCGACGGCCGCCGGCGGCACGACCGTGACGGCGTCGACGTTCGCCGCGTACCCTCCCGGCGAGCGTACGAACGTGTCCTCCCCGTTCGGCGCGATCGCGAGGAACTCCTCCGACGCCGAACCACCCATCGCCCCGGACATCGCCTTGACGATGACGTAGTCAAGCCCGAGACGGTCCATGACCTTGATGTAGGCCCCGCGGTGGATCTCGTACGAGCGCTGCAGGCCCTCGGCGTCCATATCGAACGTGTACGAGTCCTTCATGATGAACTCGCGGCCGCGCAGCAGGCCGGCGCGCGGGCGCGCCTCGTCGCGGTACTTGGTCTGGATCTGGAACAGCGTGAGCGGCAGGTCCTTGTACGAGCCGTACAGGTCCTTGACCATCAGCGTGAACATCTCCTCGTGTGTCGGCCCGAGAAGGTAGTCACCGCCCTTGCGGTCCTTGAGTCGGAAGAGGTTGGGGCCGTACTCGGTCCAGCGGTGCGTCGTCTCGTACGGCTCCCTGGGCAGCAGAGCCGGGAACCGCACCTCCTGGGCGCCGATCGCGACCATCTCCTCGCGGACGATCTGCTCGACCTTCGCGAGCACCTTGAGGCCCAGCGGCAGCCACGAGTAGATGCCCGGCGCGGCGCGGCGGATGTAGCCGGCACGTACCAGCCAGCGATGGCTGGGCACCTCGGCATCGGCCGGGTCCTCCCGCAAGGTGCGGACGAACAGCTGCGACATCGTAGTGACGGCCACGGAAACTCCTGGTGAGGCGAAGCGGATTCAGTGCCGAAGCCTAGCGACCCTGGGCCGTCGTCGGCCGAACATAGTCGTCGCCCGGACCCCCCGGGCCCGGGCGACGACACGTACGGGTCAGCTGTGCAGCGTCACCGTGGCCAGGTCGGCGCTGACGTCGTAGAAGACGTCCTTGCCGTCCTTCGTACCCAACACGTCGTACGAGCCGTCGGCATCCTTACGCACCGACGTGACCTTCACCGCTGAGTCCTTGGCGGTGACCGCCGCGGACACCTTGGTCGCCTCGTCGCCGGTGACGGCGGTGTCTTGCGACGCCGTGCCGCCCTGCTTGGTCGTACGGTCTGTCCCGCTCGACGCGGACGAACCACTCGTCGCCGTCGTGCTGCCGGTCGACGCCGTCGTGGACGGCGCGCTCGGGGTCGCGGTCGCGTCGGCCGAGGCCACGCTTGCGAGGCCCCCCACGAGGGCACCGCCGAGCGCGACACCGACAGCACTTCCCACGAGCCACTTCTTCGTATTCACAGGTGTCATTCGAGTTTTCTCTTTTCAATCAGCCAGGGGCGGAATGTCCCTGGGGTGATGACCAGGGTGGGGATTCCCGCTGTAGTGAACCTGTGGTGGGGGTGAGCGCTGGCCCTGGGAACCGGTCGGCTCTGGAACCGTCATCACGTACCCTTCTGCGTGTGACGCAGCCAGGTCAGCCGTATCAGCCCAGCTTTCAGCCGCAGTCCTGGCCCCCGAATCCGCCCCAGCATGCCTCTCCCCAGGGATATCCGGAGCCCGACGGCAACTACCTCGGCCTGCAGTACACGCAGCCACCCGGTGGCCAGTTCCCGCAGCAGGTGGCCACGGGACACCTCCGCGTGAACATCCAGGGAAGCGTGATGACGAGCAGCTTCGTTCCTCCCACGTTGCTCATCAACAACCAGGTGGTGAGGTCCTCGTACGGCCCCAACGACTACGTCCTGCCGGCCGGGCAGTACCACGTCAGCGCGTACGCGCAGTGGATGCGGCGGTACGGAGACGCCGCCCTCGATCTGGTCCTGCAGCCCGGCCAAGCGGTCGAGGTGTTCTACGCGGCGCCGTACAACCAGTTCACGTCCGGGTCCATGGGCTTCACGAAGCAGCCCCGCAAGGGCCTTGCCCTACTCCTGGTTCCCCTAGCCATCATGCTGGGGATGCTCGTCTTCGCCCTTGTCCTGGGGCTGAGCAAGCCATGACGCCCGCAGATGCGACAGATCCCGAAGACAGCGCCCCCACCCGCTCGTACACCTGGCTGGTGATCCTGATCTTCGCCGCGGTGATCCTCGGATCCGCGTACCTGGTGTTCTTCGTCATCAACCCCTGACTCGCGACCTCACCAGGGCATTCGCCGATCGAGTGTCACCAAACGCACCGTTTCTGACCGCTAAACGGTGGTCTTGGTGACACTCGCTGAACGAATCGTTCGTCGTCTACGTCCATGTTGCCTGGGACCGCCACGCGAAGGTCTGCTGAGATGGATGCATGCTGACATGCACGATTGCGCAGAGGTTGACGACCGAACTCTGTCGTTTGTCGACTATGCCCTTCCTCAAAAGCTACTGCGCGGGGAGGGATCCCACGTCAACCCACCCATTGGTGATCCAGTAAGTGATTGCGCGCTTCACCTAGAGACCAGCGCGGACTGGGGCCAGTCAGTGACTGTGACTCTGGAGTTCTACGCCGCCGACGAGGCCCGGTCTGAACCAGGGCCGGGCTGGGTGTTGGATGGGGAAGGGATATTCCCGCGCCGCTCGGGCGATCCACTGTACGTCCTCTCCGACGGGACTGATGGGTGCTTCTTCGACATCGACATCCCCGTCGGCGACCACCGCTTCGAGGCGTGGGTCGCAGGTCGCGAACAGAACCAGGCCGCGATCGACGCTTGGGAAGCGTTCCGGCTCACACCTGAAGGCCAGTCGATACCGTGGGAAGAAGCTTCCAAGACCGCCCCCGCGGGCATCGAGCGCTGGCTCATCCGACTCATGTCCAACTGAATGCTGAACGTAGGGGCCCCCAGTCCGTCAGTACAGCACCGTGGCGAGGGAGCCGACCTCGTCGAAGCCGACCCGCCGGTACAGGGCGCGGGCGGTCGTGTTGAAGTCGTTGACGTACAGGGTCACGTGCTGCCACTGCTCGCGGCACAGGTCGATGACGGCCGCCATCGCTGGTACGGACAGGCCGCGGCCGCGAAGGTCGGGCCGCAACCACACACCCGCTACCTGACAGACCTGAGTGGTGGACGAGCCGACGTCGGACTTGAAGATGACCTCGCCGTTCTCGACGATCCCCATGGCGCAGCCGGTCTCGAGAAGCCTGTCCACGTACCAGCGGTAGCCGTTCGTGCCATCCAGCGGTGACACCCCGACCTCTTCGGTGTACATGGCGACTGCCGCGGCGAAGTAGCTCTCGGCGTCGGCGGGCCCGATCC
>Ga0209638_1002083_pt1 | contig 12423 bp, 12 predicted proteins | sample BarGraNGADG00211_FD_184490 | JGI IMG/M metagenome (GOLD analysis project Ga0209638, IMG submission 184490) | Arctic peat soil microbial communities from Barrow, Alaska - Barrow Graham LP Ref core NGADG0002-211 (SPAdes) (version 2) | ecosystem: Environmental > Terrestrial > Soil > Wetlands > Peat... | reverse complement strand
TGCGCGCCCCGGCTGCGCAACTGGCGCGTCAATTGGCGCGTGTCAATGTTGGCAATTGCCAGCGTGCCTTGACGCAGCAAATAGTCGCCAAGAGATTCAGACTGACGGAAATTGGAGGCCGCCAGCGGCAAATCCTTGATGACCAGCCCCGCCACTTGCACCTGGTCGGACTCGATGTCCTGCTCATTGACGCCGTAGTTGCCAATGTGCGGATAGGTGAGCGTGACAATTTGCTGGCAGTAGCTCGGGTCAGTGAGGATTTCCTGGTAGCCGGTCATGGACGTGTTAAAGACGACTTCGCCCACTGTGGCGCCCACGGCGCCGATCGAGTCGCCAACATAGACTGTGCCGTCTGCGAGCGCCAAAATGGCGGATGGAAAGTTTCCCTTGAGAGACAAAAGCACGGGGTTCTCCGAATCGGTTACGGGTACGCCCAAACGCTCTCCAGAGGCAACTCCTGGAACGGCTTATTTACGGGATTTAGCTTGAATTGCGCTAGGCGTACGTGAATGTGAGGTAGCGGCTCATTATAGCCAAGGGTGCCGCTCTTGGTCGGTCAGGGCAGCTACAAAGCCGCGCTGGCATGCAGGCAAATGGCAGCCGCCGCTGCGACGTTGAGCGACTCTTCACCGCCGGGCTGGGCAATGCGAATATGCAAGCGGGACAATGCTTCCAATTCGGCACTGACACCCTGCCCTTCATGTCCCAGTGCCCAGGCACAAGGCATGGGCAGTTCCTTATTGATGAGCGCCTGCTGCAAAAAAGAACCGCGGTGCGAACTGGTGACGATAATTGGCACCCGCAGCAGCGCCAGATCGCTCAATGGCGCCGCCTCAATCAGTTGCAGGCCCCAGTGCGCGCCCATGCCGGCACGCAGCACCTTGGGACTCCACAGCGCGGCCGTGCCTTTGAGCGCGATGATCTGCTTGAAACCAAAGGCCGAGGCACTGCGCAGAATCGAACCAACATTGCCAGCGTCCTGCACCCGATCCAGAATGACCGTGGCCACACCCGGCTGCAGGGCCTGCAGCAGCGGCAGGTCAAACACAAAACCCAGGCGTGCGGGCGACTCCAGGCCACTCAGGTCGGCGAACACCCGGTCCGCAATGACGACGTTTTTGACAGCGGCTTGCGCATATTGGGCGGGGGCCAAGGGCCAATAGGACTGGGCAAACACGCCCAGCACAGGCCGCGCGCCGCGCGCCAGCGCTGCCTGCCCCAAGTGTTCGCCCTCCACCCAAAAGCGCCCCTGCTTGCGATAGCCGGTGTTGTCTTGCGCCAAACGACGCAAGTCCTTGAGAAAAGCGTTGTCGCGTGACGTGATGTGTTCAACTTGAGGTGTGCTCATCACAAGACCTCGGCCACCGGGCGAAATGTTTTGCGATGCTGCGGGCAGGCGCCGTGCAAACGCAAGGCCGCCAAATGCTCGGCCGTGCCGTAACCCTTGTGCCTGGCAAAACCGTATTGTGGGTATTGCTGGTCAAGCTCAACACACCAGCGGTCGCGTTGCACTTTGGCCAGAATGCTGGCTGCTGAAATCGCCGCCACCAGCGCATCCCCCTTGACAATGGCTTGAGCGCGCATCGACAGCAACGGCAGGCGGTTGCCATCGATCAGCACCAGATTGGGCTTGAGCCGCAAGCCCTCGACGGCACGGCGCATCGCCAGCAGCGTCGCCTGCAAGATGTTGATCTGCTCAATTTCCTCAACACTGGCCTGGGCGATCGAGCAGCACAGCGCTTTGGCGCGGATTTCATCAAACAATTTCTCACGTCGCCGCGGCGTCAGCACTTTGGAATCAGCCAAGCCCCTGATCGGTTGCAAATCATCGAGGATCACCGCAGCCGCCACCACCGGCCCGGCCAGCGGACCGCGCCCAGCCTCATCGACACCGGCAACCAGGCCCGCATCGCCCCAAACCAGCTCGGCTTGTCTAACGCGGGACAACTCAACCCTGAAGAACCTGCTGGATCGCATCGGTGGCCAATCGAGGTGTGTCGCGCTGCAAATCAACATGCAGCGCGGTAAATTTTTGTTGCAAAGTCGCTATTTTGTCAGGGTCGCGCTCGGCAGCATCCAACCACGACAACAGTGCTGTAGCCAAGGCCTGCGGTGTGGCGGCGTTTTGCAACAGCTCGGGCACAACAAAATCGCGGCACAAAATATTGGGCAAACCGACCCAGGGCTGCAACTGCTGGGGCCGCATGATCTGCCATGACAACGCACCCATGCGGTAGGCAATCACCATCGGGCGCTTGAACAAAGCGGCTTCCAGCGTGGCGGTTCCGCTGGCGATGAGTGTCAGATCGCAAGCGGCCAGCGCCATGTGCGACTGGCCCGCAAAAATCTGCAATTCGCTGGATAAGCCGCAATCAGCGGCGCAACGTTCAAGCAGTGGCTTCAATGCCGGCAGCGCCGGAACAATCAATTTAATCCCGGGACGTGTGCGCCGAACCAGAACTGCCGCCTGAAAAAACCGTGCCGCCAAATGTTCAATCTCTGACTTGCGGCTGCCCGGCAGAATGGCCAGCACCAGGTCTGCATCGCTCAAGCCCAATTGGGCACGTGCCGCTGATCGGTCGGGCCGCATCGGAATAACATTGGCCAGCGGGTGGCCGACATAGGTGGCAGCGATGCCGTGGCGTGCCAGCAAGGCAGGCTCGAACGGGAAAATGCACAAGACGTGATCAGCGCTGCGGCGAATTTTCTCAAGCCGCTCGGCGCGCCAGGCCCAAACCGAGGGCGCGACAAAATGTACGGTCTTGATACCCCGGGTTTTAAGCGCGGCTTCCAGATCGAGATTGAAATCGGGCGCATCGACCCCAATGAAAACATCCGGGCGTTGCCGCAACAGTCGCGCCTTGAGCTGGCTGCGAATGCCCAAAATTTCACGGTAACGGCGCAGCACGTCCCAACCAAAACCATGCACTGAGAGCTTGTCGTGCCCCCACCAGGCATCGAACCCACGGCGCGCCATTTGCGGCCCGCCAATCCCAACTGCGCTCAGGCCAGGCCAGCGTTGGAGCAGACCATCGAGCAGCAGACCCGCCAGCAAATCACCCGAGGCCTCACCCGCCACCATGCCGAAATTCATCTCAACGCACGATGCCGCGCTGGGGCGAGGCCTGCTCCAAAAATGAAAGCATCAGTTCAACGTCGGGCCTGGATTCAGGAATTATTTCAGCCAAGGCTGCAATGCGCTCACGCGCCGCCGCCAAGGTCAATTCCTCACGGTACAAGGCTTTATGCATGGCTTTGACGGCCGCTATCCGTTCGGCTGAAAAACCGCGGCGGCGTAAACCTTCATAGTTCATCGAGCGCGCCTCTGCCGGTTGGCCCTGACACATGACAAAAGGCGGCAAGTCGGCCAGCAACACACTGCAGATGGCGGTCATGCTGTGACTGCCGATTTTTACAAACTGGTGTACCGCAGTGAAGCCGCCCAGAATCGCCCAGTCGCCCACAGCAACATGGCCGGCCAGGGTGGAGTTATTGGCAAAAATCGTGTTGTTGCCGACGGCACAATCATGCGCCAGATGCACATAAGCCATCAACCAGTTGTCGTCACCCAGACGCGTGACGCCGCCGCCGCCGGGCGAACCGATGTTAAAAGTACAAAACTCGCGAATCGTGTTGCGATTGCCAATCACCAGTTCGCAGGGCTCGCCAGCGTACTTTTTGTCTTGCGGAATGGCACCCAAGGAATTGAACTGAAAAATACAGTTATCGCGTCCGATCGTCGTATGTCCCTCAATCACACAATGAGGGCCAATGGTGCTGCCGGCAGCGACCTTGACGTGCGGACCGATGACGGTGTACGGCCCCACCTTCACCGAACCATCAAGTTCGGCTGCCGGATCAACAATCGCCGTGGCGTGAATCGCAGTCACATTGAATACTTCAGGCGACAACGCGCACAGCACAGATGATCTCGGCTTCCACTGCCAGTTCCTCACCCACGAGCGCGCGCGTTTTGAATTTGAAAATACCGGCTTTCATGCGCAGCAGTTCAGCTTCGAGAATCAGTTGATCACCCGGTTCCACCGGACGTTTGAAGCGCACGCCATCCATACCGGCGAAATAATAGATCGAGTCCTCGTCAGGTATCGCATCCATCGCATCAAACGCCAACAACGCCGCCGCCTGCGCCAGCGCCTCCAGCATCAGCACCCCCGGCATCACCGGCCGATGCGGGAAATGCCCTTCAAAAAATGGTTCGTTGATGGTCACGTTCTTCAGGGCGCGGATGCTTTTGCCCTTGTCGATGGAGAGCACCCGATCAACCAGCAGAAACGGGTACCGGTGCGGCAATTGTTTGAGAATTTTGTAGATATCCATCGTCATTATTTTTCCAGTGCGGCAAGTTTGCCTTCAAGTTCCCGAATGCGGTCGCGCAAACTGTGCAACTGCTTAAGGGACGCAGCATTCTTTTCCCAGGCCGCATTGTCGTCAATCGGAAACACGCCACTGTAATGCCCAGATCGGTGAATGGAACGCGTCACCACCGTCGCCGCTGAAATATTGACCTCATCGGCCAGGGTCAGATGCCCGAGCACAATCGCACCGCCACCCAGTGTGCAGTGCGCCCCGATAGTGGCACTGCCCGCCACGCCGACACAGCCCGCCATCGCCGTGTGCCGCCCAACATGGACGTTATGCCCAATCTGGATCAGGTTGTCGAGCTTGACGCCGTCCTCGATCACAGTGTCCTGCAAGGCACCCCGATCAATACAGGTGTTGGCGCCAATCTCGACATCATTGCCAATGCTGACGGCACCAAGCTGTTCAATTTTTTCCCAACGGCCTTCGTTCGGCGCAAAGCCAAAGCCATCCGCACCAATGACCACACCGGAATGCACGATGCAACGCTCACCGATGACGCAGTTTTCTGCCAGCGTAACGCGGGATTTGAGCTCACTGTCGGCACCGATGCGGGCACCGCGCTCAATCACACACAAAGCGCCAATACGTGCGCTTGGATGGACAAAAGCTTGCGGGTCAATGACGGCACTCGGATGGATCGGTGCTTGCACGCTCTGGGGCAGGCCTTTTTTCCAGAGTTGGGTGACGCGCGCAAAGTAAAGATACGGTTGCTCGCTCACGATGCAGGCCCCGCGCGCCAGTGCCAAAGCGAGCATCTGCGGAGCGACGATCACACAGGCCGCCTTTGACAGTGCCAGTTGGTTCTGGTACTTCGGATGGCTCAGGAAACTTAACTGCTGAGCGCTCGCCGTCTCGAGCGGCGCCAAGCCTTTGATTGAGAGACGGCTGTCGCCATGCAGCTCGCCGCCGAGAACCTCAACGATGGAACCCAGCTTTAGATCCATGCGCTGGGACAGGCGCTATTTGGCAGCCGCCGAATTCAGAACCTTGAGCACTTTATCGGTGATGTCATGTTTCGGATTGACATACACCGCGTCTTGCAAAATGAGGTCGTATTTTTCAGACTCAGCCACCTGCTTGACGACCTTGTTGGCACGCTCAAGGACCTGTTGCAATTCTTCGTTTTTGCGCGCATTGAGATCTTCCTGGAATTCACGCCGCTTGCGTTGAAATTCGCGGTCTTGATCCACCAATTGTTTTTGCTGCTGGGCGCGCAGAGCATCGGAGAGCGTCGGCGCTTCCCGATCCAGCTTGTCAGCCAGGGTTTTTAGTTTTGCGCCCTGTTCAACCAGGCTTTTTTCGCGCTTGGAAAATTCCTGCTCCAGCTTGACCTGCGCCGCCATGGCCGTACTGGCTTCCTTGAAAATCCGGTCAGTGCTGATAAACCCGATACGAAACTCTTGCGCCTGCGCCTGCGCACAGACCAACAGAACACCGAGCAAAACGCTGGCACCGCAGCGACGTAAAAAATAGTTCATTAGAAATTGGTTCCGATTTGAAATTGCAATGCCTGTATTTTATCGCCTTCAAACTTCTTGATCGGTTTGGCAATTGCCAACCGCAAAGGCCCCACCGGAGAAATCCAACTGATGCCAACGCCGACGGATGCGCGCAGACTGTTGGCGTTTGGATAGGCGGATATGGCATTATCCGGTCCGGCCACTGCCCCCACATCAGTAAACGCGTACATCCGCAGGGTTCGGTCATTACCGGCGCCTGGAAACGGAGACAGTATCTCAGCGTTCAAATTAAACTTCCGGTTACCGCCCAATGAGGTGCCGCTCGCATCTTGCGGCCCCAGGCTACCCTGCTCGAAACCACGCACCGAGCCCAGACCACCACCATAAAAATTCTTGAAAGCCGGGTAGGAACGCCCACCGACGGCCACTCCCCAACCGACTTCTGCGTTGAACGCAACCGTGAATTGCTTATTAAGTGGAATGAACTCCTGGTATTGGTAAGTCGAGCGCAAGTAACGGGCGTCGCCAGCGACCGACCACTCGACGTTGGCGCGCTGATAGCGGCCAGAATTAGGAGCCAACGCGCTATCGCGTCGATCACGCCCCCAACCCACCGTCAAAGGCACACTGGTACTGTCATAGCCGTACTGATTGGCGTAATCGAGGAAGGAGATCGGCAACAAGGTGCCCGGCACAATGTTGGTATTTTCAAGGCCAGCCCCAAAGAAGACTGTATCCGTCTCCGTGAAGGGCACGCCAAAACGCAAGCCGCCGCCGGTGGTTACCAGTTGGTAATAACTTGGATCCTGGTACGGACTGCTGATCCGGTGGTACAAGTCAATGGTTCGAGACACGCCGTCGGCTGTAAAGTAGGGATCGGTGGTGTTGAAAACGATGATCCGGTTGATCTTGCTGGTGTTGACCTGCACGCCGAGCGAGTTGCCTGAACCAAAGGCATTGTCTTCTTTAAAACCAAATGAGAGTCCGAGCCCATCGGCACTTGAAAAGCCGGCACCCAAACTCAAGCTGCCGGTCGGCTTTTCAGTGACATTGAGCGATAAATCAACCTGGTCGGGGGAACCAGGCACTTCCAGGGTCTCAACTGCCACCTCCTTGAAGTAGCCCAACCGATCAACGCGGTCACGCGAGAGCTTGATCTTCTCGCCGTCATACCAGGAGGCCTCAAGTTGGCGCATCTCCCGGCGCACCACCACATCACGCGTGCGAGAGTTGCCCGCCACGTTGATTTTGCGCACATAGGCGCGCCGCGATGGATCTGCCTGGAGCACCAGGGCAACCCGGTTATTGACACGATCAATGTCAGGACGCGCTTGCACACGGGCAAAAGCGAAGCCAAAATTTCCAAAATAATCAACAAAGGCCTTGGTCGTTTTAGCCACTTCATCAGCGTTGTAGGCTTGGCCCGGTCGAATCGTCACAAGCGATTTGAACTCGTCATCTTTGCCCAGGAAATTACCTTCGAGCTTGACCCCGCTGACCACAAAACGCTCACCTTCGGTCACGTTGATCGTGATTCCGATATCGGTTTTATTGGGCAAAATCGACACTTGTGTCGAATCCACCTTGAATTCCAGATAGCCGCGGGTCAGGTAATACGAACGCAAGGTTTCAATATCGGCGTTGAGCTTGGTGCGTGAATAGTGATCAGACTTGGTGTACCAACTCAGCCAGCCCCCGGTATCGAGATCAAACAGGCCGCGTAGCGTCGATTCGCCAAATACCTTGTTGCCAACAATCCTGATTTCACTGATCTTTGCCGGTTCGCCCTCGACCACAGTAAACGTCAGATTGACCCGGTTGCGCTCGATCGGCGTCACCGTGGTCACAACTTGTGCGGCGTACAGGCTACGATTGATGTATTGGCGCTTGAGTTCCTGTTCGGCCCGGTCCAATTGCGCTTTATCAAACGACTGCCCGTCGGACAGACCCACATCACGCAGCGCTTTTTTGAGAACGTCTTTGTCAAACTCCTTGGTGCCAACGAATTCAACATCGGCGATGGTCGGACGCTCCTCCACCAAAATCACCAGCACATCACCACTGACTTCAATTCGCACGTCCTTGAACAAGCCCAAACCAAAAAGAGTCCGAATCGCGGCCGCGCCTTTTTCATCGTTGTAGAGGTCCCCGACATGCACCGGCAGTGATACGAAAATGGTACCCGGCTCGACCCGCTGCAAGCCTTCGATACGAATATCACGCACCGTGAACGGACTGACCGCCGATGCCGCATGGACCACAATAACCAGGCCAATCGAGGCCAAGGCGCGGCAAAAATAAGAACGATTAAATTGCATTTTTAAGATTGATAAGTCAAGCCAGCATCCTGAGGAACACCAGACAATTAGCCAAATAAGCGGGCCACATCATTAAAAAGGGCGATCGCCATCATGAGAAACAGAAGCGCAACGCCACCGCGTTGCAAGTTCTCCATCCAGACCTCAGGAACGGGATTGCCCGTAACGCCTTCCCAAAGATAATACATCAGGTGACCGCCGTCCAGAACCGGCAGTGGCAGTAAATTCAAAACGCCCAGGCTCACGCTGATCAACGCCAGGAACATAAGATAGGCCGTGAGTCCCATGCCAGCCGACTTGCCGGCATAGTCGGCAATCGTCAACGGACCACTTAAATTTTTGATGGAAACCTCGCCGATCAGCATTTTTCCCATCATCCTGAGTGTCAAGGCCGACACCTCCCAGGTGCGGGTGAAGCCGCGCCACAGACCCTCGACAGCTCCGTAGCGGATCAGCACCAGTTCCGGTCTGGCACCTACATAAGCACCAATTTTCCCAACCACCAAAGCGCCCTCCGGTTTAAGCTCCGGCTTCACATTGATTTCCAGCGCCCTGCCGGCGCGACTTATTTTCCAGAGGGCTGACAGCGCCTGCCCGTTCACCACCGAGGCCCGAATGAGCCCACGCAGTTGCTGGCCATCGACCACCGGCACGGAGCCCACCTGCTGCACCAGGTCCCCGTCGCGCAGGCCGGCTTGAGCGGCTGCGCCACCGACCATGACCTCTCCAATGACGGGACGGGTGAAAGGACTAACCAGTCCGATTTTCAGAAATAAATCAGCATTGAATTCACTGGCTTTGATGGCTCCAAGCTTGAGCAAAACCTCGCCCCGGCTCACGCCCGAAGGATTGCTTAAAGTCAAACGCAAATCCTGGCCGTCGAGCGCAGCCCGGGTCAAAAACCAGCGCAAATCATCAAACGACTCGACGGGTTGCGGCTCGGCATCGGCCAGCGTGGCGCTTTGAACCCGCTCACCGCCAAGCAACCCGGCCTGTGCCGCCACCGATCCCGCTTCGGGGCGCGCCAGAATGGGTGCCGCCGACTCCACGCCGATCCAGTTCACTGCGGCGTACAGCAGGGCCGCCAGTGCCAGGTTGGCAAGCGGCCCGGCCGCCACGATCGCCACGCGCGAGCGCAGGCTCTGGGTGTTGAACGCCAAATGACGTTCACCGTCTGGCACGGCTGCCTCTTGCTCATCGAGCATTTTGACGTAGCCGCCGACCGGAAAAGCACAGATTACAAACTCGGTCGATCCGCCCCGGAAGTGCCAGCGATAAAGAATTTTTCCAAAGCCAATCGAAAACCGCAGCACCTTGACCCCGCAGGCCACGGCCACCCGGTAGTGCCCGTATTCATGCACGGTGATCAGGACGGCCAGGGCGAGCGCAAAGGCAGCAAGCGTCAACATAGACGCTGCACCACTTGTTGCGCCGCTGAACGTGAGCAAGCGTCCAGCGCGAGCAGGTCTTCAAGCGAGCCGGGGCGGCTGGGTACCACGGTTGCCAGCGTTTCAAGATTGACGACATGAATCTGATCAAACCGGATCCGCCCGCCAAGAAATGCCGCTACCGCCACTTCATTGGCGCCGTTCAGGACCGCAGTCGATCCCGGCGCTGCCTGTAAGACCGACCAGGCCAACTTCAAACCCGGAAAACGTTGTGGGTGGCCATTGGCGTCGGGCGACTCAAAAGTCAGATCAGACATGGAGCCAAAATCAAGCGCCGCCGCGCCGGATGTCATGCGCTCGGGCCAACACAAACCATAGGCAATCGGCACTTTCATGTCGGGCGTACCCAGTTGCGCGATGACCGAATGGTCCTGGTACTGCACCATCGAATGGATCACGCTCTGCGGGTGGATGACAACCTCGATCTGCTCTGGCTGAACGCCAAACAGGAAGTGCGCTTCAATCACCTCCAAGGCCTTGTTCATCATGGTGGCTGAATCAACCGAGATCTTGCGCCCCATGACCCAATTGGGATGAGCGCAGGCCTGCGCCGGCGTCACATCACGCAGCGTCCCGGGCGCACGCTGGCGAAACGGCCCACCCGAAGCGGTGAGGATGATTTTGTCGATTTGGCCCGGCCACAGCGCAGCATCCTGAGGCAGCGCCTGAAAAACGGCGGAGTGTTCACTGTCAATGGGCAACAGCTTGGCACCCCCTTGTGCGACCGCCTGGAGAAAATAGTCGCCCCCTACCACCAGCGCTTCCTTGTTGGCCAGAAGCAGCCGCTTGCCCGAGCGCGCCGCTGCCAGGCAGGAAGCCAGACCGGCGGCGCCGACAATTGCCGCCATCACCGTATCGACGCACTCATGCGCTGCAATCATGCTGATGGCCGCTGCACCCCACAGAACGCGGGTGGATAAATTCAGCGCCCGGCATTTTTGCTCCAATGCACGTCCCTGCGGCTCGCTCGCCATGACTGCAAACAGTGGCTTGAACTGCACACATTGCTGGAGCATCACATCAACCTGGGTGGCAGCACTCAGGGCAAACACCTCGAATCGATCAGGATGGCGGGCAATCACATCAAGTGTATTTAACCCGATCGAACCAGTCGATCCCAAAATGGCAATACGCTGTTTCACCTTGTCTGCCAAGTCATTCATGCGAGTTTGGCAACGGAGTAAAGCAGCAACGCCAGCGGCAGCGTTGGCAACATGGCATCGACCCGGTCGAGCACCCCACCGTGACCCGGCAGCAGACCACTGCTGTCCTTGACGCCAGCGCTGCGCTTGACCATCGACTCCAACAAATCACCGACCACGCTCATCGCTGCCATAAAAACCGCTGCCAGCAGCAGCAACCACCCACCTTGCTGACCGAGCTGGGTGTACAAACTTGGGACCGTGACGGCCCATGCGGCGTCGGCCCAGCGCCAGCCAAACGCCAACCCGACCACACCCGCCACGCCACCCCAGACACCTTCCCAGCTTTTGCCCGGGCTGATGGAAGGCGCCAGTTTGCTGCTGCTAAAACGCCCGCCGAATGCGCGCCCGGCAAAATAGGCAAAGATATCGGCGACCCACACCAGCACCAGAATTGAGAGTAAAAAGTTGGCGCCGATCACCCGGGCCTGCGCCAGCGCCAACCAGGCCAGCCAAAGCGCGAATAAGCCGGCCAGCAGCCGCAACCAACGCGGCAAACCCGCCCACGCCAACACGCCACGACGCAGCACCCAGGCACCCAGCAAAACCCAGGCCGCGCCGCCGAGCAACCAGAGCAGCGGCAGCGACTGTTCCAACAGGCCAAACCACCAGCTTGACGCGCAAATTAGCACACCGGCAAAACCAGAAAGCCAGGCTGCCAGTGGGCCCAAGCCGTTGAGTCGCGCCCACTCCCAGGCCCCTGCGCCAACCAGCAGCAAAGTCAACGCGCAAAAGGGCGCGCTGCCGCGATAAAACAAGGTCGGCAACAAGATAAGCAGGAGCACCAGGGCGGTGATGACGCGCTGTTTTAACATCGGTTTTTGTCAAGCAGCATCGGCGCTAGCCGAGCTTGCCACCAGTTGCTTTGATGTTTTACCAAAACGTCTTTCACGTTGCTGGTAAGTCTTGATCGCGAGGTCAAGTTCGGCTTCATCAAAAGCGGGCCAGAGCTTGTCACTGAAATAAAACTCTGCATAAGCTGATTGCCAGAGCAGAAAATTACTGATGCGCTGCTCGCCCCCGGTGCGAATCACCAAATCAGGATCAGGCACGTGCGCGAGTGCCAGCGCCCGGCTCAATTCAAGTTCCGTCACCGGCTTGCCCTGCGCTGCCAATTTTGCCGCAGCTTGCACAATATCCCAGCGTCCACCGTAATTGAAGCAAACATTGAAAACCAAACCTGAATTGTCCCGCGTGGCCAGTTCGGCTTGCTCTATACCGGCGAGGACTTTCGCCGACAAACCGCTGCGTTCACCGACAAAATGCAGTTGCACGCCGTCCGCTTTCAATTCGGGCAACTGCCGGGCCAATGCCAGTACAAAAATCTCCATCAACCCCGCAACTTCATCGATCGGACGATGCCAGTTTTCGGAAGAAAAAGCAAACACGGTCAACACGCCAACACCGCGCTGGGCACAGGCTTTGGCACAGCGGCGTAGCGCGTCAACCCCTTGCTTGTGGCCGGCCAGACGTGGCATAAAGCGCTTTGATGCCCAACGCCCGTTGCCATCCATCACGATGGCGATGTGATGCGGTACTTGACTCATCGTACGGCCTAAACCGCCATGATTTCTTGTTCTTTGGCCGCCACCAGTTGGTCGATCACGATGAC
>Ga0209638_1002080_pt1 | contig 12433 bp, 10 predicted proteins | sample BarGraNGADG00211_FD_184490 | JGI IMG/M metagenome (GOLD analysis project Ga0209638, IMG submission 184490) | Arctic peat soil microbial communities from Barrow, Alaska - Barrow Graham LP Ref core NGADG0002-211 (SPAdes) (version 2) | ecosystem: Environmental > Terrestrial > Soil > Wetlands > Peat... | reverse complement strand
GTTTTTGTTTCGTCCTGCAACACGAAGCTTACGGCATACGATTTCTTGCCGGCTTCCAGATTCTTGCCTTCGTACACGTCGAACAGGTTCACCTTTTTCAGCAATTTGAGTTCCGTTTCGAAAGCAATTTTTTCTATTTGAGCAAAAGCGATATTCTTGTCGAGCAACAAAGCCAGATCGCGTTTCACTTCGGGGTATTTCGAGAGTTCGGCATATTGCACCTTGTGTTCGCCCAGTTCGTCCATAATAGCACCCCAGTTCAGGTCGGCAAAATAAACTTCCTGATCAATGTCGGCTACTTTGCGGATTTTAGGATGCACAAAGCCATAAACGGCCAACTTATTACCACGCGGACTATAAACGGTCAATGCTTCTCTCAATAAATCGTCGGCATATTCGCCCACAACCAGTTTACGCAGGTTGAAACCAAGGCGACGGAAGATATTTTCGATGTATGCTTTCAGTTCATAAACGCTCGATTTCTCATCGGCTGCCGTCCACGATTGGCCGCGTTTGGTTCCCGTAAGCCACAATCCGAGGTGATAATCTTCGGAATAAGCAGCCAGTGTTTCGCCTTCTTTCTTGTTTTCAGCATGAAAACAATAGCAGTTTCCGAATTCGTAGAATTTCAGGTCGGCATTCCGACGGTTCACATTGCGGTTGATGTTTTCCAATCCGCCGAAAAGCAACGTTTGGCGCATTACATTTAAATCGGAACTTAATGAGTTGATGATTTTTACAGAATGAGCAGCCGGAAACGAAGTCAGGTCAGTATAATATCCACCTTTAGTCAGCGAGTTATTCAATATTTCGTTGAAACCCTGCGCTGTAAGTTGTTCCGAAATCAGGTTCTGAAGTTTATAGCTGTCCGGTTTCGAACTGTAGCTCAATGTCGATTTCAGCGTTTCGCCAATTTCCACATTGTTGTAGCCATAAATACGCAGAATATCTTCGATAACGTCCACATCGCGTTGTACATCAACGCGGTAAGCCGGAACATGCAGCACGTAACCTTCTTCGTCCTGACTTACAATCTTCATTTCGAGTGCTGCCAGTATGGTTTCAATGTTTTCTTTGCCAATTTCTTTACCTATCAGGGTATTGATTTTGCGTAAAGATACTGGAACTTCAAACGGTTTCACTTCCTGCGGATAAACATCCACAATTTCGCTCGAAATCGTTCCGCCGGCTACTTCCTGAATCAACAAAGCGCAACGTTTTAATACATATATAGTATTGGTCGGATCGCAACCGCGTTCGTAACGGAACGAAGCGTCGGTATTCAAACCATGGCGACGAGCCGTTTTACGGATAGAAACCGGATTGAAATAAGCACTTTCCAGGAATACATTTTGAGTGGTTTCGGTCACACCCGAATTTAAACCGCCAAATACTCCACCAATACACATTGGTTCTTCGGTGTTACAAATCATCAAATCGGCCGCATTTAGTTTGCGTTCCGTGCCATCTAATGTAGTGAAAGGGGTTCCTTCAGTCAACGTTTTTACATGTACTTCACCGCCCTTAATCTTGTCGGAATCAAAAGCGTGCATCGGTTGACCTAATTCGTGCAATACATAATTAGTAACGTCGACAATATTATTGATGGGATGGAGTCCAACAATAAGTAACTGATTTTTCAACCATTCCGGCGATTCGGTTACTTTTACACCCGAAATTGTCACTGCCGAATAACGCGGACAAGCATCCGTATCTTCAACTGTTACGGGAATGGAAAGTTTTGTATTCTGAACTGCAAATGCATCCACCGAAGGTTTGGTGAGTCTGACCGATTTATCTTTCAAAGCAAAAAATGCAGCTAGATCGCGGGCAACGCCAAAGTGCGAAGCTGCGTCAATACGGTTGGGGGTAATATCTACTTCCAACAAGGTATCGTTTTTAATACCGTAATAATCTTTGGCTAAAGTTCCAATCACAGCTTCGGCAGGTAATACAATGATACCGTCGTGACTGGTTCCTATGCCAATTTCATCTTCGGCGCAAATCATTCCCATCGATTCAACGCCCCGAATTTTCGAACGTTTAATCGTAAAACTTTCGTCGCCCGAATAGAGTTTTGTTCCTACGGTTGCTACTACTACTTTTTGTCCTGCGGCAACATTCGGAGCACCACACACAATCTGCAGATGTTCGCCTGTTCCAACATTTACCGTGGTAACATGCAAATGGTCAGAGTTTTCGTGGTTAGCACAAGTCAGCACTTCGCCAATAACCAATCCTTCCAATCCGCCTTTAATGGTTTGAACTTCTTCAACTCCACCCACTTCCAAACCAATGGAAGTTAATGCTTTTGACAATTCATCGGGCGTAACATCAATGTTAATGTATTGTTTCAGCCAATTATACGATATGTTCATAAAATTTAATTGTATTTTTTTTGAAGTCACAAAGATACGATTTTTTTCAGAGTTTTCGAATCTATAAGTTACTAATCTGAACCCGATTCTATCATTATCGAAGAGTTAAATATGTTTTTTTAGTTTAATCGATATTCATTAATTTTACTGTTAATATAAAATTTCTGCACATTTTCATATGATATGTGTAATTAATCATTATTTTTGTGTCGTCTTAAATTTTTAAAACACACAAAATGATTCAGGAAAACTTTATCCGCATGTTCGAAGATTCTTTTCGAAACAATTGGGAATTACCTGCATACAGCAATTATGGTGAAGAACTTACAATAACTTATGCTGATGTAGCCAAACGAATTGCCAAAATTCATATTTTGTTCGAGCAATGCAAATTGAAACCGAATGATAAAGTTGCTTTAATTGGAAGAAACAACGCCAATTGGGCAATCACCTATTTAGCCACAGTCACTTACGGTGCTATTATTGTACCTATTTTGCAGGATTTCAATCCGAACGATGTTCATCATATTACTAATCATTCGGAGTCTACATTGTTATTTGCAGGTGATAATATTTGGGAAAACCTGGAAGAAGAGAAACTAACCACAGTTAAAGCGGTGTTTTCACTCACCGGATTTAATTGCATCACATTATTAAATAAAGAACCTAAGCAGGAAACATTAGAATTCGAAGTTCATGAACTATTAGTGCTAAAATACTTGCAACCCGATTATATAAATAGCCTTTTTCATGCCAAATATCCGCAAGGTTTCTATCGCGACCATGTTAGGTATATCGATAAACCCAATACTGAAATTGTATCAATAAACTATACTTCAGGTACAACCGGTTTCAGCAAAGGTGTTTTGACAAGCGGAAATGCATTGGCAGGAAATATCACTTTCGGGCTTCGCACTGGATTAGTCGCCCCACAATTCAGAATAATTTCATTTCTACCCCTTGCTCATGCTTATGGTTGCGCCTTTGAATTTTTGACTTCAACTTGTGCAGGTTGCCATATTCATTTTATTGGCAAAATTCCTTCACCAAAGATTTTATTGACTGCATTTGCCGAAATTAAACCAAACATAGTGTTTCTCGTTCCGCTAATTGTTGAAAAAATTTATAAAAAACAAATTCAACCTTTGTTAGCAAAACCTTCCATGCGTTGGGTACTAAGTATTCCGTTCCTCGATCAAACGGTTTTGTCACAGATTCGCAAAAAGTTGATGGATGCTTTTGGAGGTGAGTTTTCACAAATCGCTATCGGTGGTGCACCTTTAAATGCAGAAGTGGAAGAATTTTTTGCTAAAATAAAATTTCCATATACTATCGGATATGGTATGACAGAATGTGCTCCACTTATCAGTTATTCACATTATAAAGATTTTATTACCAAATCGGCCGGAAAATTGCTCGACACAATGGAAGCAAAACTTTTGCATCCGGATGCCGAAAGTGGTGTGGGCGAAATTTGCGTTCGTGGCGAAAACCTTATGTCAGGCTATTTTAAAAATCCTGAAGCTACTGCACAAGTTATTGATAATGAAGGTTGGTTACATACAGGTGACCTTGGCACTATCGATTCAGAAGGAAACATTTTTATCCGTGGACGTAACAAAACGATGATCTTAAGCGCAAGTGGGCAAAATATCTATCCGGAAGAAATTGAAGCGAAACTCAACAATTTACCTTATGTTATGGAAAGTTTGGTTATTGAAAGCAATGGGAAATTAATTGCCCTGGTTTGTCCTGATTATGAGGTTGTTGATGCGGAAGGAGTTGATCAAAATCAATTAGAACAGTTGATGGAAGAAAACAGAAAATTACTTAATTCGATGGTTGCAGTTTACGAAAATGTATCTAAAATTAAACTTTATCCATACGAATTTGAAAAAACTCCGAAGAAAAGTATTAAAAGATACTTGTATTCCACCGAAAAATAAGTATTTATATTGCTGAATATTATATATTTACAATATAAATCGAACTTCAATAAATAAATAATAAAAAAAAACGAAAATTAATAACGTAATATAAAATAATGATGTATCTTTGCATTGATTTTGAATTGCAAAATTAACATGTTAAATTTTTAAAGTTTTAAAGTAATGAAAAAAGTATTTTTGTTCTGCATTGTAGCTTTGGCTTTTGCTTCTTGCACACCCAAAAAAGCAGAAGAAGCTCCAAAAGTTGATTCTACTGTTGTATCTGTTGATACTGTAACTACTGATTCTACAGTTGTTGCTGACACAACTGTAGTTGTTAAGTAATCAAAGATTCCGTAATCTTGTTTTACGAAACAAAAGTCTGTTGGAAATTTCCTTCAGACTTTTTTTATGATTTTAATCACAAAAAACAAAATCTGTACCCACGATTTTCTTAAAAACGCACAAAAATAACATAAACCAAAAAATATTTTAAAAAAAAGTGATAATTATTAATGTAGAATAAAAAAATGGTGTATCTTTGCATCGATTTTGAATTGCAAAACAAACATGTTAAATTTTTAAAGTTTAAAAGAAATGAAAAAAGTATTATTATTTTTTGTGGTAGCTATGGCTTTCGCATCTTGTACTCCTAAAAAAGCTGAAGGAACTGTTCCAAATGCAGATTCTATTGCTAAAGTTCAAGCTGATTCAATCATGAATGATTCAATCGCAAAAGCTACTCTTAAAGCTGATTCAATCGCAAGAGCTGATTCAATCGCAAAAACTGTTAAAAGGTAGTTAAAAAGCTAACGCAAAAAGAAATTCTTGCAAAGCATTGAGGTTCGTTATTTCGATAACGAACCTTATTTTTTTAATAAAGCTTTAATTCAGGCATTTTTTGTACCTTTGCAGTAGCAAAATAAAAATTAAAAGATTATGTTACGAATTGCAGTTCAGGCAAAAGGAAGGTTGTACGATGAAACCATGTTGTTGTTAGCTGAATCAGGGATTAAACTGGAATCAGGCAAACGATTATTACTTCTTCCAGCCAAAAATTTTCCACTCGAAGTTTTATTTTTAAGAGATGATGACATTCCTCAATCGGTAGCTGACGGAGCTGCTGATATAGGTATTGTGGGTGAAAATGAATATGCTGAAAAGAAAAAAAATGTCGTTCTGACAAAACGTTTGGGGTTTAGTAAGTGTAGATTATCAATTGCTATTCCTAAAGAAGTAGATTATAATGACATTTCCTGGTTAAACGGAAAGGTAATTGCCACCTCCTATCCAGAAATTTTAAGTGATTTTTTGAAAGAAAAAAGTGTAAAAGCCGATATTCATATTATAACGGGTTCGGTAGAAATCGCTCCGAGTATTGGACTTTCAGATGCCATTTTTGATATTGTCAGCTCAGGTAGCACCTTAGTTACTAACCATTTAAAAGAAGTGGAGGTGCTAATGAAATCGGAAGCCTTGCTTATTTCAAATCCCAACTTAACTGAAGAAAAACAAGTTGTTCTGGGCGAATTGCTTTTCAGAATTGAAGCAGTACAGATGGCTGAGGACAAAAAATATATTTTGATGAATGTTCCGACTGAAAATATTGAAAAAATTACAGAAGTCCTTCCTGGTATGAAAAGTCCAACCATTATGCCGTTGGCAAAAGAAGGCTGGAATTCACTTCATGCTGTAATTGATGAAAAAAGATTCTGGGATATAATCGGAAAATTAAAAGCCTTAGGAGCTGAAGGAATTTTGGTTGTTCCTATTGAAAAAATGATTCTTTAATTGTGGTTAATTGGTAAACTTGTTAATTGTTGCGTGAGAAATAGGTTGTAATTTTTCAGAATGTAATTATTATTATTCATGAATCTTTGTATCGATCAGGGAAATTCAAGCACGAAAGTTGGCATTTTCAATCATAATGACTTGATTGAAAGCTTTAATTTTGAAAATTTCGGCACAAATGAAATTAAAGAACTTTTCATCAAATTTTTAATTGATTCGTGTATACTTTCGAGTGTAATTCACGAAAATAAAGATATTAGAAGAATATTAGAAGAAAACACTCAAAACTTTATTGAATTAACCCATAAAACGGTCGTCCCAATTGAAAACAGATATTTGACGCCCGAAACACTAGGAAAAGACCGATTAGCCGCAATAGTAGGAGCTGCATTTTTAAAACCCGAAAGTGATATTTTGGTCATTGACGCCGGAACTGCGATTACGTATGACTTTATTGATTCAAATCAGGTTTATTTTGGGGGGAATATTGCTCCCGGACTAAATATCAGGTTACGTTCGCTTCATGAATCTACTCAGAAATTGCCTTTAGTTGAACCAAATGCTGAAAGTCCATTTTTGGGGGATACAACAAATAAGGCTCTAATTTCGGGTTCAATTTATGGTATTGTTTTCGAGATAGATGGTTATATTAATGAATTAAAAATTAAATATCCACAACTTTCTACTTTTTTAACAGGCGGTAGCACTTTTTACTTTGATACCAAGCTAAAAAATGCCATCTTTGCAGAAAAAAATTTAGTGTTAATCGGGCTCAACCGCATACTCCAATACAATGTACAAAAATAAGCTATTTGTTCTAGTTTTCGCGATATTCATTTTCTCTCAATTTATTATCAGTCAGAATAATACTAACTCACCTTATACCCGTTTCGGATACGGAGATATTAGCGACACAAATAATGGCGAACAAAGAGCTATGGGAGGAATTGCAATTGGTTCTCGCTCAAATTTCAGCATCAATAACGTCAATCCGGCTTCATACAGTTGTGTTGACAGTATGACTTTTATGTTTGACGTGGGAGCTTCAACTTTAATATCAAGATTTACAAATCAAACTGGCGGAAAAACAACTTTTAATGGAAATTTAGAATACATAACCCTGCAATTCCCATTGGCAAAATGGTTAGGATTTAGTGCCGGTGCATTGCCTTATTCATTTTCAGGATACGATTTTTTTCAAAATGGAACTAAAATAACCGGTATTACGGGATTCGATTCAATTCCTTATAGAACAAAATATTGGGGTCAAGGTGGTTTTAGTCAGGTTTATTCAGGATTATCAGCTAATTTATTTAATCATATTTCATTAGGAATAAATGCATATTATTTGTTTGGAAATATTGATAATAAAAGAAGCATAACTACGGAAAATGATTCAACTTTACAAGTAAATTCGATTATAGCAACTAATTTTCGTTATAGATTAGGTGCTCAATTTTATAATACATTTGCAAAAAAACATGATGTAACATTAGGATTTATTTATGAACCAAAAGCCAGACTGAATGGGGGGTTTTCCAGTATTACAACAGGCGTATTAACGGATAGTATTCCTAATAATTACGAATTTGAACTACCAACAATATATGGAATTGGTTTAAACTACACCTATGATAAAAGACTCTCAGTTGGTATAGATTATACTTTACAAAGTTGGAGTGACACTAAGTTTTACTGGGACCCGGTCACTTCGAAAAACTTAGAAACCTTAAACAACCGATCAAAATTGGCAATTGGAGTTGAATATCTTCCAAACCCAAAAGGCAGAAAATACTCTGACAGAATTCATTATCGTGGAGGGTTTAATACGAGCGATTCCTATTTTAATGTAAATGGACAATCATTGCCAAAAAATTATGGACTTTCGTTCGGTATTGGACTTCCTTTACGCAATAGTAACACCATGATAAATGCTTCGTTCGAATATGGTAAAATCGGATCCACAAGTTTATTGAGCGAAGATTATTTTAAATTCACTTTCAACGCTACATTTAATGAACACTGGTTCTTTAAACGTAAACTCTAATCAATAACGGTACTCAAATTCTAGATCATGATTGAAATGAGACCGGAAAAGTCACACATTTTACATTTTGATTTGTCAGCAAACATTTGGAAAACATTCATTTGCAGTGTTTTTCTTATACTATTTGTTCTTGCTTGCAGCAATGATAAGCCTGATAAAATCGGGGCTGTAGTTGACCGATCCAAAATGCCCAAACTTCATGCAACTGAAATCACCACCGTTATTTCCGATTCAGGAGTAACACGTTATAGAATTTCCGCTCCTCGCTGGGATGTATATGATCGTGCAACTCAACCATATTGGGAATTCCTTAATGGCATTCATTTTGAACGCTTTGACCAGAATCTGAAAGTTGATGCCAATATACATAGTAAATATGCAAAATTCTACGAAAACGAACAAATTTGGGAATTGCGTGGGAAGGTGAAAGCAATTAATTTGCAAGGTGAACTTTTTGAAACCGAGCATTTATTTTGGAATCAACGAATGGAAATAATTTATTCTGACACTTTAGTTAAAATTACTCAAGCGACACGTATCATTACAGGTATAGGTTTTCAGTCAAACCAATCCATGACAAAGTATGTGATTAATAGACCTCAGGGCATTTTTCCTGTTAATGAAAACGCAAAAAATACTCCTCCACAACCAAATCCATCACAACCGATAAACACAGTTCCTGTAACCCGAACGAATACTGTAAATACTCCTCAACCTTCAAATCCCGTTTTACCACCATCTGTACTTATTTTTCCAAAACCGGGTGGCAAATAATTCATCAAATTACGTGATTTTATTCATTCGCTCTTCTGCAATTTTGCAAAATTCTTCATTTAATTCATATCCCAAATAATTTCTTTTCAGCATTTTAGCAGCAACCGCTGTACTTCCAGAACCCATAAATGGGTCGAGAACCAAATCACCCTCATTGCTACTGATTTCGATAAAAGGCAGACATACTTTCAGCGGTTTTTGAGTTTTGTGTTTAGTTCGTTCCTTGCCCATACAAATGGGTGCCTGAATAAAATTGTGCATTTCATTCACCGACTTGTGGTTCCAGGTTTTAGGAGTGCCTTTCGAAAAATGAACCAACATTTCCATGCTATTAGCGTACATTTTTCGGGTATATATGGCCGGAAATGGATTAGTTTTATGCCAGTGAATTACTTTTCGAAACTGAAAACCTACTCGTTCAACCATTCTATTAAGGTAAGAAACAAAATCATCACCACACCACAAATAACCTGCTGCTCCCGGTTTGCAAACTCTGAAACACTCAGTCAACACATCTTCCAAAAACTGTAAATATTCCTTTTCGGATTTAAAACCATCAAAATCAAATTCAGTCACCACATCTTTGTGATTTTTTAATCCTTGCACATTTTGAGCACGATACTGATAATAAGGAGGATCGGTAAAAATCAAATCGACACACTCGTCTGGAAGTTTTTTTAGTCCTTCGAGACAGGATTGGTGATAAATGACATTAGATTGCATCTAATTGATTATTTAGTTAATTAGTTGATTAGTTGACTTTCACATAAACAAAACACTACCAACTATAAACTATTGATTATAAATTATTTTCTTATTTTCCTAAAATATTTATCTAACAAATTCTTTGCTGCTACAAACGAACTTAATTCATTTGACAAAACTCTTTTTTCGCTATCAATAAGCATGTTCTGTATTTCCGAATTTTGATAGAAATTATTTTTTAATTGTTCATTTATTGTCTCATACATCCAATATTTCGATTGAGCATTTCGTTTTATTTCAAAATAATGATTTGCTTTTACAAAATCAATGTATCGTTCCACCATATTCCAGACTTCCCTTATGCCATTCAATTCAACTGACGAACAGGTTATTGCCTCAGGAGACCAATGGGATTCGTGTGGGGGGAAAAGATGTAATGCATTCTGATATTGAGTTTTAGCAACACGCGCTTTATCGATATTTGTTCCATCGCATTTATTAATTGCAATCCCGTCGGCCATTTCCATAATGCCACGTTTAATTCCCTGTAATTCATCTCCCGTTCCTGCCAATTGAATCAGCAAAAAAAAGTCGACCATAGAATGAACAGAAGTTTCGGACTGCCCTACTCCTACTGTTTCAACAAAAATGGTGTCAAAACCGGCTGCCTCACAAAGAATAATACTTTCGCGTGTTTTGCGTGCCACTCCACCCAACGACCCGGCTGCTGGTGAAGGTCGGATAAACGCATTTTTCGTCACCGAAAGTTCTTCCATGCGGGTTTTATCTCCCAAAATACTGCCTTTTGATCTTTCACTGCTCGGATCAATGGCCAATACGGCAAGTTTATGCCCATCTCGAACCAGATGCATGCCCAATGCTTCGATAAAGGTACTTTTGCCGGCTCCCGGTACGCCTGTAATTCCTAACCGAACAGCATTTCCGGCATGAGGAAGACATTTTTCAATAACTTTTTGTGCAATAAGTTGATGTTCAGGAAGTGAACTCTCAACTAATGTTACCGACTGACTCAACATGGAAATGTCACCCCCTAAAATACCTTCTACAAATTCAGAAGCCGAATATTGCTGACGTTTTCTTTTGGGTTGTCCGTAAGGATTAATCATTGGGGCGTCATTTACACCCTGATTCACACTTAATCCTTTGTAAACAGGTTCATTCTCGGGATGGTAATTATTTTTGTAATGCATATATTTTTCAGATTAAAAGAGCCAGAAGTTTATGATAAATTTCCGGCTCTTAAATTTAAAAAAGTATTTACTTTTAGTATTTGCTATTACTGAATAGTCCAGCTTACAATTAATATTAAAAAACTATTTTCCGGGTCATTAGTTTGTATGGTAAATGATTTTTTGTATTCTCCAACTGCCAAATCTTTTATTTTTAGATCAACAATTAAATTTGAACTCCTACCACTTGTTACACTTAACTTCTGTTGTTTGACAGCAAATTCTCGATTGTTATTTATGATGCGACGAATTTCTAACGTGTTTTGACCCTTATTATTCACTCTTATTTTTCCAACCCGTTTTGCTTCCGGTTTTAAAACACCAAAATTTAGCGTTCTTTGAGGTATTTCAAGTATTGGAGCTTTACGTTTTTGGTCTAAAGTAAGTTTACTGAAATCTTCAACAATATTGCTAACTACAATAATTTTAGAATCATCGGTAAATTTTTTAACTCCATTCAGACTTAAATAAATTTCATCCGAAATTGGACCCCACTGATTGCAACCTTTTGAATTAAATGTAAAAGTTATTTTACCCTCTTCATTGGGTTTTAATGTTTCTGGTAAAATTGTAGCTGTAAGATAGGTTGGAAGATTTTCAAGTGACGGTTTAAGAACAGCTTTTGTTGTATTTTGAATACCCAAAACCCGTGTTTGGGTTTTGCCTTTATCCACATTATTCATCTGAACTACTTTTGCTTTTAAGCCAAGACCATCCATTTTAACAGGATATGCGGAGTTTTCGCCGGTTTGCTTTGGGATTACTTCGCCATGAATTGTTAATACAAATTGCTCTTCAGTAGCATTGCTGTAAACAGTAATCGTTTTTGTAAACGCTCCGGGACGACCTGCGGGATTATAAGTAACGGTTACAGAGCCTTTTTTACCGGGTTCGATGGGTTCTTTTGTCCATGTTGGAGTGGTACAACCGCACGAAGCCTGAACTTTGTTTACAACCAAAGGCGTATTCCCTTTATTAGTAAAATCAAACACATAGGTTATTTTACCATCTTCTTCATTAACTTTTCCAAAATCATGTGTTTTTTCCTCAAAGCTTATAACTGCTTTTTGAGACATGGCGAGCAATGAACACAATAAGCAAACAATCAGAAAACTATATTTCTTCATTTCTTATTATTATTTTATAAAACTCTTTCAACAACCCATTGTTGTTTCAGAGTTTATTTTGTCGCTTTTGGAGTAGCAGCTTCCGGTTGTTTTGGGATAGGAATGACTTCACCCGTGATAATCAATACTGATTGTTCCAATGCATCATTCGAATATACTGTTATTGTTTTGGTAAACATACCCGGACGGTTTGCAGTATTATAAGTAACCGTGATAGCTCCTGTTTTACCTGCTTCTATGGGTTCTTTTGTCCAGGTTGGAGTAGTACAACCACACGAAGCCTGAACTCTGTTAACAACCAAGGGCGCATTTCCTTTATTGGTAAAATTAAACACATAGGTAACATTACCATCTTTTTCATTTACTTTTCCAAAATCATGAGTTTTCACGTCAAAACTAATAACTGGTTTTTGTGACATGGCTACCATTGAAA